>VAOU01023174.1_pt1 | contig 14221 bp, 13 predicted proteins | sample 3393871 | NCBI WGS metagenome assembly VAOU01 (sample SAMN08290440, study PRJNA428436) | hydrothermal vent metagenome | isolation source: Deep-sea hydrothermal vent chimney | place: Atlantic Ocean: South-mid Altantic Ridge | depth 1820 m m
TGCAATTATTTTTACGATTGATAATGATAAAATAAAAGGACCGGTAAACCTTACCGCACCCAATCCTGTTAAGATGAAAGAGCTTTCTAAATCACTCGGAAGAGCACTTAACAGACCTTCTTTTTTTAAAGTACCAAAATTTGCTCTAAGAATAGTTGCCGGTAAAATTGCCGGTAGTTTGGTTTCAAGTCAGAGAGCAGTACCAAAGAAATTATTGGATGAAGGTTACAAATTTAATTTTGCTGAAGTAGAGGATGCTCTTAAGGATTTGCTTAAATAAAAAGATTATTTATTCTTCTTTTCTTTTTCAACTCTTAATTTTCAAGTTGGTTATAGAACGCGAATGACGCGGATTAAACGGATATTCGCAGATTATTAATAATTGTAGCAACCAAATTACTCTAAAACAAAAAACCTTCGAAGTATTTTGTCTCCGAAGGTTTTAAAAAATAGAAATGATATTTTTTTAATACCTGTAATGTTCCGGTTTGTAAGGTCCTTCAACGGGAATTCCAAGATAGTCTGCTTGTTCATTAGTAAGCTTTGTTAATTTTACACCTATCTTTTCCAAATGCAATCTTGCTACTTCTTCATCAAGTTTTTTAGGCAGGCGAAAAACATCCACTTTGTAATCATTCTTCCAAAGTTCTATTTGTGCAAGTGTCTGGTTTGTGAATGAATTACTCATTACAAATGAAGGATGACCGGTTGCATTTCCCAGGTTAACAAGTCTTCCGTCCGATAATAAAATAATAGAATGTCCGTCCGGAAATACATATTGGTCAACTTGAGGTTTTATGTTTATGTGTTTAATTCCAGGATAATTTTTTAATTTATCAACTTGTATTTCATTATCAAAATGACCGATGTTGCAAACAATGGCTCCGTCTTTCATTTTTTCCATGTGATCAATTCTTATAATATCTTTATTGCCGGTAGTGGTAACAAATATATCTCCGAAGCTTAAAAATTCTTCAAGAGTTTTCACTTTATATCCTTCCATCGATGCCTGGAGTGCACAAATAGGGTCAATTTCAGTTACGTGAATACTTGCACCAAAACCTTGCAGAGATTTTGCAGAGCCTTTGCCTACATCACCGTAACCGCAAATCACAACATTCTTGCCGGCAATCATTATGTCGGTGCCTCTTTTAATGCCGTCCGTAAGGGATTCCCTGCAACCGTAAAGATTATCAAATTTAGATTTTGTAACGGAATCATTAACATTTATTGCAGCAAATAACAATTTACCCGCTTCTTTCATTTGGTATAATCTATGAACACCCGTTGTTGTTTCTTCAGAAACTCCTTTAACTTTTTCAGCTATCCTGTGCCATTTGGTAGAATCATCTTTGTAAGCGGCATTTAATTTTTTAAATAATTCAATTTCATCTTCTGTTGTTTTTTCTTCGCTTAATAAAGTAGGATTGTTTTCCGCTTCGTAACCGAGGTGAATCATCAAAGTAGCATCGCCTCCGTCATCAACAATTATATCCGGACCGCCTCCGCCGGGAAAAGTTAATGCTTGTTCGGTACACCACCAATAATCTTCAAGTGTTTCACCCTTCCAGGCAAAAACCGGTACGCCTGTTTCTGCAATTGCAGCTGCTGCATGGTCTTGTGTAGAATAAATATTACAACTTGCCCAGCGAACATCGGCACCGAGTGTCTTTAACGTTTCAATTAATACAGCAGTCTGTATTGTCATGTGAAGAGACCCCATAATCTTAGCACCTTTCAGAGGTTTTTCTTCTCCGTATTTTTCTCTTAATGCCATTAAGCCCGGCATTTCTTTTTCTGCAAGTACAATTTCCTTTCTTCCCCAATCTGCCAACGATATATCTTTTACTTTGTATTTCATAAACTTCACATTTCCTTCAATTACTTCACTCATATTTATATGTCCTTTGATTATTTATATTTCTTAAATTTTGTTACCAAATCAAGCTGTTCCCATGAAAATTCATTTCTACCAAAATGTCCGTATGCTGCAGTTGGTTGATATATCGGAGCTCTTAATTTTAACCTTTTAATTATTTCTTTCGGTGTAAGGTCAACTTCTTGCATAATCATTTTTGAAATTTCAGCATCGGAAATTACTCCTGTTCCTTTTGTATCAACATAAACGGAGATAGGTTGTGCAACACCAATTGCATAAGCTAATTGAACCAAACACTCTTTTGCTAATTTAGCGGCAACAATATTTTTAGCGATGTGTCTTGCGGCATAAGTAGCGCTTCTGTCAACCTTTGAAGGGTCTTTACCCGAAAAAGCACCGCCTCCGTGAGGAGCCCAGCCGCCGTAGGTATCAACAATTATTTTTCTTCCTGTTAAACCGCTGTCGCCGTGTGGTCCGCCTATTTCAAATCTACCGGTTGGATTAACAAAGTACTTGGTTTTTTTATCGATATATTTTTCCGGGATTACTTTTTTAATTACATGTTCAATGACGTCTCTTTTAATTTTAGATTGTTTTACATCACCGTCATGCTGTGTGGAAATAACAACTGCATCAACTCTTAAAGGTTTATTATTATCATCATATTCAATTGTAACCTGTGACTTAGAGTCGGGTCTTAAGTAGGGCATTAAACCCTTATTGTGGTTTCTCTTTCTTATTTGAGCTAATTTTTTCATCAATTTATGAGCATACATAATCGGCATAGGCATCAGTTCAGAAGTCTGGTTACAGGCGTAACCAAACATAATTCCTTGGTCCCCCGCACCGCCGGTATCAACTCCCATAGCAATATCAGGTGATTGTGAATGAATAGCATTTAAGACAGAACAAGACTCGGAATCAAATTTATATTCAGCTTTTGTATAACCGATTCTACGAACAGTATCGCGAACAATATCCTGAACTTCTATATATGCATCGGTGGTAATTTCGCCGCCGACTAAAACAAGCCCGGTTGTAACAAAGGTTTCGCAGGCAACTCTTGCATTTGGATCTTCTTTATATATTGCATCTAATATTCCGTCTGATATGGCATCACAAACTTTATCAGGATGTCCTTCCGAGACAGATTCTGAAGTGAAAAAGTATGACATAATATTCCTTTAAAAAATTGAGGTATAAATTTAATAAATTTCTATTTCAGTTGAATCACCGGTGTTAAGTTTTTTATATCTTCCTTTTATCAGAGTATTGTTTCCTATAATGGATTTCTCTAGTAGTGAAGCTTTTATTTCGGAATTTTCTCCAATAATCGAATCTTTAATTATTGATTCCGAGATTTTACTCCCTTTGCTTATTGTTGCATAAGGTCCGATTATTGAATCCGATATTTCAACATCATCAGCTATATAAACAGGGTTGTTGATTACTACATTATCAAATTTTTTATCTGTGCATGTATCGTTTAACAGTATTCTATTTGTTTCCAGCAATGTTTCCTGCTTACCACAGTCATACCAGCCTTCGACAGGGAAGGTGCAAATTTTATCCCCGTGTTCAATCATCATTTGCAGAGCATCGGTAAGTTGAATTTCGCCGTTAGTTCTTATATCTTTTTCAACCAACTCCGTTAAACAACCGGCAAGAGCTTGTGCTTCGGAGATGTAATAAAGCCCCACTATGGCTAAGTTTGAAATTGGGTCTGTTGGTTTTTCAACAAGTTTTTCAACCTCACCTTTTTTTAGAACAGCCACACCGAATCTTCGCGGGTCTTCTACTTCTTTCACACCAATCATTGAACAATTATTATTGAAAACTGAATTTAGGTTAACATCAAAAATTGTATCGCCGAGAATGATAAAAATATCTTTATCATCAAAAGTCGGAATAGCAGTGTATATGGCGTGCCCCAGACCTCCCAACTCTTTTTGAACAACAAATTCACAATCCAATTGAGGGTACTCACTATTCACGAAATCCTCAATCATATCTCCAAGATGCCCGATTACAAAAGTGGTTTTCGTTATATTTTCTGAAATTAACTTATCCAAAATATGTGCAAGTATTGGTTTACCCCCAACATTTAACAACACTTTTGGGATTGTGTATGTGTGCGGTTTTAATCTGCTGCCGACTCCCGCAACCGGTATAATTGCTCTCATAATTATTTATTTTGTTAGATATAAATTTAAAATTACTTAATCTTGTTTTTATTACCAAATAAAAATAGATTACTTATTATGAATATAAATAATAGAATCACAAACTTATTCAAAATTAAATATCCCATCATACAAGCCGGAATGGTTTGGGCTTCCGGCTGGCGCCTTGCTTCAGCGGCTTCTAATTGCAACGGTTTAGGTTTAATCGGTGCAGGTTCAATGAAGCCTGAGCTTTTAGACGAACATATTAAAAAATGCAAATCGGCAACGCAAAAACCATTTGGCATTAACATTCCTTTAATGCGAGGAGACGCCGATGAGTTAGTAAATGTAACAATTAAAAATGAAGTGAAAATTGTTTTTACATCGGCAGGTAATCCAAAAACATTTACCGGTTTGCTAAAGTCAAAAGGATTAACTGTTGTACACGTAGTCCCTTCAGTAAAGTTTGCACTAAAAGCAGAGGATGCAGGATGTGATGCAGTTGTTGGAGAAGGTGTAGAAGCAGGAGGACACAACGGTGCAGATGAGACAACAACGATGTGTTTAATTCCTCAAATTGTTGATGCGGTAAATATTCCTGTAATTGCTGCCGGCGGTATTGCAGACGGAAGAGGAATATTAGCTGCTTTTTCTTTGGGTGCTGAAGGAGTACAGATGGGAACAAGATTTGCTGCTACTTTAGAATCATCCGCTCACCCTAACTATAAAAGACACGTGGTTGAAGCAAAGGACAGCGATACTGTTCTTGCCTTCAAAAAAATCGGTCTCGTTAGAATGCTTAAAAATGATTTTGCAACCCGTTCAAAAATTGCCGAGGCTGAAGGATGGAACAAAGAACAATTAGAAGAATTATTGGGTGAAAAAAGGGCACGTTTGGGTGTTTTTGAGGGAGACGAAATCGAAGGTGAAATGGAAGCAGGACAATGTTCAGGGTTAATAAAAAATTTGCCTTCTGTGAATGAATTATTTGAACAATTATTAAGTGAGTTTGATTCAGCAAAAGAAAAGTTGTTTCATAATTAGGGCTAAAGCCCAAGCAACTTTTCAATTTCGATAAACCGTCAACCAAAGGGTTTGTTGCAGAACTATTGCCAGTGTTATTTCCTCCAAGGGAGTCCTACGGCAAAGCTTAATATTTTTTTTATGCTGCCACGGTTGTACCGTGACAACTATCTTTTATAAACCCTCTAAAACTGCATCAACAGTTTTTATGTTTTTAAACATCGCAAGAAGCTTTAGCAATACTCTGTCAACTTCAGCATCCGGACAAGATGCCCCGCTTGTAAGCAGAATATCAATTCTATCTTTTACAGGTAAATAATTAGGAGTAGTAATTTCTTCTTTTAAACTTAAATCAAAATGATTTATGTTCTTTTCATCTAATAATTTATCTGCCGAAGAAATAAAATAAGTGGGAAGTTTTTTATTACAAAGTTCTACAATATGACTCGTGTTAGAGCTGTTATACCCGCCTATAACAACAGCAAAATCCGCGTCTCTGTTTAATAATTCAACAGTAGCTTCTTGATTATCATTCGTCGCATAACATAATGTATCTCTCGTATCGGCAAAATGCTCGTCTAATTTATCAATACCATATTTTTTTATCATCGTTTGTTTTAACAATGATGCTATTTCTGTAGTTTCCGCAGCAAGCATAGTAGTTTGATTAACTACACCTATTTTTGTCAAATGTTTTTCAACATCAAATCCTTTCGAAAATTTACCCTCGAAATATTCATAAAATTCTTCTTTACTTTTTTTGTGTAAAATTACCGAAGCCAAAAATTCGGTTTCTTTTATATCACGTACAATAAGCGATGGTGATTTTTCTTTACTGTGAGAAAATGTAGCTCTTGTTTCCTCGTGTGAATGTTTACCGTGAATTATTACGGTACTGCCTTCATCACATAGGGAAACAGAACGGTTCCAAACTTTCTCAACAAAAGGACAAGTAGTGTCATATTTATATGGATCAATTCCAATTTCGTTTAACTTGTTTTCAATTTCCAAAGTAGTACCGAAGGCAGGAATAATTACAATATCATCATTTGATATTTCATCCCAATCTATAATCTGGTTACCCGAAGTATCCATAATAAATTTTACTTCTAAGTTTTGCAGATCATTGTTTACCCCCGGGTTGTGAATCATTTCACTTAGTAAATAAATTTTTTTGCCCGGATTATCAGTTATTGTTTTGTATGCTATCTCAATTGCATTTTGTACACCGTAACAAAAACCGAAATGTCTTGCAATAAAAAAACGGACAGGTCCAAAATCCAACATAGTGGGAGAGTAATCTTTTTTCCTCGGATCGTTTATTGAACGAATTTCTTTTATCCGGGAAATTATCGAGCTTTGATAATAAATGGGTATTTCAAATTTTTTCAATTTTAATATTCTTTGTTTTATAAAAGTAAACTAAATTTAAAGAATTATGATTCTAAAATCATTTAACAAAGTTTTACATCATTCAGCTTTAGCATCACGTATAAAATTTTCCGTTAATCACAAATTTTTATCGTTCATCATAAAAGTTTTTGATAAAGCGAATAGTATGCTATTTTAAATTAATAATTTCTTTCTTCTATTATAAGTTATGAATTCAAACTTAAAATATTTAATAAGTAAATTAGAAAAAGTTAAGAGGCTAAACTTTAAAGTTAGTCATCCTAACCCCTCATTAAATATCCATCTAAATTGTAAGTTAGAAGTATCCCGCCCGGATGATTCTTCAATTATTACAGAAGAATTGGGTGACTGGGTAAATAATTACGGACAAAAAGTTAATTCAAAAAATATATATATGTGGACTGCACATAATAATTCTATATTAAAGTTAGCGCATTTAAGGTTCGGTGAGAAAAAGCCGATTTTTCTTGTGAACTTCTATAATGAAAAGAATAATTTATGGAAAAGTCTAAAACCATACATTTGTGAACAAGACCTTTATCATGCCGAATTAGTTATTGCACCCACCAACATTAAATTAACTTGGAACATCAAAACCCCCAAACATGCTTATTCAATTACATCAACTTATTATAGTTAGCCTCTTTCTTTGTAGGTTTTAATTTCACCCTTTACTATATTTACAAACTAAAAATCACCACAGAAGCTATGGATTTAATAGAAAAATTAGAAAAGATTAAAAAACATTTCGAAGATATAAACCAGGAATTATCAGACCCTGAGGTTCTCTCCGACAGAGAAAAAGTTATAAAACTAAGTAAAGAAAGAAGCGACCTTGGAGACATAATTAAATCTTATAAAGAGCTATCGGATACAATAAGAAATATTGAAGGAAACAAAGAAATAATCGCCGAAGAGGAAGATATAGATTTAATTGAAATGGCTGAAAGTGAATTGGAAGAATTGGAAGCTAAAAAAAATGAGATGGAAGAAAATATTAAGTTACTTCTACTCCCCAAAGATCCAAATGATGATAAAGATATAATTATGGAAATCAGAGCCGGCACCGGTGGTGATGAAGCAGCTTTGTTTGCTGCAGATTTGTACAGAATGTATTCGCGTTATGGTGAAATTAAAGGTTGGAAAATAGAATTAATTGATTTAAGTGATTCCGGGTTAGGAGGAATAAAAGAAGTTGTTTTTTCAGTATCAGGCAAAAATATTTTTGGTAATTTAAAATTTGAAAGTGGCGTTCACCGTGTACAGAGAGTTCCGCTTACCGAGGCAAGCGGAAGAGTACATACGTCTGCTGCATCAGTTGCTGTTTTACCGGAAGCTGAGGATGTTCAAGTTGAAATAAACCAATCCGACTTAAGAATAGACGTTTACCGCTCAGGCGGAGCAGGTGGACAAAATGTAAACAAGGTTGAAACTGCTATAAGAATTACACACATTCCAACGGGAATAGTTGTTCAATGCCAGGATGAACGATCTCAATTAAAGAACAGGCAAAAAGCAATGAAGGTTCTAAGGGCAAGGCTTTACAACGCTAAGCAAAAAGAGCATAATGCTCAAATATCTGCTCAAAGGAAATCGATGATTGGAAGCGGTGATAGAAGTGATAAGATAAGGACATATAATTATCCACAAAACCGTGTAACCGATCATAGAATCGGACTTACGCTCTACAATCTTTCAAATATTATGGAGGGTGATTTAGACGAGATTTTGGAGCAACTAAAAATTGCAGATAGAGCAGAAAAACTTCAGGCTAGTAGTTGAAAGAAATAACAATTTTAATCTAAAGTGCTTTTATTGTAATTAAACTAATATCATCTTCATAATTTCCGCCGGTAAATAATTGAAATTCTTTTTTTAATTTTTCCATTGGATTGTCTAATAATGACATATTTTTAATAACTCCACTCATTTTTTTAGTTCCGAATTGTTCACCTTCAGCATTACGAGATTCAATTATTCCGTCGGTAAAAATAAAAACATAATCATTCTGCTCTAATTTTATTGTAATATCTTCATAATTTCCATCCGGCGCAAAGCCTAATAACAAACCTTTTGATTGCAGCCTTTTCAACTCGTTGTTAGATCTATCAAGATGTAAAATAGGTAAATCACCGGCACCGGTATATTTTAAAGTTTTTTCTTTCTTATTTAAAATAACAATAGAAAGTGTTGCAAAAACTTCCGAAACCTTAGCGTCTTTATAAACGGATTTGTTTACTTGTTGTAAAATTACGCTTGGTGTAAGTTCTTTTGTGTTCTGCAATACTACTCTAATAGCACTTCTTACATAACCGGCATAAGCAAACGCAAAGTACCAAGCTCCCCATTTCTTTCCCATTACATCACCGAGAATAATCGCAAGGTTATCTTCATCAAGTGTAAAGTAATCTAAAAAATCACCGCCAGGAATACCTTTATAAGTCTGGTTCCATTGTGATATCTCAAATCCTTCAAATTCAGGTGTCTTATCGGGAACAACTTTTACGTGCATTGAATCCGCTGCATGTTGTAACTCTGAAACGGCTTTTTGCCTCTCTTTACCAAGACTTTTAACAATAGCAGAAACCTTTGCAACTACAACTCTAGGACCGGCAGTTTTTAACACATAGTCTGCAATACCTAAGTCATAACCCTCCAATATATCGTCTTCTTCACCTTTAGATGTTAAAAAGACAAAAGGAATTCCTTTAAGATCATCATTAGCTAAAAGCATTCTTCTAAATTCAAAGCCATCCTTTTCCGGCATCATAATATCCGATATAATTAAATCGGGTTTAAATTCTTCGGCTTTCTTAATTCCTTCATCTGCACTTGAGGCATACTCGCATTTAAATCCTTCTTTTTTAAGATTATACTGAAATAACATTCCAAGGGATTTATCATCGTCTACTAATAAAATCTTCGCCTGTTGCTCTGCAAAATCATCTTCAATACTATTTTTGGTTCCATAGCTTTTATAAATATCAGAACGTCTAAGCAACGCTTGAATTTTAAAAAGAAGGTTATCAATTTCGATCGGTTTAAAAATTATATCGTCTGCACCGGCATCAAGTGCTTTTGATTTGCTGCCGACGGTTAGGTCGCCCGTTATAAATATAAAAGGAATTAAACTATGCTTGTTGTTTTTTCTTACTATGCTGCAAAATTCATAACCATCCATTTCTTCCATTATAATATCACACAAAACCAAATCTATATTATTATCATCTAATATTTTCTGTGCTTCCGAAGGTTTGGAAGCTTCATATACATTATAGAAATTTGAAGTAAGCTGTTGATTTAATAATTCTCTAATTATAGCATCATCGTCAATTATTAAAACAGATTTTTGTGTTTTACCATTCATAAAAAAATAAGTACTCTAATAATTATTTAAATAGTTAGTTAGTGTAGAAAACATAATGAATAATAGAATTATTAATAATACAAATAATTATTCTTATAAATCTATTTATAGGTTATGAGAAACTACTTATGGCTTCTTCTTTTGTGGAGAAAGCTTCAAAGACACGGTACATTCTTGTAAGTTCAAACATTGAATGAACAGCAGGTTGAAATCCTACGAGTTTTAGATCACCGCCTAATGCCGTTATTTTCTTTAATGTAACGACTAAAGCACCGAGAAATGTAGAATCAATAAATTCACATTGTCTTAAATCAGCAACAATCTTACGAGCACCTTCTTCAATATCCTGAGCTAATGTCAGTTTAAACTCTTCAGCTTCTTTAAGGGTAGCTCTAGTCAAATTTACAATCTCAACTATAACATCATCATATTTTTCTTTTGTAAAATCCATAAAATAATCCCTAAATAATTAACGATATAAAATATCAATCGTTTGGACGATTTTCAATTTTATATTTTTCCATTAATCTATAAATAGTTGCGCGTCCCAATTTTAATTTTTTTGCCGCTTCTACAATGTTGCCGTCTGTAACATCAAGAGCATGCTTTATTGCATCTTCTTTTAATTTTTCAAAAGGAATTATGTTATCACCTTCAAATAATCCGCCTCCTTGTTCAACAAAGTCCGTTTCTTCATTAGTTTTTATATGAGCAGGTAAATCATCAACATCAATCATATCATTTTCAGCAACAATAATACATCTTTCTATAGTGTTTTCCATTTCTCTAATATTTCCGGGCCAGTCATATTCATAAATGTATTTAATCGTACGTTTTGTAAACCCCTTGATATCTTTATCTAATTTTTGATTACATTTTTTTAAAAAATATTCAGTTAAAACAAGAATATCGCCTTTCCTTTGACGTAAAGGGGGGATATAAATAGGAAAAGAATTAAGCCTGTAATAAAGATCTTCTCTAAATTGCTTTGCCTTTACGGCTTCTCTTAAATCTCTGTTTGTAGCTGATAAAATTCTTACGTTTGTTTTAATAAGTTCTGTTCCCCCAACTCTTTCAAATTCTCTTTCCTGAATAACACGGAGTAATTTAGCTTGCAACAGCATTTCCAACTCGCCAACTTCATCAAGAAAAATTGTTCCTTCATTTGCCAACTCAAATTTACCAAGCTTTCTTTGATGTGCCCCGGTAAAAGATCCCTTTTCATGCCCAAACAATTCACTTTCCAGCAACTCACGTGGTATTGATGCACAATTTACAACTATAAACGGCTTATCTTTTCTTTTACCGTTGTAATGGATTGCTTTGGCAATAAGTTCTTTACCTGTCCCGCTTTCACCGTGAATCAAAACAGTAATGTCGTTGTCTAATACCTTTGAAACAAGCTTAAAAACTTCCTGCATTCTTTTATCCGCAGAAATTATATTATCAAAGCTATATTCTTTTTGAACTGATTCTTTTAAATTTTCTAATTCTTTTGTCAGCTCATAATTTTTAATTGCATTTTTTACTGCAGGTTCCAACCTTTGAACATCTATCGGTTTAGGAAAATAATCATAAGCACCGTGCCTTAGGGATTCTAATGCTATTTCAACATTCCCTTGAGCAGAAAGCATAATTACGGGCAATTGTTCATCCTTTGTACGAATCTTTTTTAATACATCCAAACCGTTAATTCCAGGCAGCATAATATCCAACAATAATAAATCAGGTTTTTTTGAATCTAATCTTTTTAATAATGCTTCACCGGAATCGAAAACTTCTGTTTCATAATCCCATTTATCTTTTACCCAATATTTTAAGAGCTTAGATATTGCCTTTTCGTCATCTACTATAAAAATAACTTTACTCACAGTATTCCTTTTATAATTGGTTTACTAATAATAATGGTAGTTTAATATTAAATGACGTTCCTTTATTCACATCACTTTGAATAGAAATAAATCCTTTATGTAAATCTACAATTTGTTTCACAAAAACCAAGCCTAAGCCGGCACCTTCTGTTTCCGTTTCATTTCCTTCTGCTCTATAAAATTTTTGGAAAACAAAATTTATATCTTTTTCAGGAATGCCGACACCGGTATCAGAAATAATTATTTCAAATTCTTTATAAAGAGCTTGTCCAATAACTGTTATGCGTCCACCTTTGGGGGTAAATTTAATTGCGTTATTTAATAGTTCAACTAAAATTTGATAAATTTTATCTTCATCAATAATTAAGATGTTTTCTTCTTCGGGAAGATCCGTTGTTAAATTAATTTCTTCTTCAATTACAATTGGTTTCATTTCCGTTATTACATCTTTAATTAATTTAACAATATCGACTCGTTTTTTTTCAAGTTTAATTTCCCCGCCCTCTAATTTGGTGATATTTAATACATCATTAATAAGTCTTGCTAATCTTTTCCCTTCCTTTAGAATTATCCTATTAAACTCTTTTCTCATTTCAACGGGCATTTGGGTATCAGTATCAATAGTTTCGGAAAAGCCGATTATAGATGCAAGAGGAGTCCTCATTTCGTGTGACACACTTGACATAAATTCGTTCTTTAACCTGTTCAATTCTTCCAGTATTGATTTGCTGTAAGTTGATCTCTGCCTTTCAAGTAAAATCAGCCTGTTTGCTTCAGTAAGCTTTTCATCAAGTTCTAATTTTTTATTTTGGTCATTAATTGTTTGTGTTATATCCCTGCCGATACCTATCAAATTAATTATATTACTATTTTCTTTTATTGATCTGCAATTAAATTCATAAATAACATTATTATCATCTCTCGGTAATACTGATGCTTGAAATGTTATCGTTTCATCATTATTTAAGAGTTTGGTTATAGATTCGGAAACAGATGCTGCATTTGATGAATCGATTAAATCAGTAAAATGTTTACCAATAAGATCAGTTGTATTATATCCAAGCTTATTAGCTCCGCTATCATTTACTACTTCAAAATATCCGGATGAATTTAAGATAAATATTAAATCTTCTGAAACATTTAGCAGAATCTCAAACTTATTCTTAAAATTATTTTTCTTTGTAGAATTATTTTTCATTAAAATAATTTAGGGTTTAATAATTAAAACTTACAAATTTAATTACTTTTTCTCAGCAAATAAAACATAACTATTATAATAACAATGCCCATTAAAATGTATATCCATTCAGGTGTTTCTCTTAATTTAAAGGGTTTATACTTCACATATATAGTTTTACCGGGACCAATCTCATTCGGTTTAAATTTCCAGGTTAAAGTTCTGCCGTTTCTTTCGGTGGAATTATCATCATAAATTTTTCCATAAAAAGTGTATTTATATGTAAGGTTAAATTTACTAGAGTCTGATGCAAGACCGTTTTTTATTGAGGGTATCTTTTGTGTAAAAATTTTAACTCCGGTACCATCATCAATTAGTGAAAATTCTGAGCCTTGAAAGGTTCGTGAATAATTTAAGGAATCGATATTATTGAACGTTATATTTATTATTGCGTGAGTTGTACCGTCGGTTGAATCCGTGTAAACTCTTATCCCTTCTAAGTTATAATATTTTGATGAAAATTCTTTTTTTAAAAAATCAGGGCTAAAAAATGTTAAATTTTTCAATTCATCAGAATTAATATCATAAGGTAAATTACTCCAATAATGAAGACTCATTTTACCTGAACCATCAGGATAAATATTAACGTCTTGAATATAGTTTAAACATCCCGATAAAAGAACGATATAAAAAACTGAAAATATTCTAATTAAAATGCTTAGTGCTTTTTTTCTTTTTAGTTTAAAGATATTGCTAATCACATTTATTACGGGATAAATTTGATAACTTAAAATTATGGATAAATTTACAATTTTTCACTATTTTTGTCATTCATTTAAAAATAAGAGTTGTTATGCCAACGTACGAATATAAATGTAATGAATGCGGAAAAAGATTTGAATTGTTTCAAAAAATGAGCGACAAACCGATTGAAAGCTGTCCAACGTGTAAAGGAAATGTTACAAGATTAATAGGTGCGGGTATGGGCATTATTTTTAAAGGTTCAGGCTTTTATGAAACCGATTACAAACATAACGGGGAAAAAAAATCGCCCGTTAACAACAAAACAAAAAAAGTAGCTAAAGCTGAAACAAAAGACACCTCTAAAAAAGAAGTATCTAAGGAATCAAAGGATCCTGTCAAAAAATAAAATATTCAAATGAATGAGTCTGCTCTAAAAAGGTATCCGTCAGCTAACGGATTAAAAACATCATTTAATTTCAGCTTATAATCCAGACTTAATTTACTATAATTAATCTTTTTAGACCTGCCTATGCCGAAACGACTGCCCGTCATAGGACTTTGGGAGGCGGAACTACGTGTGCA
>VAOU01012178.1_pt1 | contig 14181 bp, 10 predicted proteins | sample 3393871 | NCBI WGS metagenome assembly VAOU01 (sample SAMN08290440, study PRJNA428436) | hydrothermal vent metagenome | isolation source: Deep-sea hydrothermal vent chimney | place: Atlantic Ocean: South-mid Altantic Ridge | depth 1820 m m
CTGCTTTTAAAATGCTTTTCTTATGCGAGAAACGCTCAAAGCCGTTAAATCCATGATAGCTTCCAATCCCGCTTTCTCCAACACCTCCAAACGGCAGGTTGGGATTTACCAAATGCTGAATGCAGTGATTAACACATCCACCGCCAAACTGAATACCTGAAATCAGTTTATCCTGAACAGCTTTACTTTCACTGAAAATATAGCAGGCAAGGGGATGTTGAGAAAGCTTTGAAATAGTATCGAATATTTCGTCAAAATTATTATATTCCATCACCGGCAGAATAGGTCCAAATATTTCTTCAGTCATAACGTTGTCCTTCAATGTCACATTTTCCATAACTGTCGGAGCAATATATCTTTCGGCTTTGTTGAACTGACCCCCGACTATAACTTTATCTTGGTCAATTAGATTTACAATTCTACTATAATGCTGCTCATTTACTATCCGCCCAAAATCAGGAGATAATGAAGCATCATCGCCATACATGTTAATGATACGTTGCTTTATCTTCTCAAGAAATTCTTCCTTTATACTTTGATGAACCATTACGTAGTCGGGAGCTACGCAAGTTTGACCTGCGTTCATAAATTTCCCGTAAACTATGCGGTTTACGGCAATGTGCAAGTTAGCGTCGGAATGAACAATACAAGGACTCTTACCTCCTAATTCCAATGTGACGGGAGTTAAATGTTTGGCTGCAGCTTCCATAACGATAGAACCCACTTTCGGACTACCGGTAAAGAAGATATGATCAAATTTTTGCTTTAATAATAGTGTGGTCTCCGGAATTTTACCCGGAATATATGCGATATATTCGGGATCAAATATTTCGTCGATAAGCTTTTGAATTTCCATACTACAGGTTGGGGTCAATTCAGAAGTTTTAATTACAGCAGTATTTCCCGCTGCAATGGCTGCTATTAATGGAGCAAAGGTAAGTCCAACCGGGTAATTGAATGGGGAGATAATTAAATTTACACCAAGAGGTGTAAATAGTATTTGGCTTGATGCCGGTTGACTAAGTAACGGGGTTTTTATCCTCTTTGGTTTAATCCATTTTTTTAAATGTTTTATTGTGTTGGTTAAATCATGTAAGACGAACCCTGTTTCGGTAGCATACGATTCAAATTCAGATTTCCCTAAATCATCTTTAAGAGCAGCACTAAATTGACTCTCAAACTTTTTAATTCCCTCTTTAAGTTTTAGTAATTGATCAATCCTGAAGTCATATTTATGCGTAACCGAAGAATTAAAGAAAGTACGTTGTTTGTTGACAATTTCAATTATTTCTTTTTCATTTTTCATAATACTGCCACCGGTTTTGGGTATAACGGTGTTTCAAATAACCGGCATCCCTAAACTGCGAACTAACTTTGCCCGACAATATCAAATTTACTAAAAATATTTTTTACAACTGAACTGCTTTTAAGCCATAATCCGTCACAGCGGAGATAACAAACAACCCAAAAATACCGACATATCCGTCAGCTGCCTTTAGATTACAAAAAAAGTTGCATCGCTTTTCCCTCCGTTATGGCGGACGGCTTGAGAGATTATGTGTTTTTTATATTGGTTAGAATCTTTACCGATTATAATATTTGCTATATAGTATTTAAATTATTCTGTACTAATAATTTCAGGAGGCATATCTCCTTTTCCGATTGGCGCGACTTTTTTACTTCGGATAAATAACCTCAGCGCTGATGTGAAACCCGCAATTGTTACTCCATAAATCATTTGTGATTCAGATAGAATTGATAGAATTAATAAAAATAATGATAGTGATAAGTATCTGCCCGATTGAATAAGCAACCCGGTCCGTTGATGCAGCAATAACTTCCCGTGTACACCTTTCCGGCTTACCCGATATCCTATTAAATTACTCAAATGTTGTGCGATAACAATTAAAAAAAGTCCCCATACATATCCAAGAAATATCTCTCGAAAAATATCAGGTATATAAAATAGGACAAAAGGGATACCGATACCTATAACCAGCGTTGCTGTTAAGTGCTTGGGATTTAGAATTTTTAATTTTGAAACTGATTCCTGAAATGCTGGACTTCCTTCAATTGTATTAATTGGATAACTTTGATAGTGCTTTGCATAATGATCCCTTCTTTCTTTTTCCTGTATAAGAGATAAGAAATAATCACTCAACATTAAAAGTATTGTAATCAAACCAATAACAAACGGATTATTCATTAAGAATTTAAATACCATTTTTCCTCTCCTATTGGTACACTAATTTATAAACACATAACGTTCAGCATAACCGCGTAACGTTTTTTGCTATCCGGTTTATGCTCTTGTTAGCTTTTTTAATCTTCATACTCTGGATATTGCTCTGGATTAATTCCTGTTGATTCAATTATCAGAGGATATTTATATTTTTTATTTTCTAGTTTTTTCTTTCTGGATTTTTTTATTTCAAATAACCAGCTATCTCCAAAATCAAAAAGATAATATAGCTTATAGCCTTGTAATGGATATATCTCGTTCAGTTTTGATTTCTTTGGAACTGAATATGCTCTATTTCTAGGATTTTTACCTGTATAAAACTCATACAAATGGTCATCATCAAATTCTATGATTGTTTGAATATATTTATGAAGTTTTACTAAAGTAAAATCTTCATTAACCTCAATGGTTCTATACCAAGGTTGCTCATCTTCATCATATGGGAATGAAATAGTTAATGTGTATATTTCCATTTCTCTCTTTTTTATAAAGCTAACGGCGTTTCTTTTCACCCGCCTGCCCGCCGAAGCGAAGCGTAGGGGGCTTGCCCGGCTTTGACGGGTCCGCCCTTAACTACAATATTGATTTGAAAAACTACTGCCAACCTGTCCACCGTAGCAAAGCGTAGGTGGGCCTGTCCGTCGAAGTTGTTTTTACGTAGGCGGATAATTATTTTAAAATTTATGTAACAAAATACTGTGAAACTACAATTTCAAACGAACAACGCTTGTCCGCCGTTCTTTTTGGCGGGCAAACTTAAAAACACCACACTTGTCCGCCGTCTTTTTGGCGGGAAAGCCGCACCGTTTCCGCAGCTTGCCCGCCTCCGGTGGGGTCGGGTGAAAAAGCTGGTTAGGTTGACATTATTGAGTTTTTACATTTGTTGAAATCAATTCGCTTGTTTGAGATAAATATATTTTATTGCTACTAAATGGCTTCCCCGGAGTTTCTTGATAAATAAGACCTATGCCAGGTGCATAAATATTATAGTAAGAATAACCAAAGAAATATTGACGATATATATAACAATTAACCTTACCTAAAGGTGTTTGCACTACTGAATCTTTTGCCACAACTGTAATCCCAGCCATTGATTCTCCAACCTCTGCTGGATAGGGAAATAGCTCCGAATATCCTTCGAAGTTTGAAATATGGTAACCAAGACTATCATTTAGAAAACCTAATTTTCCAATCATCGTTCCTTCAAATCCTTGGAGATACCAAACTAAATTATTAATGACAGTATCTTTCTTAATGAAGAAAGTTAGAGTGTCTATCCAAGCTACAGAACCCAAAGTATCATAAGTCGTTACTTTAAAAGACCAACTATTGCCAATTTTTAATGGTACCAATTCATTTTTTTCATTAATAGGAGGCACTAAGGGATTTGAGGACTCATTGCAAGAATTTAAAATAAAAGCGATTGTTATAAATAATGCTGTAAGAAATATGTGTTTAATCATTTTAACCCTTTAATATATCTACAACCTAACGGCGTCGCTTTTCACCCGTCCGCCCCGAACTACAATATTGGAATGAAAAACTACTGCCAAAAATTATTTAAAATTTATGTAACAGCACTACTGTAAAGCTACAATTTAACACGAGCAGCGCAAAACCCAAAAATACTGAAAAAGCCGCACCGTTTTCGCAGCTTGCCCGCCTCTGGTGGGGTCGGGTGGAAAAGCTGGCTATACCACATATTAGAATAACGGAAATAGTTTTAGAGAAAATTTACTTTGATATCCTTAATTTTCTTGAAATCTGAATCCATTGTTACAATCTGCAAATCATAATATTTTGCAATGCTATATTGATAAAAGTCGTCAAAATCTAATTCATATTTTATGTCTGGATGGAATAAATTGACATATTCGGAAGATGGGAAATTTAATATCCTAATTTTTGAAATCATATCTCGGATAAATTCGCTAAATATAGCGTGCTTTTTATGCCTGAAAAGTATTACGCCTATGGAATGGAGTGAAAAATCCGAAATAAATATTTCGTCGTAATTAGAATTTATAAATTTTTTACAGTCACTACTTTTTTCTTGTTTTAATAATATCTCTAAGAAAATATTCGTATCTAATAAATACATTAACGCCATTCCAAAGCTTTATGCTGTAAATCAACTGAGGTATATTTTTTTGATATTTCGATCAAACCGCCTTCCCACGAAAAATCAAAAGGTTTTTTATCTTTGGAGACACTACTGTATTTATACATCAAATAATCAATATAGTCCATTACTTCCGATAATAAATCGGGTGGCATTTTTTTTATTTTTTTATTTATCTGCTTTATACTCATAGCCTTGTCTTCCTATTTTTATATTTTAAAAAATAATAGTAAAATTTCCTAATAACAAGATTTTCTATACACTATTTGTACATTGATTAAGCACTCTAAAGGCGTAATTTCATATACATAATATAATTATTAAAATCCTAAAAAAAATAAAAGCAATAAGTATTTTTTCAACATAACTATTCTTTTGACTTTAATTTACTGTATGTTTACTTTTGTATCAGCTCGCTAAGGTGAACGTCGGCTACAAGCCGTGTGCAAATTGGGCTTGTCTCTTTTTGTCTAGCCTTAAACGGGCTTTAATTTCTAAGGCTTTCACGGTCGTACCGTGACAGAACATTTTCTGAACTCGTATTACTTCATTCCTGCCTGCCGTCAAATTCTTCAAATGAAATGTTGTCGGTATAGGATACGATTTCTAAAATAGCATCTTGAATATGCTGAAGTCTTACCCTATCGCCCATACTACTTTTCATAGATCAAATGTTTATCATTTTCAAACAAATTAAAGAATCTATCCTCACCTTTTTCATACCAACAGACCAACTAATCCAAGTAAAGAAACCGTAGCGAAAAGAGATGTTGACGGAAAACGAAAGGGATTAATATTCCCTTTCAACGCTACAGCTGCGCTTAATAAAGATAAAGCAGCGGTAACAGCAGTTAAAAACACAACTAATTCCTGACGCTCAGGATGTAGTGCTACGTATGCATACCCACCACCCATAAATAAAGTGAAAATAGTTGTGACGTGCCAACAATAATAATTGAGCCATTTAGAAGCCTTTGGCAAATCAGTATTAGCCAACAATGGCTCTGCTACACGTGGACCACCGATAAACGTATGTACAACAAAAGTGATGATACTCACTACAGTTGCCGCCCATAAGAAATATACTTGCATGTTTTTATACCTTATAATTTTAAAGAATTTTATCTGCTTCAGCGGATAGATCTGGAAATGAACAAAAAAATATCTTTCAGTGCGTTTAATAAAACAGAAGGAACTAATAATTAAACTTTTTAATTATACAGGAAAAAGATCCTCATATTTAACAGTATAAAAGTATTGATAAAGTAGATACTGCTTTGGAGAAATATTGAGAAAAGTAGTACCCCCCTAAAAAATACAATTATAAATTGCAATAAGAATGATACTTATGCAAGTAAAAAATAATTTTATCTCGAAAAACTTTTTTATTGATTAAAGAAATTTTAAAACAAAAAAGGCAAGATAAATATCCTGCCTTTTTTCACAACATCTAAAAATTTCTTAGTTAAGAAATATACCTTCCGTAATTCCGCCGGTTGGTTTTAAGTCTTCGCTTGTAATAATTGTTGCGCCGGCTTTTTCCATTTCTTCAAAGGCATCTTCAAAGTCACCTTCGTTCTGTCTTATTCCTTCAACTGCATCCTTTACTACAAATGTTTTAAATCCATTTTTAATCGAATCAAAAACAGTTGACAGAACACAATACTCTGCCGTTAATCCGGCAATAAACAGTTCATCTACTTTTTTACTTTTTAGATATTCTGTTAAATTTAAATTTGTTGCTTCAAAAGCGGAATATCCGTCATCAATATTTCTTGTACCTTTTACAAATATTTCATCAAATTTGTCTGTGTCTAATTCTCCGGGAAAATCAGCACCTTTTGTGTTTTGCACACAATGTTCAGGCCATTTATTAAAATGAACTGTTACTTTAGGATGCCAATCACGCGAAGCTATAACTATAGAAAAATTCTTTATTATTTTATTTATTACAGGAACTACTTTATCACCCTGAGGAGCAGGTAAAGCACCGCCGGGACAAAAATCATTCTGTACGTCCACTATCAATAATGCTCTGTTCATCTTATATATCTAATTTTATTTCTTGAAATCGTTAATTAATTCATTTCTTAAATTAAGTATTTTTTTACTAATTCCCACTTTGTAAATGTGAGGATTATCAAACCTTTTATGTTCTTCCGGCAATAATTCTAATCTTTGTTTTACATATTGACTTATTTCATAAACACTTTTTTTCTTGCTTTCCGGTTCGCCGTTGCTAACAACTTTGTGCAGTAATTCTTCTTTCTTTAACCCGGAAACAGCAGCACACTTATGCAAATCAATAGGGTGACAGATAGTGTCAATATTATCTTCATCTTTTAGAACTATTCCATCGGCATAAAATTTACCGTCAATGTTATAATACCTATATATCTTTTTTGTTCCGGGCAACGTAATTTTTTCTATATTTTCAGATACTTTAATAGTAGGTTTTCCATCAATTACACTCAATTTATAAACCCCGTCAAGTGCGGAATCACCATGCCCGGTTATCAAACTTGTGCCGACACCGAATGCGTCAATGGGCGCACCCTGGTCTATCAAACTTTTAATTAAATGCTCATTAAGTTGATTAGAAGCAACTATTTTAACGTATCTTAAATTTGCTTCGTTTAATATTTTTCTTGCTTCTTTACTTAAAAAAGCTAAATCTCCGCTATCCAATCGAATTGCCGAAAGCCTGTACCCTTTTTCTTCCATTTCTCTTGCTACTTTAACTGCATTAGGCAAACCGCTTTTTAAAGTATTATAAGTATCTACTAATAAAATACAATTTTTCGGAAATGCCGACGCATATTTTCTAAATGCCGTGAGTTCGTCACCGTAACTTTGAATCCACGAGTGAGCCAACGTTCCCGATGATAAAAGATCATATTTAAAAGCACTGTAAACATTTGATGTGCTGTTTAATCCCCCGATTATTGCGGCTCTGGTTGCGTGAATTGCAGAAAGTCCCTGTGCCCGTCTCAATCCGAAATCCATAACTAATCTATCACCTGCCGAATAACGAATGCGCGCAGCTTTGGTTGCAATCAAGGACTGGAAATTCAAAACATTCAACAACAAACTTTCAATTAATTGGGTTTCAATAATGTTGCCTTCCACTCGTAAAACCGGTTCATTGCTGAATATAACTTCTCCCTCATTCGGTGCGTAAATATTTCCTTTGAATTTAAATTCCTTTAAGTATTTGAGAAAATTATTATCGAAGCCTATTCTTCTTAAATGTGAAATCGATTCGTTATTAAATTGATAATTAGAAAGCATATCCAAAAAATCATTTAACCCTGCAAAAATAACATAACCCGAATTAAACGGATTTTTACGGAAGAAGTAATCGAAACAAGCTTTAGCCTCTACCCTGCCGTCAAGGTAATAACCCTGAGCCATTGTAAACTCATAGTGATCGGTAAATAACCCTATGTAATCTTTAAAGTTTTTCATCATTTTTTATCTTATTATTTGAACATCCTATTGATAGTTTTATTAATTTTAGAATGTAAGATAAAAAATTAAGTTTAGTAAATTATAAAAATCATAATAAATTTAATCTTATATGGAAAAGATTTCTGAAGATTATAATACAATTTTAGAAGAAGCTTATGACCATCTGCGCCAGGGAAGATACAGAATGGCGCTTACTACAGCTAAAAAATTACACGAAGAAAATTCAAATGATTTTAACGCTGCTTCCTGCCTTGCCTGGGCATATTTGGAAAACGGTGAACCTGCCGAAGCTATGGAAATGGCTAACCTTGCAGTTGAACTGGGCGGCGAAGATGTAAATCCCAGGTTATACAGGGGCTATCTTTTAATGAGAATGAGCGTTTTTGAAGGTGCCCTTGCAGATTTAGACTGGGCAATTTCTAAAAAACCCAACTTGCTTTCCTGGGCACATCTAAATAAAGCACGTGCACTTGCGGGACTCGGTAGATACTTTGAAGGTTTGGAAGAAATTGAGAGAGCATTAAAAATTGATAAAAATGAAAATGAACAGTTACTCCAAATTAAAAGATGGCTGCAATTAACCCTCGGTTACAGTGACGGTTTTTTAAAAGGCATTTTCACAAAAAAAAGATCCTATTTAACAGAAGGCTTGCTTGCACTTAAGCAAAAAGAATATTGGTTTTCCTTGTGGTGCTCAAAAAATATTTTAGATACGCCTTCCCTTAAGGATGAATTTACCGAAGCGTATATTATGCAGTTGGAATCCCTTTTCGGAATGTTCCAAATAAGACAGGCTCATTACTTAGCCGAAGAACTAAAACCTAATTTAAGCGGTGATAAGTATTATGATAGTATTTACATAAGAATATTAAAAGCCTGCCCGCAAACTGATGATAATCCGTCACTTACTTTAGCGGAAGATCAAAACAATTACAGAACCGATTTTGTAAAATTTGAGAACCGTTTGTTTAATGTAATTTCTGCAAAGACCTATAATTTAACGGAAAATTTAAGAACTGAAAAAAGGACATACCTTTTAGAATTCAATGAAGATTCTACAAATTATGTAGGAGTTGAAGTTGTTTTGGAGAATCCCTTTTTCTCAAATAAAACCGTAGAAATTGATGGTCTGGCAGCCTGGACACTAAACGGTGTTGAAGTAGGAAGCCACCAATTTTTGTTGACAATGGAAAAAGATTGGAAGATCATTGAATTTGTACAAAGCTGGGGAACCGAAACCCCGGGCTTTTGGTGCAGAGGACAGGGTAGTGTAGATATCTATTTGGATAATCAACAAGTTTGTTCAAGATGGTTTGCAATCGGGAACAGTGATGTTGTAAACTTTGAAGAAACATTTTACCAGGAAGAAGATTCAAAAAAATTAGATCTGCCTGTCACACAGGTACCTGAAGAAATAAAAGAAAAAGAAAAACAACCAACTAAAACAGAATCATTACAAGAATTGCTTGATGATTTGGACAATTACGTTGGATTGGAAAGTGTTAAGCAGTCAATGAAGGATTTTGTTTCCTATCTTGAATTTATTCGTGACAGGGAAAAATCGGGTCTAAAAACTAATGAAGATATTTCTGTAAATACAATATTTCTTGGAAACCCCGGAACAGGCAAAACTACAATCGCCAGGCTGATGGGTAAAATTTTTAAAGCTATGGGACTGCTGCAAAACGGACACGTTATTGAAGTTGACAGAACAAGATTAGTCGGACAATACATTGGTGCAACAGCCCAAATGACCGAAAAGGTTATTAATGAAGCCATCGGCGGATTACTTTTTATTGACGAAGCATATACCTTGATTAAACCGGATAACCCGCAAGATTTTGGGCAGGAAGCAATAGATGTTCTTCTAAAAAGAATGGAGGACAGAAAAGGTGAATTTGTAGTTATTGCTGCCGGTTATCCCGATAAAATGCAATCTTTTATAAATTCAAATCCCGGGCTAAAATCAAGATTTGCTCATGTGTTTAACTTTGATGACTACACTCCGGATGAACTTCTGCTAATCTTCAAACAAATTGCCCAAAAGGAAGATTACCATATAAAAGATGATGCTGAAGTTTTACTTAAAAAAGAACTTACAAAACAATACAGAAATCGTGATGAAACTTTCGGCAACGCAAGATTGGTTAGACAAATTTTCAGCGAAGCTAAGATTCAACTAAGTAAAAGGTATTTAAAAATTCCTACTGAAAAAAGAACTAAAGAAGTAATGTCTACAATTTGTCCCGAAGATATAAAATCCGTATTAAAAACAAATATTAAAGGTGCGGTAAATATTGGTATTGATGAAGAGAACCTGAAAAAAGCGTTAGATAAATTAAATACTTTAACAGGACTTGAGTCGGTAAAAAAAGAAATTACCGAACTCGTAAAATTGGCAAGACTCTATAGCGAACAGGGTGAAAACCTGCTTGATAAATTTTCTTCGCACTTTGTCTTTTTGGGAAACCCCGGAACCGGCAAAACAACCGTTGCAAGAATCTTCAGCGAAATTTATTCCGCTTTGGGGATATTACCGAAAGGTCACCTTGTTGAAACGGACAGGCAAGGATTAGTTGCAGGGTACATAGGTCAAACCGCACAAAAGACAAAGGAAATGATTGACAAAGCAATAGGTGGAACACTTTTTATTGATGAAGCCTATAGCTTGATTAAATCCGATAACAACGGTTCGGATTTCGGTCAGGAAGCAATTGATACCTTACTTAAAAGAATGGAAGATGATAAAGGCAGGTTTGTAGTTATTGCCGCAGGATACACAGAAGAAATGAAAAATTTTCTGCAAAGCAATCCCGGTATAAAATCACGTTTCACAAAGGAATTGGTATTCGATGATTTTACTCCTGATGAACTTCAGGAAATAATGAACAATTATATTGAAACGAAAGGACACAAATTAGACAAATCCACGATTGATCCGTTAAAAAAATATTTCAATGAAATTTTCAGAGTTAGGGATAAAAGTTTCGGTAATGCAAGACTAATAAGAAATTTAAGCGAAGAAATACTTAGAACACATCTTTTAAGAATCGCAGATATTCCATCCGAAAAAAGAAACGATGAAATAATAGAATTAATTACAAAGGAAGACGTTGAAAAAATAGTTTCAGACAGAATTAAAAAAACCAAGGTAAATATTGTCGGCAATGCAGATCTTCTCGACCAATATTTAAATGAACTTTCAGAACTTACGGGACTGGAAAATGTAAAAAAATCTGTCGAAAAACTAATAAGCAGTTTAAAGGTTGCAAAGCTGCGTGAGGCAAGAGGACTGCAGGTTATTCCAAAAAATCTCCATTCTGTTTTTATGGGAAATCCCGGAACGGGTAAAACAACAATTGCCAGGCTGTTAAGCAAAATCTACAAAGAGATGGGGGTATTGGAAAAAGGTCACTTGGTTGAAGTTGACAGAACAGGACTTGTTGCAGGTTACATAGGACAAACCGCTGCCAAGACGGAAGCCGTAGTTGAAAAAGCTTTGGGCGGAACATTGTTTATTGATGAAGCATATTCACTTGCAAGGGGCGGCAACGATTTTGGACAGGAAGCTATTGATACACTTATAAAAAGAATGGAAGACTACAAGGGTAAGTTTGTAATTATTGTTGCCGGTTACACTAATGAAATGAAAGAGTTCATCGATTCAAACCCGGGTCTGCAATCACGTTTTACAAATTACTTTTCATTTAAAGATTACACACCAAGACAAATGCTTGAGATTGCACTTATTATCAGCGGCAAAAATGGTTATCAACTTGATGAAGGTGCTTGGCAGTTGTTTCTTGATATATTTACAAGACTTTATAACGAAAGAGATAAAAACTTCGGTAATGCACGTACGGTAAGAAACATCCTTTACAAAGCAATCAGCAACCAGGAAGAAAGGATCTTAACGCTTCCCGATTTAAGCAACGAGGACCTAACAACAATAACTTTTGAAGACGTGGAAAAAATGGATTATTTTGAGTTGAAATAAACTTCCATACACAATCTTAGGATATGTATAATGAAAAAGACTATATTAATCCTATTGTTAATTAACTACAACATATTTGCTCAAGGTTACAGATATGTTGATTCAATATTTACTCCTATCCAATCTTATACTGATATAACCTATGCAACTGCCCCGGAATTAAATGCTCCATATTTAGGTGAAAGTTCCACTCACTCTTCGGAACTTAAATTTAATCTTTTCGAACCCCAAGGTGATACCCTAAATAACAGACCTTTAATAATTTTTGCACACGGCGGTGCTTTTATTTCAGGTACAAAAGAAAATGATGATATGATGGAGTTCAGCAGAATATTTGCCGCTAAAGGATATGTTACTGCAACCATTCAATATAGGCTTGGAATGAACGCAGCAAGTAGTGTTAGCGGCGAACGTTCGGTTTACAGAGCTTTACAGGACAGTCGTGCAGCAATTAGGTACTTTAAAGAAAAAGCAGCAACATATAAAATTGATACAAACTACGTCTATTTTTTAGGCAGCAGTGCCGGGGCGTTTATGGCTTTGCATAACCTTTTTATGAATGAAGAAAATGAAAGACCTGCCGGTTCCTTTAAAATATCTCACATTCCACCAACGCTTGATGACGGCCCTGATTTAGGAACACTTGACTCAATCGAGCCGCAATATGTTCACGGTGCTAATGCCGATGCAATAATTTCTCTTTGGGGAGCTTTACAAGACACTACTTTAATTAAAACAACAGATAATGGTAGACCGGTTTTGCTCGTTCATGGTACAGCAGATAATGTTGTTCCTTTTAATGTCGGTTCGCCATTTAATTTACCGGTATTTCCACCGACTTATGGAAGCAATCCAATTAACAAGCGTATGTCAAATTTAGGTTTTGAAAAGGAAACATATTTTGTACCTGGTCAAGGTCATGAGTTTTACGGCGTGTTAAATGGAAATTGGAACCCGGCACCTAATGCTTATTGGGATACGGTTGTTACTAAGTCCACCTACTTCCTATGGAATATACATAAACCGACAGCAGATTTTACTTATCAAAATAGTAATGGAAACCAGGTTACATTTACCGATAAATCAATTGGTGCAGATGCCTGGTTATGGAATTTTGGTGACGGTAGTTCATCAACACAACAAAACCCGGTACATACATACTTAAACGGTCAGTATACGGTTACTCAAAAAGTGTTTAACAAAATTAGAAGTTGGGATACAACATCAGTTACTTTTTCCATTATTGTAAATGGTATAGGTGATGAGAAAAATTTCCCGGCAGAATTTGTTTTGGAACAAAATTATCCCAACCCGTTTAATCCAAGTACAACAATCAAATATAGTATACAAAAAGAAAGTCAGGTTAGTTTAATAATTTACAATTTACTTGGCGAACAGGTTGAAATATTATTTAACGGTATTCAGTCTGCAGGATATTATAGTACAAATTGGAATGCTTTGAATTTCCCCAGCGGTGTTTATTTTTCACAAATTAAAGCAGTTTCCGTTACAAACAATGTAATTTTTACCGATGCTAAAAAATTAGTGCTAATGAAGTAATTATATCTATATCAATTAATTTATACATTACTTTTACATTTAATTTATTGATAATATTTTTGTATCATAAAATAGTTTTACAATTACCGGTTTATCAATTTTTGAAAAGTGTTAAACTCCTACAAAAGTCATAATTAATAAAAGGTTTGTTATGGTTGCAAAATTCTTTCACTTTGACGAATTAAACACCTCTTACAAGCAGGAAATAATTGCCGGCTTTACCACATTTTTAACAATGGGTTATATAATAATTGTTAACCCTAAAATTCTTGAATCAGCAGGGATCCCTTTTGGTGCATCTGTAACAGCTACTATTTTAAGTGCATTTTTCGGAACATTGGCTATGGGTGTTTATGCAAAAAGACCATTTGCCATAGCACCTTATATGGGCGAAAATGCATTTATTGCCTTCACTGTTGTAAAGGTATTAGGCTATAGTTGGCAGACTGCAATTGGTGCAATATTCATTGGCGGAGTTTTATTTACTCTATTAACAGTATTTCAAATAAGGGGCTGGCTTGCAAATTCAATACCTGAAAGTTTAAAAATAGGATTTGCCGTAGGGATCGGTTTATTCCTTACATTTATTGGTTTGAATGAATCCGGTATTGTTATATTAGGTGTTCAAGGAGCGCCCGTTCAGGTCGGTAACTTTTATCAGCCTCAAATTTTATTTTCAATTTTGGGTTTTGTTTTAATCGGACTTTTGATGATAAAAAAAGTAAAAGGTTCTATCTTAATCGGGATACTCAGTGTTACTTTCATATCAATTATATTCGGTTTTACAAA
>VAOU01078549.1_pt1 | contig 14125 bp, 12 predicted proteins | sample 3393871 | NCBI WGS metagenome assembly VAOU01 (sample SAMN08290440, study PRJNA428436) | hydrothermal vent metagenome | isolation source: Deep-sea hydrothermal vent chimney | place: Atlantic Ocean: South-mid Altantic Ridge | depth 1820 m m
AGTTGTTGTTTTTTCTGATCAAAGGTCAGTTGTATTTTTTGAAACGCATCGGAAAAAATTGTGGTATGACGAAGTGCTGACTCAAAATCCTTTCGCAGGAGTGTTGTTTGTGTGGTTGTTTTTTTCGGAATGATTTGTCGGTAGTCCGGGTAGATGCCTGATGTAAGGCGTGTAGTAAGAGTATTCCCTTCCCATAAAAAAGTAATCTGATGCTCATCAATACAAAGTGTTATACTACTATTTGGTATTGTTTGAACGATGTTTGCGCTATTTTTTGCCGGGATAAGTATAGTGTGATTTGGAATATTCACAGAAAATGTTTGTTTTTTTTCAGCAAGGCGAAAAGAATCCGTTGCAACTGTGGTGAGTGTTTCCCCTTCAAAAGTTAAAGAAATACTTGCAAGATCAGGACGAATAGTTGAAGTTGATGCGCACGAAAGGACACTTTCAATTGCTGATTTAAATACTGATCCATCAAATGAGTATTTTTTATCTGTTGTTGCTATTGGAATAATCGGAAAATCTTCATACGACATTGTTTTAATAATATTTTGTGTACCATTAAATGAAATTACAACTGTATCCCCAGACTGTTCCAGTGTTATATTTTCCTCTTTTGTAAGAGATGCGGCAATTTGTTGAAGAATATGTGCGGAAATAGCAACAACACCGGTTGTTTTAATACTCCCTTCAACTTTAAAATCAATTCCAACCTCAAGATTGGTACTCCGAAATTTTATATCCTCCTCACTCACCACAATAAGAATACAAGAAAGTATTGGGAGAGGGGTGTTCTGTTGTGCAAAACGAGATGTCTTTTGTATTGCTTCAATAAATTTGTCTCTTTCTATTATAATAAACATATTATTATTATTAGGGGTGTGCATAGTGTGGATTTCCAATTAAAACCTTTATTTAGAAGTCTGAAAAACAAATCCATAAACGAATAAGGTGTGAAGTATTTTTTAGATATACACAAAAAATATTTCACAAAAGAACCGGTGTGGAAAACTATTTTTTTATCCTCAGGTATTACATATTGTTTTCCACAGACTATTCCCTATTATACCAACAAGGTACGAAGATCCTCAATTTCTTTTACAAGATCCAAATCATCAATAAGATCTCGTTTAATTTTCTCACAAGAGTGAATAACTGTTGTGTGGTCTCTCCCCCCAAGTTTTGTGCCAATTGTTGGATAGGAGATATGAAAATCTTCACGAAGTATATACATAATAATTTGACGGGGGCGCACCACTTCTCGTCTACGCGTCTTCTCATAAATTATTTCAGAATCAATACCATAAAAATCAGCGATTTTTGAAACAATATATTTTACCGAAACATTTTTTTTGGATTTTGAAAAAGAACGAAGTGTTTGACGCACCTCCGCAATATCCGGCGGAGACCCTTTCGTTTGTGTGTGGCAGACAATATTATTTATCATACCCTCAAGTTCTCTAATACTTCCCGGAACAGAGGTGGCTATATATTCAACAACCTCTTTTGAAAGAAATATATTATTTAAAGCCACTTTCTTATTAATAATCGCAATACGAGATTCTATATCCGGTTCACCAATATCAATCATCATACCGGCAGAGAATCTACTCCGAAGACGGTTTGCAATATCCGGGATGGCGACTGGGGCGTGATCGGATGAGAAAACAATTTGTTTATTATTATCATACAGTGTATTGAATAGATGAAAAAGCTCTTCTTGAGATTTTTCTTTTTTTGAAAGAAATTGAATATCATCCATAATAAGAAGATCGTATTGTCGGTATTTGTCTTTAAACCTATTTGCAGTACCGGATTGAAGTGAGTCAATGTAATCAACCGCAAACTTCTCTGAAGTAAGGTAGAACACCTTACGGTTTGGATAGAGTTTCTTAAAACTGTTTCCAACCGCTTGAATAAGATGAGTTTTTCCTCTTCCGGTATCCCCATAAATAAAAAGAGGGTTATAGGTAATCCCGGGACGGTTGATTGCCGCTTTTGCTGCGGTGTAAGCGAGTTCATTGAAAGAGCCAACCACAAAAGAGTCAAAGGTGTAACGGGGATTTAAATTATCATTCTTATTCACATAAAACTCATTTAAAGGAAGTTCAATTGTTGGTTTGTCGTTTCTTTGCTCGTGAGTATATTTTTTACGCTCATCTTTCACAATGAGATATTCAACATTTCTAAACTCAAACGATACCGAGCGAATAATTTTTAGGATGGTGGTATTAAATTTTTTTAAATACCATTCTCTAAAAAACTGGCTCGGAACCCCAATATAAACAATCCCCTCTTCTATTTTTACAATAGAACTAGATTTGAACCAGGTGTTGAAGTTTGTTGGAGAAACAGAAAGCTCTATTTGACTTAGTACATATTCCCAAAGCTCGTGAGCGTCCATAGTGTTTATTGTGTTTACTGCTGTATTCATCATATTGTCGTAAAAGCATTATACACTTCATTGTGTTTGTGCAAACAACCCATAGAATGCGATATTTCTTGCGATTCTTTGCATAACCTGTTACTATCCTGTGGATATGCCAAAGCGCACCTATCAACCAAAAAAACGCAAGCGCGCGAAAACACACGGGTTTCTTTCACGCACAAAAACAGTGGGAGGAAGAAGGGTTTTGCGCCGCCGCGCACAAAAAGGACGTACGCGACTGGCGGTGTAAATATGAATACCGGTTTTCGCCGGCTTCGCCGGCGCGATTTTCCAATACTTCTCACCACCGGGAGGCGCGCCACCACAAAGAATTTTTCACTCACCTACACCGACGCTGTGTCAGGGTGTGCGGCGGTTGTTGGTAAGAAGATTGCAAAAACAGCGGTAAAAAGACACCTTCTTAAACGGCGCATACTCGCTGTTTGCCGCGCCGGAGTACCCCCGGCCAAAGGATGTGTTGTTTTTGCACGAAAAGGTGCGGAGACACTCTCCTATAAAAATATAGAGGATGAAATCCATACTCTTTTTGTTTCATAAATAAGGTACAATACATCCACCAAACACAAATATGATATCGTACCTATTCAACAGTTTTTTTTACAACCCGATATACAACCTGCTTGTTTTTTTGGTACACCTTATGCCCGGGGGAGATGTTGGTCTGGCGGTGCTTATTATAACCGTTATTGTGCGTTTTATTCTTCTCCCTTTTTCGCTCTCTGCGACCAGAACGCAACAAACGATGGGCGCACTGGAGCCAAAACTAAAAGAAATCAAAGAAATACACAAAAATGACAAAACGAAACAAGCCGAAAAGACGATGGCGCTCTATCGCGAAGCAAAAGTAAATCCTTTTGCAAGCATAATCAGCATTATCTTACAAATACCAATTCTTATTGCGCTTTATTTTGTATTCCTTCACGAAGCATTCCCGGCGATAGATGCAAAACTTTTGTATGATTTTGTTCCAGTCCCAACAGTTGTTTCAATGAAATTTCTTGGAATTCTTGATATCGCGGGGAAAAGTATTGTGCTGGCGGCACTCGCAGGAATAACACAATACGCACAAGCGACGCTTGCGCTTGCGCGCGCAAAACAACCTGAAAACAAAAAAGGAAAAGGCGCGGCAATGGATTTTTCACGAATGATGAGCAACCAGGTGCGCTTCATATTCCCTTTTATTATTGCGGCAATCGCCTACTCAACCTCGGGCGCCATCGCGCTTTATTTTGTTACCACAAACACTTTTGGTGCACTGCAAGAGCTTTATGTGCGCCACACCTTAATAAAAAAACCGGTTCTTGTTGATGAAAAAAAGCAAGAGGAAAAGAAACAGGCTGTTGTGCAAGAATCATAAAACCATTGTTTTTATACAAACACACAGAAGATTTTTCAACGCCGCGCGGAGCGCTATCTATAATTGATATTCCCACAACGACCCATTGTTTTTATTTACAAAAGAGAGCGTTGTGGTGTCCGTGTCCACCGCGAGCGCTGTTGCGTCAAGCGCGCCGCCTGTTTCTTTTGAGAAATCAAGCACAAGCTGCGCATACCGACTCTTTACATTTATTTTCCATATACGATCATTAAACGCTACCGTACCTTGATACCAGTTGTCCGGATAGGTGGCATGTGGTGGATTTATAGGTATGCCGCAATAAATCGCGCTACTGTCTGGCGCCCATACACACTTCGTTGCAATAGTCGCCACGGGGAGCGGAATTGCTTGGTGCGTAGCAACGGTAACTAATTCCATTTGCATATTTCCGCTCGCGTCTACATAACTTATAAGCACGGTAGACCCGTTCGGACTTGCTTTCGCGACCAATCCATCAAGCGGCCCCGCAATACGCACCCATGCCCCTGTTTTTTTATTCACCACAAACGCGTAGCCGGCAATGGTCGCAGAGGGTTTGGTATACACGAGATAATTTTCTCCGGAAAACGAAACCGTAATGGAAGAAAGAGGTGTTTGAAATGCGGTGAAAGGACTTGTGTCATTTATTTTTGTTTGGGTTACAATTGAGCCGTTTTCTCCGGAGGCGGTTGCAAGCAACGCTTTTGAACCGTCAGCCGCAATACCTGAGATACCTTGTGCGAAGAAGAAGCCGCCGACACCGCTTGCCGGGAGAGCGTATGTTTCCATATTGTTTGTTGTAGATAGGTAGCGCAGATAAGCAAGCGAGCCATCCGAAAGCCAGACCGCTTGCTCTACACCGGGAATAGTTTTATTTGAAAGACGCGAAAGCATACCGCTTGAAATAGTGTAGCTGTATACGTTTCCACTCTTTCGCTCAATATAGCGGACGACCGCACCAGCTGCTGTTGTGGTTGCAGTCGTTGTCGCAGTGTCAAACACTACAACACCGGGCACGACCGGACCACTTGTAATTTTGACCAGACGCGCGCGAGTACTTGAGCCGCTCAGCGTGCTTGCTACCGGAGTTACCACAACCGAAGTCGTGCCGGTCGTTGTTTTTGCCGCGCCACCGGAAACAGTTTTTTTGCTAGTAGGAAATATTGCCTCCCCGCGCGGCGCCACCACCACCCGCGCACGATGCACAAAAAAGAAATACCCGCCGAAACCAACCGCAAGAAGGAAGATGACACTGGCGATAATAATAAAGGTGCGGCGCATAATTATTTGGTACTACCACTGGTGTAAAAAGTACATTTGATTGCAGGACTCTCGTTATGAAGACAAGTATACTTAGTACTAGGAAGAAGCGATGTCCATGTTCTACCATTTTTATCCACCGTGCCGTCTTTTTTTAAACACACAGCTGATGGTGTATATGGGGGTACACCGGGATCAGTATGAAGCTGTTTTGGTGGCTTATTTGATAAACATTTTGCTTCTGCAAACTGACAATTTGATACTTTACATGTATAAATATTTGTGAGTTTGCGCAGGGTTCCAAAAAGAGTTTTTACAGTTGTTTGTTTACATCCCGCACTTCCACCAGGACAACCTAATGTGGGAGATACAGTAGAAGATATTGGTTTTGGCTGCTTCAGGGTAATAGGATTTCCAAAAGTTAACAGTCGCGCGCGCGGGTTGATGATTTGAAACACAAGGTAGGGAGAGAGCACCAGCAAAAGACCGGCGAGCGCCATATTGATTTTATTCTTTCCTTTTTCTTTACTTGTCACACTCGCCCCACTTCCCATCCAAAGGAGTCCTCCCCACACGATTTCAAGAATTGCAAGAATAACCGCAATCCCAATAAGGTATTGATACAGTGAGTTTAGAAACGCGCGCATACCTCCTATTCCGGCTCCTTGAGTAAAGAGTGGAAAATTAGTCAGAGAAATAAACTTTGCCGAGCCGGTAGATTTTGATGTGAGAACAAGTGGCGAGGATGTTTGTATAATATTTTGTGTAGAAAAACACACCAGTGTACCTGAATTTGTTGGGATGTCTGTACAAACAGAAAACCCTTGTGCATGCAGGGAGGACTGTACTGTTTCACTTGAGCAGGTTCCTGTATCAGATACAAACATACCGTTTTGAATACATGCCTCCCTCAATTTTATTTGTTGTGCGGTTAGTGTTGTTTTTGTTGCTGCGGCGGCTGTGTGAGGAACAATAAAGAACAACATTCCCGCAAAGAGCGAAATCAAAAGAATGAAAAAGAAAGGTGTTTTAGAGAGAGACATATATTTATAGGCCAAAAAGACCAAAGCCACCGCTGGCAGATCCAAAAAGTATTCGTATACCAGCAGCGGCACTTTCATAAGCGGTGGAGTTGTTGGCAGAAACACTCAGCGACGCGCTCCCGGTTCCTTTCCCTTTTGGACGAAGAGTTATTGTGTCTCCTGTTTGCGCGGTGGAGTTACCAAGTGTCCACACAATGTTTGGGCTGTTGCTGGTAGAAAAACCATACGGCACCGCTGTGAAGCTCGTTTCCACCCCGGAGATGGATTGGTTTCCGGAAAGCGCGTGGTCATACAGAACACCCATAAGCGGATCTTTTTTGTATATAAGCACTACCGGGGCGACAGTGGAAAGCGTTACGCTTCGCGAAGCAATCAGTGAGCCGCTCGGGTCTTGCACAACAACCGTTACCACGGAATCTCTGTACGAGAGTGGTGCCGGAACGATGGCATCCTCCCTTCCAACGCCGGACTGCCTCAAGAGTGTTCGGTTTCCAATTTTCCATTGATAAGAAAGTGCCGCCGCGCGAATAATTTTTCCGCCGGGGGTGCGAAAATCAGGAACCGCCGCCAAACGAACGCTTCCTTCGGTAGCGATTGTCGGCATACCTTGATAAAAAGGAGGCGCAGTTGAAAGCGGTTCAACAGCAAGTGCTACGCCCTCCGGTGTCAAAATAAGATTTTCTTTATGTGCGGTTCCGTTTACAGTAACCACAACAGTTACTTGCATTGTTTGTCCTGCGCGCCCGGTTTCAAACGATACCGGCTGGGTACCGGTTCCCGTTGCGATATGTTTCCCATTTAGAAAGACATCAAAGATTCCTTTCGTAACATCAATCCCATTGCTTGAAATAGAAAGAGTAACTATACTGTGAGGAGCTGGATAGGTTGGATTTATGGAGATAGAAAATGGGGCGATAGGAACAACTTGCGCAGCGCCCACCAAAGGAAGCGCAAAAAGTGCTATCACACCTGTCGCTACTACAAGTTTGAACATACTATTTAGTATACCCTGTCGGCGAGGATATTTGGGAGTGCTCCACTCAAATCCGTGGATTTCGTGCACGATAAACAATTTTCAACCAGCTACCTCTTCTTGTTGGGCGAGCAGAAAGGCGCGCGCCGCTTCTTGTCGCGCGCTTCGCTGCTCGCGCGCTTCGCGAAGTGACCTCTCATATTTCAACAACCGCTCTTTATCTTTTTTTCTTTCAATACGCACGATATAGAAAATTCCGGAAGTGAGCCATGGGCCAACATTGACGAGAGGAATAAGATCAAGTATTGCCGTTCCGAAAATCACCCATGTTTTCTTTAATCCAAGAGAATCTTTGGTATCAAAAATCGGTATACCGGACAGCACCAGCCACATCAATAAAATCCCCCACCCCACAAAACCAATAATCATTGCAAAAAACTCTCCGATTGCGGCAACACCAAGTGCGCCCAGACCACCGGTGGCAAATTCAAGCAAATAAGTAGACCCCGCAGTAGCGGCGCCAACAAGCCCTCCAACTGTTGTCCCCACATACCCGCTTGCAACGGCACCCGCCGCCGCCCCGATGAGCATAGGTCCGGTAATAACAAGTGTTGAGAAAAGAAATTTCAGTCCGTCTATAAAAAGCGCGAACACCACCATTGCAACAGCTTTATACATCGGCATTTTTTCTTTCGGCTGCTCCATAAGCTATGGGCTCGTGTGATTGGAGTTCTGCAAACGCTCTTTCTCGCGTTTGATTGATAAAAGCTGCGAAGGATCTGAGGTTATGATTTGATCTTCGGTATAGGAGGCGACTATTTTAATGGCGACATGTTTGAGACCGGCGAAGAAAAGACCTTCACCCACCCCCGACTCCAGCAAGAGATATTTTTCCTCATTGGTAAGGTTAAAGGTTTTTTGGAGGATATCAATTGTGGTGGGCGACTGTTTTAATAAGAGTTGTATGGAAGAGTTGTTTAAAATCGGACGGCCATAGGGAGAGCGCAAAAAATCCTCCACATCTTGAGTGATGGTTGCGACGCCGAGATAGTATTTGCGCCCGCGTTTTGCAAGAGAATAAAGGAATGAGGCGGTGTCTTCGGACTTCATCATCCACCACGCCTCGTCAATGACCAGCAGGCGTTTTTTAAGGTTGCGGCGGATGGCGTTCCAAATGTAGTGTGAGACGATATACATAGCGACCGGCTTGAGTTCGTCTTCCATATCTCGCACAGAAAAGACAATGAATTGGCGGTTGATGTCTATATTGGTTGGTTGATTGATAAAACCACTCCATGAACCGGTTGTGTATTTGCTGAGTCGTTCAACGAGTGACTCGGTGCCTTCCATACCCATAAGTACCGTACCAAAGTCAGCCAAGAGCGGCGGAGTTACATTGGTAAAGTCGCTGTCACCGGTTATGTCTTTCAAAGCATAGGTCTCCGTAATGGCGCGGTCAATGAGCGCATCTTCTTCGGGGGTGAGTCCGCCAAGCATAATGCGAAACAGTCCCACAAGCGTGATGATGTTGTTGCGTAGAAGATCCCGCGGGTCCTCCCCTTCTTGTACAATCGGCAAATCAAACGGATTAATATGGTGTTCTGAGGAGAGTGAAATATTGAACGAGCGACCATCGGTTGCTTCGGCGAGCTGCTCGTATTCTCGCTCAGGGTCTATGACGATGACATCGGTGCCGAACATAAGAGAGCGTAATATCTCAAGCTTTAGTGCATAAGATTTCCCCGAGCCGGACTTTGCGAAAACAACGGAGTTGTAGTTTTCAAGAGAGAATCGGTCAAAGAGAATGAGTGAGGCGTTGTGACGATTGATGCCATAGAGGATGCCACGATCGCTTGTGAGGTCAAAAGATACGAACGGAAAAATTGAAGAGAGCGGCTCGGAGTTCAGTTTTGATTCAACCATGAGTTCGTCATTCCCAAGCGGAAGCGTTGTTCGGAATCCCTGTTCTTGCTGAAAGAGTGCCGGTTTGGTGTAGACGAGTTGTGCGTCAAGAATGCCGCGAATGGAGCCCTCGGTTTTATCAATGTCCTCCTTTGAGTCGCCATAAAGTGTGAGATAGAGACCAACATCAAAAAGTTTTTCACGCGCCTGCTGGAGACGGTCGCGAAGCGCCTCAAGATTTTGATACGCGGTATCAAGTTTTGGATCACGCACCAGACCCTTGCGCTCGCGCTCGTTAATCTGGCTTTGTACCTCCGCTACCTTTTTTTGAAAATTGTGCAATGCCTCCTCGGTCTCAAGCGGGTGCACAAAAATAGACACATCAAGAACTTTATCAAGGTTGACGATTGGTGCGAACCATCCGTCGGAAAGAAACGCGGGATACGAGACCGTATAAAAGGTGCGTGCAAATTTCTCACCAAGTTCAATTTCCCGCGCACTTACCTTCAGCGCTGCCGGCGCTATGGTGTCAACCAAATCAAGTTTCCCCGCAGCGTAAATATCTTTCGGAAGCACCGACGCAACGAGAGCTTCTTTTTTGTGTTTTTTATTGAGAAAATCAAGTAAAGACATAAAATTATTGTGCAAGACGAATAGGGTTTTCAAGCTCCCCCGGGTTAAACGAACGATAAAGAAGTTCAATAATCTCTTCCGTGCCAAGCGCCACGGCGCGGACACCGGTTGCGCCGATACCGGAAGAAACAAGCATCATTCGTTGTTCAAGCGACCCGCGATGCTCCTCAAAAGATTTTGTCTGTGCTGCAGTTTTTTTTGTTCCGGCGCCCGTAGAATGAAATAATCCGCCGAGCGCTTTTTTTGCCGCTGCCGCCCCCTCTGGCGCATACGGGACAATCATATAAAATGATTTTGTCATAATGTTTGTCTTTTCGGTGAATGATTGTATGAAGGTTATGTATTCGCGCAACTGAATGCGCAGTAGTTCTGTTTGTTGCTGTTTTTCTTTTTCGGCAAGAGTGGCGAGATAGGGGCGAATATCTATTTTGCGTGATTGCACGACTATTTCCACAGGAAAATCAAGAGTGTTCAGAAAGGTTTGGAACCCACTGATGATGGCGGCCTGTTCGTCTTCGGATTTCAGTCCGAAGTTAACAGACGAACAGATGAGGATGCCACGATAGCCGCCATTTTTGAGTATGATGACTCCGTCCCGAATCTCTTTGACTGGTACGAATTGTTGGGTGGCGGTGGCGCGTTTCTTAGGCATAATATATTAGGTATTTTGGTTTGCGTGACCACGCACATCAAGCGACCATGCCAGTTCGTGCAATTTGCCGCGCGTCAGACGCGCGGCGGCGGCAGGAGCCGCCCCGGCGGCTCCTGCCGCTTTTTTCTCAACCACAACTTGTTTGGGTTCTTTGTGCCAGAGAAACAAACGCGAGGAAGTATAAAAATGGAACGCAGCTTCAACGGTGGAGACGAGCGGTTTATTATTTACTTTGTAAAACGCAAGCGCACCGGAAAAACCGGCAACCGGTAGGCTCGCAAGTATCGCAAGAAAAAACGGCAAGAAATGGAAAAGTATGACGCAAATTCCGCCGCCGCCCGCGAGGTAAATAAATTGTTTTAAAGTAAGCGGACCGACAATCTTGCTCTCTACTTCAATAAACTGTGGTACTTGGTATTCCATTGCATTTCAGTATACCTGAACACTGCGTATAATTCGCGTGTTCTCCACCGCTTGTGCGCGTGCGCACATTATTTTCAGCATTATTCCGGTGGTTCGCGGTACGGATCAACCGCATATTCTTTCACGAGCGGCACACCGTTTTTCGGTTGAAGAGGAATTGGTGGCGCACCCTGCTCCGCCCCGCCGGCAGGCGGCTGCGCGCTCGTGTTTGGCAGGGCGTTATAAATCACCCCTTCCGGTGCGCTACGCCGCCCGGGCATTTGTGGGCGCGGCGGCAACGGGACTTCCAACGGTTTTTCAAGAGGCGCCTCCGGCGGAGGCGCCGAACCGGACTCTTTCATCGCATTATGAAGCGGGGTAAAAACGATTTCATCCATATCACGCAAGACGCTTGGCAATATTTGTTCGTCCAGTGCGGCATCTTTTGAAAGCGTTTCAGGAAGCGACGAGGGGTCTTGTATTCCCATAAGTATTAAAAGTAATTCTCGCTCAATCACCGTGCCCTGATCTGCGTGAAGGTGGTTTTTTTGAGTAATCGTTTGCGCGGCATTTTCAACACTCCCATCGGTTAGAAAGGTGCGAATTGGCGCTGGAAGATCGCTGACCACTGCCTGTACATTTTCAAAAATATTTTCCGGTTGAGAAGTATCCATAAATAATTAGTTAGTGAATATTAAGAACTTTTTTCAGATCCAGTTGAGTTTTCAGAGGTAGATTTTTTTAGAACTTTCAAGAAGTCGTCCACTTGTTTCTGTTCTCCTGTTTTTCCGAGTGTGTCTTGTATATTCTGCCGCGCGATTTGATTTGACTTGAAATGCTTGCCAAGTACTCCGGTTATGTTGTTGGCGTATGCTCTTGCACGATCTTTGCCACCAGCTTCAATGTCGGAAATTTTGGCTCCCGCTTGGGCAACTTGTTCTTGTCTGGCTTCGGTCTCCTGCGCATGAGCATCCTTAAGATCGGCAAGCTCTTTTTCTTGTTCCTCTAATTTTGCTTTGCGGAGCTCCTCCTCTTTTTTGAGCGTGTCTTCTGTTTTCTTAAGATTCTCTTCCTGTACCCTACCAGCTTCTCCTTCAAGATGTGGCTTAGTTTTTTCTGCCTCATACGCCGCCTGAGCATCAGCGACACGCTTGTCATACCCGGAGATATCGTCTGCGTGTCTGTCTTTTATAAATGCAATATCCCCAACCTGGTCATTCCCGGCATTTTTTTGCTTACTCTTTGCGAGAGTTTCCTGTTTTCGTGCATCCTCTCGCGCTTGTCGCTCGCGCAGAGTGAGTTTTCCAAGGCTCTCAGCATACTGTTCGTGACCTTTAATTGTTTTCTCTTGTGCGCCACGAAATCCTCCGCGACCGGAGGCAGTGCCCGCATCAAAACCGCCCTTTTTCATACCGCCGCGCGCATCAAAACTTGACTTAGCGCCGAAATCAAAACCTGACGAAAGAAGGCGACCGGTGAAAGCGTGCTTTTTCGCCCAATTTGATCCGCGGACACCTTCTGCCCCGCGCTGCGAGAGCCGTCCGATTGTGTGGCGTCCGGCAAAACCAAGCTGACCAAAAACTGCCATGCCGCTTGCTTTTGTGGCAAACGAAGCTGCCTTGCCAGAGAGTGTTTTGGAGATAATTATTGCGGCGAGCATCAGACCGATAACGATGGTGAAATTCAGCAGAATTGAAGCAATGTCTCCTGTGTTGTTTTGTTGGGTCGCTACTGCAATGCTACTGTTTGATAGCGGTAATGATTGAATCAGTTTCAATGCCACTAACAAAAATAACAACAGTACCGGCGCTAAAAGCGTTTGGTTTGTCAGTGCCGACCACCATTTCTTGCCATAACTACTGATGAGCGGAATACCGGCTAAGCCAATAAAACCAATCGGAGAAACAATGAGAAGAAAGATTAGTATTACAAAACGAGTAATAAGCATAATAGCGATAGCGCCAAGTACGAACGCCGTTATAATAAACAGCACAATGCCAAGCATAAATGTTATAAACCAATGCTGTTGATTATTTGAGCTGCCGGAATTTTGCGACGCCGCACTCACGCTCGGGTAGACGGTTGTGAGGCGGAGACTGTTCATCATAATATGAGAAATCGGTTCGTTACTTAAACTGATGCCGGCCGCCGGAATGGATCCGCCATTTATTTGTGTGTAAAACTGTGTTGCAAACATATTCCCGGTATCCACGATAAACTCTGCCGCAAAAAGTGAGAAATTGAGCATAACGGCGACAATGAGTAGCTTTGGAAGTGCTTTTTTCGCGCCATAAGAAGCGTTATCTAAAATCGTCGCGATACCGATGGCGATAAATCCGAATATCAAAATAATATTGCCCAAATCGCGAAACATTTCCCACGCGGTTCTCACCGCGCCGAGCTGGTTTATATACGACCCCGCCTCAAGCACCGTGTGATACATTGCTATTCCAACCAAAACGCCCATTGCGGCGACAACCCATGCAAAGAGTTGCAGAATAGAATTCAATATCCCGCCGATAATTTCTCCGGGTGCTCCGGATTTTTGCCCATTGTAATTTGGCGGCGCGGATTTTGTCGCAACGGTTCCTTTCGCGGAAGTTTTTGTTGCGGTGTTTTTCGCAGTCGTTCCACTACTTGCAGAAGTGTTTGTCGCGTATGCGGTGGAAGTAAGCATCGGCGCCGCCACCGCGCCCGCTCCTATCGTAAAGAAAAGTGCGGTGATGATAAAAATGCGGGGAATGGTTTTCATAGCGGCTAGGGAGTACAAGTGGAAAGTAGTGTCTTTGCATTTTGGGTAATCAGATTCATCCGTTCCACAATTGAACCACCGGAGACGGTAAGTGAGCCGCGCGGGCTGGCGTTTGCTCCGCTTGATACACCGGAAGATCCGGGCGTGCTTGCACCGACATAATTAGAAGACAATGTCTCTTGCCGCGCTCGCGCGACATCCGCACTCGTGGGTGATATGCTCGTGAGAGCATACGCATCATGCGCATAGGTGCTTGTATTTGAGCTCGTACTTGCTTTTGATTCGGCTTGTACTTTCTTCACTTGCGCTCGCGCGGTGGTGATTGTTGAAAACGCGGTGGCTACTTGAGAAAGTGCGGGATACACCTCGTTTGTTAGTGCGGTGTTTGCTGATGCCTTCACAGCTGCGTTAGTGGAATTTTGTGAGAGGGTGTTTGTGGAGTTCGGTATACATGCTGTGGTAATACTTCCCAGCGCAGTGGAAGCATTGTTTGCCGCGGCGTTTATTGTATTCCACGACGCCTTGTATTCAGTAATACGACCAAGCAGTGCTTTCGGAGTTGCTGAGAAAGAAGAAGAGCTTTTAATGACGCTTGCGTAGGTTGCTCCGAGATATCCTTTTGTAGGAGAAGCATATCGGGCAAGCGTTGATTTGCTGCCTCCGGCCGTTATTCCAGAGAGACCTGCCGGTCCGCCACCGCCA
>VAOU01015008.1_pt1 | contig 14059 bp, 21 predicted proteins | sample 3393871 | NCBI WGS metagenome assembly VAOU01 (sample SAMN08290440, study PRJNA428436) | hydrothermal vent metagenome | isolation source: Deep-sea hydrothermal vent chimney | place: Atlantic Ocean: South-mid Altantic Ridge | depth 1820 m m
CTTTATGGTGTGGCTCGTTAGTGGACATAGGACGATGCTGGCGTGGGTTTCGTTTGCCAAGTCTGTTTGAACAACAACAGCGGGGCGGGGCTTTTCGTGGTCGCCAGAAAAAGCGGCCAGGACGACATCCCCGCGTTTTACCACCTCCAGCCTTCTGTTTCGGCCATGTTGATGTCCAGGGCGTCCATTAATTCATTGCTGTCCGCTGTGCTGGCCAGAATAGACTGCCGACGAAGCTCCTTGGCCAAATCCGGGCTGCGTGTGTCTGGGACCCAGATTTGTACAGGTCGCAGGCCGCGGTTTTTCAGCTTGTTGCGATGGCGGCGGACCTTTTCTCGAATAGACATGGACATGGTAAATGCTCCGCTAAAGGTTACATGTAACATAGCATGGTTTTCGAGGGACGCAACAGATAATAAACCAGCAGACACCGCCCTGGTCTATTTTGGCCGATGCCAAATAGCAGGAATTAAACTCAGTGGGCGATCAGCTTAGGTCCAATTGAGTCTTTATTGCTTTATCTATTCCGGCCATTTCCAGCCGGGATATCACGCCGTATCGCTTTATCAATCTCAGCTTGCTGACGGTGGCAATCTGGTCCGCCATGGCTTTTGCCTTTTTGCCTTTTACTTTGACATAGGCTTCGCTTGGGTAGAGGCGATCTACATTGCTGGTCAGCGGAATGACCTGAACGCGATTGAGATAGGTATTAGCGGCGTCGTTGCTGACAATGACCGCCGGTCTCTGCTTTTGGATCTCGCCACCAGCGGCTAGATCGAAACCGACCCACCACACCTCACTTCGCTTCATGTATTGCATCCCGCAAGGTAGCGTCTGCCCAGTCCAGGGCTTCGGCCTCCCGCTTTTCGTCTTCCGCCATCTTTTTGTACTCCATTTCCAACTTCGGCCTTATCACATGGGGGCGCACGAGATCCTCCACAAACCGGCTGATTTTTCCGGGTCCGACTACTTTCTTAAGACCTTCGTACACTTCTTCATCGACCGTGATGGTCAGTTTTTTCTGCATGGCAACCCCCCAAATACTTATGACACGTATAGTATACGTGTTAGTCGAGGGGATCAACTGGAATGAAATGGGTGGAATGAAAGCGGGGCACGCGTCATTTTTCTTTCTATATTCCTGCATTTTTAAAAATTGAGCATAACGCCGCGTTGATTTGCCTAGGGGCACTCAGCGTAGTGTCCACCCAAGTGGACAAGTCCAGTGGCATATTGGCGAAGAGACGGACTTGGTAAGCAAGATGATAAATACTCATTCAGGAGGAACAAAATGTTGAATTCAATAAAAGCGATGTGTTTAGGTGTGGTGCTGCTACTTGCGGGGTGCTTGGAAGGCGGGCCTGGCCTTTCCAATGTGCGGCCGGGCGGTGGTGAAAACGAAGTGGTCAGTGGGTCCGCCGGGGAGGCTGGGTCGAAGGGTACGGCAGCGCTTCGCCGTTGTGCCAAGCCTATTGGTACCGCAGCGCTTAGCGAAGATAGTTCGAATCAGGCGATTCTGGTGCAGTACGGCTTGCCATCCTCACCCATGCCTCTTATGCGCCTGTTGATGCAGCAATCAAACTGTTTTCGTGTAGTGGATAGGGGTGCAGGGCTACGTGCGGTGCAGCAGGAGCAGGCACTCGCCAAGCAAGGCATGCTACAGGGCGGTAAATCACATCGTGCACAGTTGGTGTCCGCCAAGTATACGATTACACCGAACGTGGTGTTTTCGGAGAACAATGCGGGTGGTGCCGGAGCCGGTCTAGCCACCTTGGGCTCATTTTTAGGACCTCTTGGGATGATTGCCGGGGCCGTGGCCGGTAGCATGAAATTCAAGCAGGCCCAGGTTCTGCTGTTTGCCACCGATAATCGAACCGGTGTTCAAGTCGCAAGTGCCACGGGCACCGGTAAGGCCACCGATGTCGGTATCGGCGCAGGGGTGTTGGGTACGACTTCGGTTGGTGCCGGTGCCTGGGGTAACACCAACGAAGGCAAAGTCGTTGCGGCGGCCTTTGTTGATGCCATCAATCAACTGGTGGACCAGATGCAACATCGTTGAGAAGCGCTCTGTAGCGTAGTAAAGCAGGAGCTCGTTTTGGACAGGGACGTCCACCCTTTGTTTATTAGAAGATATGGGCACATCTATCTATTTATCCGTTGCACCAGCATCTCCTGATATTGAGTTGCCCGCTAGGATTTTTGGCCTTGTTGAAAGATGAATTAAACTACGTTCTTTTGTGGTTAAGCATGATGTATGGAACGAGGCTGCTAGAGGGCGAGATTGATCGTAATCAGCTTCGTTCTGGTTGGGATTGGTTTTACAACCGTGTTAAAAACGATCTGATGAAACTTAACCCGTCAGTTGCATAAATTCGTAGTCACACCCGCGAAAGTCTCTTTGTTGACAGGCGCTGCATATGTCATCTCCATGGGGTTGGACTTCACCCATAGTGTGGATCCAGCCACACGCCTGGAAGGCCTGCATAGAAACCGTAGGGTGGGCACTTGTGCCCACCGCGTATCGGTTAACTCCCGATCATGTCATTGCGCGTTGCGTTGCGTGGGCATGAATGCCCACCCTACACGGGGCGATTGATACAATAATTGGGTTGATTATCCCGGTTCATTCTATATTCCACTCTCTTAGAAGGTGCATCAAGTATGGACTTTGAAACAGCGTGCGCGATCATAAACGTTATACATAATACCTCACTACTGTCTCGAACAACGGCCCATAATACCTTCTATAGATGACTGCAATATATTAAGCAGAAATATGGCCAAGGCGGGTGAAGATGTTGCTTGGCGGACTGTCCTGGGTGAGGATCGAAAAAACATCGGTGATTTTGCCTGTTATCTCCATTGTATTCTTGGCCTGAGATCGCGATAATAAAAGCCCCGCTAAGGAATCGTAAGCTGGCAGTTATCGACCTTATCGTGAGCACGGATATACGTTTGTCGAAATCGGAAACGCCATAGGTCTACATTGCTCTTCCATATTGCGCTTGCTGCTATTCAGCCCGAAAAAGCTCCGGCAGCACGGCGGGGAGCGTGCCTTTGGCAAAGTCGCCGATGTTGCGGGTCACGATCACGGAAACGCCGGCTTCCAGGGCGGCTGCATGACAGACAGCGTCTTCAAAATCACTGAATGGGCTGTTCAAAGCCTGTCGGGTCGCCGCATCCGTCACGGGCGCCACACGCATTTTGGCTAAGAGGTCAGAAAGAACGGTCCTGCTCTTTTTCGAGTCGAGTTGTCGCGTAAGTAAATAGTCCAGCGTGGTGATGGCGTGCCCTGCAATGTATCCCTCCACCTTCCCTTGACCGACCGCATCGAGAGCCGCCGCCGAAGCCGAAAAATGGGGTTCCCGCTTCAGGAGAACGTCAAGGAGCACATTGGTATCGTATAGGACTTGCTTCACCGGTGTTTGGCTTCGAGGTGGTCCAGATAGTTCCGATGGATTTCCTCATCGGTCGGCGCCTTCCCGTTACTCGAGGCGACGCCCGCCAGACGGCGGGTCCAGCCACTCAGGCGGGGAGGCGGGCCTTTTTCGGGCAATTGAGCGAAGAACTCCGCGACGGCCTGGGAAAGTGGGATATGGCGCATCTTGGCCCAGGCCTTGGCCCGTTTAATGAGTTCTTCGTCCAAACGGAGCGTAAGTTTGGTCTGCATGGCGGAAACCTTTGACGTATGGATATATCATATATGTACGTCATGCATGGTGCTGTGTCAAGGTCTCAACCTACCACTAGGCCGGAAACGGGGTACGCGTCCTGCGCTGGCTATAGCCATCTTTTCTATTCGCCCTTTTCCCATCATTTTTTCCGCATTCCTGCATTTTAAAAAATTGAGCATGACACCGCGTTGATGCACCTGAGGGTCTCTCTGCTTGTTGAGTGTCCACCCAAGTGGACAAATCCGGTGGCATATTGTTGTGCTTTAAAAATCCGTGTACCCGGGACGTTGTTCTTGTAAACGCTCCCTGAGCAGGGTTCAGCAGGAGCGTCCTTACTCTAACTGAGGGAGAAAGATGGGACGCCATGATTTTGCCGAATACCTGAAACAACGCATTGATGAGATTGGGATAAGCCGTAAGGCCTGTGCAATGCGAGCCGGGATATCCCGCTCTGCACTTTATAAGTTGTTGAGCGGAGACGTGCTTCATGTGCGGTTGACAACCCTGGAGGGATTAGCCAGGGCGCTTAAGGTTGACTATCTGGAACTGGTTCAGTTGTTAAACAACGGAAAGCATTACTGAGTGAGGTATCAGGTACGGCTATGACTAAAAAGTGGAGTTCCAGAAGAGCCAAAACTTACGATGCAGTGTGTTTTAAAAACTCGAACTCACACAGCGTTGTACCGTATGAACCTACAAATAGAGGAGGAAGTTAAATGCGTATAGTAAAAGGTTTGGCCATTGCAGGCACAATGTTCGTTCTTACTGCTTGTGGTGGGGGTGGTTCCACATCGAGTGGAGGGGGCAGTGGTTCCGGAGGGGGTGGAGGCAGTGGGTCAGGAAGCGTAAGCCTCGTTGGATATTGGTCTGGCACGGTTCGTTCCGGTATTGAGGGAACAATGGATGCGGTGATGAGCGTGGATCGGGTATCGGGTTCCTCGCTTAATGGTGTATTGGCCATTAACCAGTCGCTTTGCATACCAGGTGGTTCCACGACAGGTACGGTAAACGGGAGCTCGATTACCTTCAGCGGGCGTAACCCATTTGGTGGAAATTTTACCGTGTCGGGTAGCGTGTCGGGTAACCGATTTACGGGTAGTTACAGTTCGGTTGGAAGTTTCTCATGCAACAGAAGAGATACCGGTACGATCTCCCTTACCAAGATAAACTACTAAGCGTGATAGTGGGGTTTAGGTAAATGGATTGCAACGAGACAAGGATGTCTATATGCCGACCAAAATCGGCCATTACAGTGTTTACAGGGGCGTATTAAAAAAGTGGTTTTATCTGGCGTTGTTATTTCTAGGGAAGCTCTGATTAATTCCTGTTCGTCATTCTCGCGAAAGCGGGAATCCAGTAATACATTGATCTTACTGCTCTGGATTCCGGCTCTTCGCTTCGCTACGGCCGGATGACGAATTAATCAAAGTTTCCCTAGGTGACAACCGGAGAAAGGCCAAATAATGATGTCCATGATGTTGATGATTCTGTCTGACATTTACCGCGCTGTTGCAGCCCTTATGGATTTACCTCGCGTGATAGGCAGAAAACTTGAAGGTTTGTCAGAGTTTGATGTGGCCTGCATCACGAATTTTGAAAACAAGATGCAGAAAAACTTTATGGGATTGTTGTCAGGCAACAAGGATTTTACCCATGGCCTCCGGTTTTCGGTCGGTCGGTCTGTGAGGCGGGTATTCCGATTGCAGGGATTTACAGTTTCGCCTGTTTGTAATTTTGGCCGTGTTATTGAAAAAAAAAGAGAGAAGATGGCGCTAAATGCTTTCCAGAAAATTGAAGTTCCTGGGTTATAGAGGCAGGGCAGAGATCCTTTAGACAAGAACCACATACTGGGCATTTATAAACGGAGGATTTGCATTATGAAAAAGTCATGTAGCAGAAATAGATATCAAATTTTGTTGGCAGCGGGATTGTTAATTGCCGTTGCAGGTTGCAACCAGAATAATACGGTAGACCATGCAGCTAATAAGCAGTTGGTCGTTATGGCAAAGAAAGACTGTGGGGTGTTTAGTGATGGCATTGGCTTTTATGTTTGTACCCATGGTTATGCGCAAAAGTTATTTTGGACTAAAAGCAGCAAAGGTAAGCCAAAAAAGGACGATATTATGACGATATCGACCGATTCGGGAATTTATGCCTATGGCATGGATTTCTCTACAACGATGGGTGTTACCGGTGGCTTGAGTGTTGCATTTCCTGCGCCACCGCTTTTGGCGGGCTATGGGTTTGGTTATGTTGGTGACGGGAGTAAGAGCCTTAATCGTTATTGGGCAGCCGACTTTCTGCCTGTCAAAGGCTATGAGGCAGAGGTCTATAAGATTATTTTTCGTGGGCCGGTTGGCTCGCTTAAGGATGGCAACCTTGAATATCAATATATGGCTTTTTTATTGCCAGGCAACAAGGCCTATTATTTCAAATATGACTCTGAAAAGAAAAGACAGCAGGAAAAATTGCTCAGAGAGAAGGTGTCGTCCGCGCTCTCTAATGCAGGTCGGACCTATGCCGGGGTATTGATATCAAAGGCGCTGATCTTTGATGAAAAAAGACTGCCCTTTAAAATACGGTTTCTGACATTCGACCAAAATACCGGGGAGGTCGTGGCGGAGGCATCTGGAATCGGGGAGGCCGAAGTTATCGTTTTCAAGGGCAAACTGCTTGACTACGACCACCTCAAACTTGCCACGGAAGATGGCAACGTACAGTGGGACCTGGAATTGACGGATAATAGGGTATTTTCCGGATTCTATGGGACTCAAGATGGCTTGACGAGCAAAAGGGTGGTGATCACTCTTCTGGATTCTGCGAAGTCATAATATTTTTATGTTCGTTTGATGCAATGAAGACTTACAGGACCTACGATGAGGAAAGGCAGATTAAAGAAATCGTAGGGTGGGCACTTGTGCCCACCGCGTACGGATCAACTCTCCCGATCATGTCATTGCGCATTGGGTTGCGTGGGCATGAATGCCCACCCTACACGGGGCGATTTATACAATGATTGGGTCGCCAGCCACTTCGCACCCAATGGCATCTGGTGCGTCTTACGGTGGAAGGCATCTAATCCACTATAAACCCAGCCCAATCTTATTGAAAAATATTTGCCATTATCCTGCATTTAATACAAAATATTTAACAATCTTGCCAAGAGGCTGGTTTGTTAATGGAAGAAAATTCCCAGAAGCTGTCCGCGGTGATCATCTTTGGGAGCTCGGACCCCCAGGAATCCTGCGCTATAGCCAGGCAATTACGGGAAATATATAAGCCGCTATGCACAGGAATAGTGTTAGTACAGCTTGGTGCGGAAAAGCATTAATGAAATACCGAGTGATCGTTGAATAAGATGAGGGCGGCGTCTTTGTGGTAGAAGTACCCGCGTTGCCGGACCGCATCACACAGGGTGTGGTACGGAAGGAAGCGCTGAAGAATAATCAGGAAGCCATAGAGGCCTGCTTTTATTGAGACCTAAGCTACTGTGTAAAATGAGGTGCTAGACTTGGTTCTGTATTACCAAATAACCTCAATTTCGTAGTCGCGGAGTCTCCGGTCTTTGCTGATTAATATAAGATTTTCGGTTTGAGCCTGGGCGATGAGCATTCGGTCGAATGGGTCGCGATGATGGAAAGGTAATACAGCCAGTACCGTACAATGCTCTGGGCGTAGGGGGAGGCTTGAAATAGCATTAGCCCGCATGAAGCCTTGCAGTTTTTGCATCCAGTTTTTCCCCAGGTCCAATTTGCCGAGGCTAATTTTTATCCCCAGCTCCCAGGAAGAGAGTATGCTGGCATAAACTGTGTTGTTTGCGTCTTCCAGTAATGAATTGGCTTTTGATGACAGCCGATTGGTCTGGCTGCTCATCCAGATAAGCGTGTGGGTATCTACCAACAAGTCCATTAGGAGTAGTCTTTGAAGTCGTCCAGTGGTTCGTCGAAGTCTTCCGCCATGTATTTAACAAAACCCTTTAACGTTCCTAGATTGCGTTTACGTCGGGCCTCATATATTACCTCGAGACGAACCGTTGGTTCGTTGTTGCGGGCTATGATGACTTCTTCTCCCGCCAGGGCCCGTTCTATAAGACGGGATAGTTGGGATTTCGCCTGATGTACGTTGACTTGCATGGTTATGCCTCCTGTTAGCTAATAGCATAGCTAACTAGTTGAGATCGTGCAACCGCAGGAAAGTGTTTGTTGGCGTAGCGCTACGCGTTTCACCGCATGGCATTATGGCATTCTGCCCGTTCCCGGTTTGCGCGATCAAGATGGAAATTGCGGAACGAGGTTCGCTGTAGCGATGCTATAACTGGTACGGTAAACCCATGATGGATTTTCTGCTCGGCGCGGAAAAGCCGAAGGAGGTTGATTAATGAACTACCTCTATTGCATTCGCCGAACCACATGGCCCCAATATCCTGTCCCATTCGTAAGATTAGAGTGGGCAAACGGGGCCACGCCTACTCGCCGATCGCCCAGGCTCGCTGTTTCGGGCAGAGGCAAACTACATTGCTTGTTAGCGGAAATGACCTGAGTACGCTAAGAAGACGACAAGGATGCCGCCCTCGGCGTTCAGGAATTAAGCGGATGCTATTTCATTCATCATCTCATAGAGCGATATGGCCGTTGTATTATGCCCCATGGAAAATCTATCCTGCCCCGCATAGACTACAAAACGCCGTGCCGCATCCACATCTGCGCAGGCAGTGTAAAACCCTTTTGATAATGACGGAGTAGAGCTGCGCTTGATCTCAATTGCCCATTTCTCCTGATTTGGGAATTCAAGGAGCAGATCAATTTCTGCCCCGCCTGGTGTTTTATAAAAGAAGGGAAAAACATGTCCGGGGGTTGCAGACAAAATATTCTCAATCACAAATCCCTCCCAACTACCACCGACAATGGGATGCCCCAAAAGATCATTTATTGTTTGGATATGAAGCAGAGCGTGTAAGATTCCGCTGTCCCTGATATAGACTTTAGGAGAACGGATCAAGCGCTTTCCCGTATTGGATGACCAGGGCGGAAGGCGGCGAACAAGAAGCAGATCCACCATAAGATCAAGGTAACGAGCCACGGTCGTTCCACTTACGTTCAGGTTTCCGGCCAGCTGAGACGCATTTAGAATACCGCCTTGGCAGTGAGCCAGCATGGTCCAGAAGCGGCGCAGGGTTTCTGCCGGGATACGGGGGCCAAGCTGTGGAATATCACGTTCCAAATATGTGTTGATAAAATTTCCGCGCCATTCAGAACTCTCCTTTTTCGAAGCAGCCAATAAGCTTAATGGAAAGCCACCGCACAGCCAGAGTTGATTGATGGAGAGATCAGAGTTTTTCTTGTTCCTGTATTCAAGATATTCCAAGACATCTACAGGATGTAATTCAATATAGGCAATACGTCCCGCCAAGGTTTCACTAGATTGTTTGAGAAGGTCAATCGAAGCCGAACCCAGAAACAAAAACTGTCCGGTATTGTTGCCCCGGCGGCGTTCTTCATCAATGATGCCCCGAAGTGGTGCAAAAATTTTCGGCGCACGCTGGACTTCATCCAGAATATTCAATTTGTCCCGGTTTTCCGCATGAAAAATTTCAATATCAGTGATCTTGGCGAGATCGCGTGATTTTTCAAGATCAAGATAGATAGAAGGTTGCAGATCTGCAATGCCAAGGGCAAGGGTCGTTTTGCCGACCTGACGCGGCCCCATAAGGGCTACTGCCGGGTTCTTGGCTATGGAGGATTCGATTTCTTTTTGAATTCGACGCTTTATCATCCAATCAAATATAACATATAATATTAAAATTGCGTAGATGAGCTATATCGACTTACGCCCAGGCTCGCTGTTTCGGGCAGAGGCAAACTGCATTGCTCGTCTGCGGAACGGCCTGAACGCGATGTCAGACCTGAACGCGATTGCGCTGGGAAGCGCCCGGCGTGTATCATACACATTAATATACACATTCAAGAATGCCACCATGCGTACCAACATAGTTCTCGACGATAACCTGGTCAAAGAGGCCTTTGCCCTGACCCATGTCCGCACCAAGAAGGCGCTGGTCGATCTGGCGCTCAGGGAGTTGATCCGCGCGAAAAAGAAGAAAAACCTGCTTGAGCTAAGTGGAAGGCTGGAATTTCAACCGGATTACGATCACAAGGAGATAAGGACGATGCGGGATGGTACTGGTTGATACCTCGGTGTGGGTGGATGTCTTTCGCGACAAGAGCGGCAAAACCGGTAAGGCTCTGGAGCGATGGCTGGATTATCGGGATATCGTTTTGTCTCGTTTCAATCAACTGGAACTGCTTCAGGGCTGCCGGGATGAGAAGGAATGGAGTCTGCTGGCCCCGTATCTGGATAGCCAGGACTACCTTGAGGCGTCGCCGACGACCTGGCCGGCGGCTGCCCGGATTTATTTCGACCTGCGCAGGAAGGGGTTGACGGTGCGCAGTCCAATTGATTGCTGTATTGCTCAACTGGGCGTGGAGCACAAGGTGTTGCTGCTGCATAACGATGTGGACTTCGAGACAATCGCCTCGGTGCGGCCGCTACAGCAGTCGCGCTGGTCTGGGGGTGGATGAGTGGAGTCCATTACGGAGTGATGGAGGCTTTCCACACAGCCTCGAAGGCCGGAATCCATTGGTTTCATCGATTTCCTGGATGCCGGAACAAGTCCGGCATGACAATGCACAGTTAACGGGAGTGCGACCGAGCCAGGTCGATTATTCTAGCGGGTGGAAACCCCGCGCTCCACTTTAATCAGCTTGGCAGCGTCTCGGTGGAGTACGCACACAGCCATTGGGTTGAACATTCCCAAATTGGGGTTTATCATACCCAATATGGGAATGCAGAAGCGAACAACCAAGAAAGCGATCCTGGTCGAACGGACCGGGATCGCCGATGTTCTTTTCACCAAGGTACAACAGCGTGTGCTGGGTGTGTTGTTTGGGAATCCGGGGCGGAGTTTTTACGCGAATGAGGTCATCTCTCTCGCGGATTCCGGCACAGGCGCGGTCCAACGGGAATTAACCCGCCTTGAATCGGCGGGATTGGTGACTGTTACGCGTATTGGTAAACAGAAGCACTATCAGGCCAATCCGGCGGCGCCAGTTTTTGAGGAGTTACGCGGCCTGGTGCTGAAGACTTCAGGCCTTGTCGATGTGCTACGTGCCGTGCTAGTGCCATTGGCGGGGCAGATTGCTGCTGCGTTTGTCTACGGTTCTGTGGCCAAGGGACAGGACACCGCAACGAGTGATATCGATCTGATGGTCATCAGCGATACCCTGACGTATGCAGACATTTTTGCCAAACTCGAAGAGTCTGCGAACCGGCTTGGGAGGCCAGTGAACCCCACGGTGTACTCCCAGGAGGAACTCAAAAAACGTGTCAAACAGGACAATGCATTCGTCAATCGAGTATTGTCGCAACCCAAACTGTGGCTGATCGGAGAGGAGCATGGTTTCACCGCTTGAAAACTTGTGTGGACCAGGCAGATCGCTACAAAAGGAACCGCCGGATGCAAAGGAATTCGTTGGCCTTCAGCGTTCTGGTCTGACGCGTTTACGAGACGCGGACCATGCCGGTTTATCTCTGGAGGGGCGTTTTGATCTTGCCTACAACGCGGCACACGCGCTGTGTCTTGCGGCCTTGCGTTGGCATGGCTACAGGCCGGGCAACCGTTACATTGTTTTTCAGGTGCTGCCGCATACCCTGAAGTTGGGACCGGAAGTCTGGCGTGTGTTGGCCAAGTGTCACGATGTTCGCAATCTTGGCGAGTATGAGGGTGACCTGAATGTGGACGAGCGGTTGGTTGCGGATCTGATTACGGCCTCCCAGGCTGTGGCCGACGCGCTTGATGGTTTACCGCCACTCGAAGGAGTAGGGTAAGCATGTCTAAGCCCAAACAGGGCGAACATAGCATGCGCAGCAGATATTTTTTTGGCACAGTTCTCGTGTATTAATGGTGTATCTGTCCTGATTTATTGTACCCCCTTGTATGGTTACATTTTGTAGGAGCGGCATCCTTGCCGCGAGGGGCATACCCATAATGGGTATCGCGCCTGGGTCGCTATCGGCATCGTACCTACCGCGACATTAGCACGTCCATGTGCGTCAAGGCGCTCCTACGGTGATAAAGAACCCCTTGTGGGGTAGAAGGGATTATCAATTAACAGAAGTGCCCTTATGTTTTTGCTCGACCCGAGTCAAGCTGACAGATACAGGTGCCGTGGGCTTGTCTTGTGTCTGTTGGCGTAACGCTGCCCGTTTCGCCGCGTGGCGTTCTGACCGTTCCTGTTCTGCACGATCAAGCCGGAATTTGCGGAACGTAGTTCGCTTTCTTGCATGATCGGCTCGTTGCCGGTCGCGTCTTTGTTTGAGGATTTCACTCTTGGCGTGGCGGTAGTAGTCCACCAGGGGAATGTGGCTGGGGCAGATGGTGTTGCAATAGCCGCATTCTATGCAGTCAAAGAGATTGTCGTCCTGGGCCTTATCAAGGCGACCTGCACGGGCGTGCCAATACAGTTGTTGTGGCAGCAGTTGTGAGGGGCAGACTTGTGCGCAACGCCCACAACGTATGCAGGTTTGTGCTGTATGGGTCCGTTGATTATTGGCCTTGATTGTGGGCACATTATTATTCGGCAGCGGCAATCGCACCTTTCTTATATCCTGGGAAACGGGGACCTTGTCGATGCAGTCGACCGGGCAAGGTGGGATGCATAGATCACAGCCAGTGCACTCTTCGCTAATCACCGTATGCATTTGTTTGTTGGCCCCCAATATGGCATCCACTGGACAGGCCTGGATACATAAGGTGCAACCGATACAAGCGTGCTCGTCGATGACAGCAACGGTTCTGACCTCAACCCGCTCTAGCGATGCGTCCAGGGGTTTGATTTCCATGCCGAGTAAATTGGCCAGGCCCGCAATGGTGGCGTCACCACCGGGTGAGCAGAGATTGATATCGGTTTGATCATGGGCTATGGCCTCGGCATAGGGCCGGCATCCGGCATGGCCACATTGGCCGCATTGGGTCTGGGGGAGCAGGGCGTCGATGCGGTCGATTCGAAGATCACCTGCCACAGGCAGACGCGCTACGGCCACACTCAGGATGGCACCGAAGAGGATCGCTAGCAGGGTGATGACAACAATGGCGGACAGCATGCTTATGCCAAGCCACTAAAACCCATGAGGGCCATGCTCATCAGGCCAGCGGTAATCAAGACGATGGCAGTGCCCTTGAAAGGTTTCGGCACATCGGTGGCCTCAAGACGTTCACCCATGGCGGAGAATAGGATAAGCACCAGGGGAAAGCCCAGCGCGGCACCAAAACTGTAGGTCACCGGGACCCTAAATCCATTGCTTTCCTGAATGCTGAGTAAGGCCACACCCAGTACTGCGCAATTGGCGGTGATCAGAGGTAGATAGGCGCCCAGGACTTGGTGTAGTACCGGGCCCATTTTCCGTACCGCCATCACGGTAATTTGTACTATTGCGGCAATCATCAATATGAAGATGAGGGTGCGCAGATGGGTCAGATCAAACGGCGCCAGCAGGTAGGTTTCCAGCAGATAGCTTGAGGCCGAGGATAATGTCAGCGCAAGGGCCGTGGCTATGGCCATGCTGATGACGGCTTCCACTTTACGGGGTACGCCCATAAAGGGGTGCAAGCCAAGAAATTTGATTAATACAAAATTGTTGACCAATACCGTGCTAACGATGATCAGCGCGAATTCTTTCATGTGGCCCCGATCATTGCATAATTCTATCGTAACGTCTCAATAACCCTTGTTTTCATTCATACGCCGCTAAGGCACAAAGACACAAAGACAAAACCTACATCCGTGCAGACAACATCGGTCGCTCCTGCGCATCCCTGCGCCCGCGGCATTAGTGAATCCATTCACGTCACATCGAGATTTGTGAGGAATGCGGCGGACCAGTCAAGGTCATGGCCTCTGGATGCCAGAGGCCATGACGAATCCTTCTTTTTCGGGGCCCACTATATTCGGTTTAAAAACTCAAGGTCCTGAGCATCGGATGCCAGTTTCCTGTTTTGAAAAGCTATTTCTTTTAAACGGATGAGGTCGTTTTTTGAAGCTATAGTAAACGTATGTGACCGGATTTTCTTTTTTTGTGCTTTTTTGGCAACCTCTATTGCAATTAGCGGAAAATTAAAAAGCAAATCAATTCTTAAACCTGTCTTGTGATTGTAAAAATAAGCACTATCAGGCTTGTTTAATTGTAATCGACTATAGGCTATTTTTTTATTATCAATTGTTCTTGTCACTTCTCTTTGTTTATTGACTTTTGAGACAAGCTCTAATCCATGATGAAAAAAAATTTGCACCAGCATCTCTAAATTCCTGGCTTCTTCAGAAATTAGGCTC
>VAOU01019146.1_pt1 | contig 14035 bp, 13 predicted proteins | sample 3393871 | NCBI WGS metagenome assembly VAOU01 (sample SAMN08290440, study PRJNA428436) | hydrothermal vent metagenome | isolation source: Deep-sea hydrothermal vent chimney | place: Atlantic Ocean: South-mid Altantic Ridge | depth 1820 m m
AAAAAGAATACGTTTAAGAAAATTTTACTTTGTCTTATTAAAAAAAACAAATTGATTTTCTCCTAATTTACTTTTTTAGATTCGGCTCATCAATTAAAATAAAAGAATACAATTGAATTTATAATAGCTGAAGTATTCAAAATTACATACTAAATAAATTTTTATTATTATTTATTTTTAATATTTCAAATTAATTGTAAAACATAAGGAATAAAAATGGAAATTAAATTTATCGGAGCTGCCAGAACTGTAACCGGGTCGATGCACTTATTAAAATTTAACGGGAAACAATTTTTACTCGATTGCGGACTTTATCAGGGTAAAAGAAAATTGGCATTCGAAATAAACAGAACTTTCCCATTTTTTAATCCTGAAAACATAAATGCACTAATTCTTTCCCACGCACATATAGACCACTGTGGGAACATACCCAATCTTGTTAAGAATGGTTTTAGGGGTCCTATTTACTGTACAAGCGCAACAAAAGATTTGGTGGTTTTAATGCTTAAAGACAGTGCGCACATACAGGAAAAGGATGTAAAGTTTGTAAATAAAAGAAGATTGAAACAAGGGAAAAATCCCTTTGAACCTCTATATACAATTGAAGATGCGGAGCTGTCACTTAAACAATTTGTTGCCGTAAAATACAGGGAAGAATTTGAAGTGGATGAAGATTTGAAAATTCAATTTTTTGATGCCGGGCATATTTTAGGTTCCGCAATTACACATTTAACAATAAAAGAAAACAACAGACAAATTAAACTTGGATTTTCAGGTGATTTAGGGAGACCGAATCTTCCGATATTAAAAGACCCCGAAAAAATTCCCGAAGTAAATTATTTTATTTCGGAAAGTACTTATGCCGGCAGGCTACACGAAAAGATAGAAGGAACACAGGAAAAATTAGCTGAGATAATTGATAAAGCCGTTGCAAGAAAAGCAAAAGTAATTGTTCCGGCTTTCAGCGTGGGAAGAACACAGGAATTAGTTTATTCATTTCATAAAATATTCGAAAAAGGAATTGTTAGAAGAATACCTATTTATGTTGACAGCCCTCTTTCAACAAATGTTACGGAAATATTCAGGCAACACCCGGAATGTTTTGATGCTGAAACCCACGATTTTCTTCATAAATACGATGACCCCTTTGGATTTAATCAACTTACATATATTCAAAGTGTTGAAGAATCAAAAAAGTTAAATGAACTTAAAGGACCAATGATGATTATATCTGCTTCGGGAATGGCGGAAGCCGGAAGGATACTCCATCATTTAAGAAACAATATAGAAAACAGCAATAACATAATATTGATGGTAGGTTATTGTGCTGAAAACACGTTGGGAAGAAAAATTATTGACAGAGAACCCATAGTGAAAATTTTCGGTGATGAATTTAAATTAAAAGCCGAAGTAATTACCCTGCATTCATTAAGTGCACACGCAGATGAAAACGAATTGATAAGTTATTTTAATAAATTTGAAATGTCTCTATTGAGGGAAACTTTTTTGGTGCATGGTGAGTTTGAAAGGCAGCAGGCTTTTGCCGATAAACTAAAATCATTAGGTTATAAAAATATTAGGATCCCTGAACGTGGTCAAGTATTTGAAATATAAAATTTTCATCGTGCTTTTTTTATCAATACTCTTTAATAGATGCGGCAGGCAGGAAAATATTGTACAGGTTGATGACGGAATTCCGCCTGCAGTACCGACACATATTTCAATATTATTTGCCGGCGACGGTGAAGTGGTTCTAAAGTGGAAACCCAACAGCGAATCTGACTTTGATAAATATAAAATTTACAGGGGAATTGTGAGCAACGCATTTGATTTGGTGGGAGAGACAAGAAATAATATATTTATAGACGATTCACTTTCATACGATCAAAAATATTTTTATAGAATCTCTGCAGTCGATCTATCCGGTCAAGAAAGCAGCTTAAGTGTTATTGTCTCGGCAACACCAATTAACAAATATCCTCCTTCATCGCCGAGAGGTTTTCAAATTAACGCTCGAAATTGGGAAGGCAAGAAATCTTTTTATTTAAGCTGGTTCAAAAATAAAGAAAGCGATGTAGCAGGTTATAAAATTTATAAAAGCAAACAACCGGGTTTTACCACCGATATAAATTCTTTTGTAGGTTCTACAACCGGAAGAGACTTTAACGACACTTCAACTTTTACTTTTTACAAAGATTATTATTACAGAATTAAAGCAGTTGATAAAGGCGGACTTGAAAGCAAAGCAACAAATGAATTAAAAGATCAGATTTTAGAAATACCTGAAATAGTGTTCCCGCTTGATAACTCACAAATAAGTCAAATAAACAATTTTATAATTAAAGCACTTCCCCTGCCTGCTCAATACAAAATAATTGTTCAAACCAACGAGTTTTTTGATGAGTTCTGGTCAACACAATTCAACTCAAAAAAAACAACAGACACTCTTCAAGTTCCCTTCACTCCTATTTTTTTAAATGCCGGAATATATTATTACTGGCGAGTAGCGACTTTCACAAACGGCAATTCTTCTCCAAACAGCGTGTCAAAACTTTATAAGTTTTTCTTAACGTCCGAATATTTGTAAATTATTTTTTTAGTTTTTGAACTAAATTATTTTAATCTTTCTCATTAACTTTAATATGGAAAATAAAGTTTAATAATATCTGAGATTACTTGAAAAATTTATCTGTCTTAATTTTTTTTATTTGCCTGTTAGTCAGCACTTCATCAAAAGCACAAAATTTAAGTGACAGTCTTCAATATTTAAACAATGAATTCCCAAAGAGTTTATTGCTCACTACTTTTGATAAACAGTTAGACACATACAGGTTAAGAACAGGATTAAATTTTAATAAGCGGTTCGGTAAATTTCAATTTTTTACAAAAGAAAATTTGACTTCAACATTAATTAGAGCTAAAGAAAACAATATCCGCTCCGAGCACTTCTTATTTATAAGCAGTGCTTTTAAGTTAAATAACAAAATAGACTTGGGATTACGCTTAAAGAACAATATTCTTACAGACAGCAGGGATATCGGTATAAACAAAGCTTCTTTATCTTCCGTAACATTTTATACAAAATATTCCCCTAAGAATGCTGTTTATCTTTCACCCTTTTTTGGTTACTCAAATAACAAGCAAATTGGTCAAACTGATTACGGTTTAATTTATGGATTAGAAGGTTCGGTGAATGATTATCTGATTTCAAATATTAAACTTAATTCAATGTTCAAATTTGTTAATGAAGATATCTTACCGAGAAAAAATTTGGTAAGGGCTTTCAATGTTCGATTAGAAAATAATTTTGATAAGAACATTCAAAATTTTTTTACAGTAAAATACTCCCGTAATCGTAAAGATTTTTATTTCCTTGCCGATTCGGCTACTGCATCTTTTTTTAATGTTAAAAATAATATCCAAAGTAGAATAGAAACGGATTATTATTTTGAAGACAGATTAGGGAATGATAATGCTTCCACAAATCTAAAATGGAATATAGCCGGAAAACTGCTTTGGAGAAATATAGACAGAGACACGCGTTATAAAACATCACCTGTAGTTTCTTCTTCATTGTTCGATACACAAATCAACGAACTTAGAGTTGAAATGGAAAGCTTGGTCAGTTACACAAGCAGTTTTTTTAACGGTGTTTTAAGGATACTTTATAATGAAAGAGATGAAAAAAACATAACAAAAAATCCCAAAGACAATCAGAGTATATTATTTGAAGAAAAATCAGATTTGGAAAGAAGAAAAAACAATAATGCCAAAAGAATATCAATAAGTCTTTCGGGAAATTTGAATTTATCCGAATCAGATAAAATAAATTTCAGCCTTTACCAAAACAAATTAAGATATGATACTCCGAGCAGTGAAAATTTTGACGATAGGGATGAACTATTATCCATTATAAGACTTCAATATGTGAAAACTTTTACACCGTTTTTTGAAGGATTTGTAAATGCAGACGCCACTATTAGTCAAACGGTTTACATTTTCTCCGAGAAAAGCTCCAACAATAATATCAACAGGATTTTTATGCTTTCTACAGGTGGTAAATATTCGGGCAAAATGGTTAAATCAACAAATTCATTTTCGGTTTCGGCAAATTATACAGTGTATGATTTCGAAGATATAAACCCAAACTTTAAGAGCTTTTCTTTCCGTCAATTTACTGCCCGCGATTCCACGTCGATTAAATTTTCAAGAAAACTTTCATTATTATCCTACAACTATGTTAAACTTTCAGAGCAAGGAAATTTACGATGGAAAGAATTTACTACAACACCAACCAGATATTTAAAAGAAATTTTTTCAGAAACAAAATTAATTGTAAAGCCTTCTCGCCTTTCGTATGCAATAGGATTAAGAATTTTCTTGTTAAACACTTATAATTATAAAGGTATTAAAAAAGTTATCAATTCAAAGTTTTTAAGTATTGCTCCTGTTACGGAAATAAAATTAAATTTATTAGATGTTTTATACTTTAGGCTTTATGGTTGGTATGAATTTATAACTTTTACTAACGGACAAAGCAAACAACAAACAAATTTATCAATGCAAGTAAATTATTATTTTTAATTTAAAATTAAAATTACTATTATAGAACTATCTAAAAAAAACTGTTGAAAATTTTGCCTGAAAAAAATTACCATTTGGAAATAGAAAGCGATCCCAACAACTTAATTACCATTGAAGAATTTGTGAATTATTTTGCTAAAGATCTACTCTTGAGTGAGGAAAAATTATCTGCTCTTCTTTTATCTGTTACCGAAGCAGCTACTAATGCTATTAAGCACGGAAACAAATGCGATGCTAAAAAAATGGTTATAATTGATGTTAATGTTGAAGGTGATACATTAAGAATAATAGTAAAAGATGAGGGCGAAGGGTTTGATCCGACAAAAGTACCTGACCCAACTGAGCCGGATAATCTATTAAAAGATTCGGGAAGAGGATTATATTTGATGAAAGTTTATATGAGCGACATAAAATTTAATATTACACCCACAGGTACCGAAGCAATTATAGAATTAAAAATATAATTATAAATTTAGTTTCCTGATATTTCTTCTAACATCTTCCGCAGAATTTTTTAATGCTTCCAATTCTTTTGAACTTAAATTTAACTGGATAATTTGTTCTATTCCGTTTGAACCAAGTTTAACAGGCACACCGCAAAACACTCCGTTTATTCCGTACTCTCCTTCAAGCCAAGCCGAACATGGTAATACCCTGTTTCTGTTTTTTACAATTGCGTCCGTCATTTCTACTGCTGCCGAAGAAGGTGCATAATAGGCGCTCCCTGTTTTAAGATAATTTACAATTTCAGCACCGCCTTTTCTTGCCCTGTTTATAAGTTTCATTATTTTATCTTCGGGTAAAAGTTCAATTATAGGAATACCCGATACGGTAGTGTATCTTGTTAAGGGAACCATAGAATCACCGTGCCCTCCCAAAACCATGGCACTTACATCGTTGACGGAAACTTTTAACGCTTCGGCAATAAACAATCTGAAACGGGCTGTATCTAAAATCCCTGCCATTCCTATAACCCTGTTCTTTTCAAATCCGCTTACTTTTAGTGCAACATAAGACATAACATCAAGAGGATTTGAAACTATAATAAGAGTAGCCTGGGGCGAATTATCTGCTACATTTTGTGTTACCTCTTTTACTATTTTTACATTTGCAGCTAATAAATCATCACGACTCATTCCCGGTTTACGTGGCAGACCTGCTGTTATAATTACCAAATCAGAATTTGCAGTGTCCGAGTAACTGTTAGTGCCTTTTACTTTTGTGTCGAATAATTCCACAGGACTGCTTTCCCAAATATCCAATGCTTTGCCCTGGGGGTAACCTTCAATAATATCAATTAATATTATTTCTTCAGCAAGATGTTTTTCAGCTAATCTTTGTGCAGTAGTTGCACCAACATTTCCTGCACCTACAACAGTAATTTTCTTCATATTATTTCGATATTTGATATTTAAAAGATGTAAACCACAATTAACTATTGCAAAATACAATAAATTTTGAATTAGTTTAATTCATATTTAAGTTTAAACGATAACTTAAAAATATTTTATTAAAAAAATCATATAAAAGGAGCGGATAAAATGGCTAGAAAAAAAATTGCTCTTATCGGCGGCGGACAAATCGGGGGAGTTTTAGCCCAACTTGCAGCTTCTAAACAGCTTGGCGATATTGTAATGTTTGACATCGTTGAAGACCTCCCGCAAGGAAAAACTCTTGATATTGCAGAAGCATCACGCATAAGCGGTTTTGATGCAAAAGTGACAGGTACTAATGATTATAAAGACATAACCGGAGCGGATATTGTTATTATTACAGCCGGCTTACCGAGAAAACCCGGAATGAGCAGAGACGACCTGCTTACAACTAATGCTAAAATTATGAAAAGTGTTACAGAAGGAGTAAGGGATAATGCACCAAATGCGATCGTAATTATTATATCCAACCCATTAGATGCAATGGTAACGTTATTCCAAAAAATTTCCGGTTTCCCTGCTAATCGAGTAATGGGTCAAGCAGGTATGTTGGACTCTTCACGTTTTTCATCCTTCATCGCTTGGGAACTTGATGTATCTGTAAAAGACGTAAACGCAATGGTTCTTGGCGGACACGGCGACACAATGGTACCATTAGTTCGCTATGCTAATGTTAACGGTGTACCCGTTTTAGAAATGCTGGAACGGAAATACAATGACAAAGCAAAAGCTAAGGAAGTAATGGATGCAATGGTTGAAAGGACTAAAAAAGCCGGCGGCGAAGTCGTTAAATTATTAAAAACCGGTTCTGCATTTTTCTCCCCGGCAGCTTCTACTATAGCTATGGCGCAGTCAATAATTTATGATGAAAAAAGAATCATTCCTACTTGCTGCTATTTGAACGGTGAATTCGGAGTAAACGGTTACTATTTGGGTGTACCGGCTGTACTCGGAGAGAACGGAGTTGAAAGAGTAATAGAACTATCTCTTGATGAAAACGAGAAAGCAGCATTCGATGTTTCTATATCGGCGGTTAAAAATCTTATAGAAAATATGGGAAAATTAGGTTTTTAATTTGATAAAATTCAACTAATAAAAAAACCCAATCCTAAAACTGAAGGATTGGGTTTTTAATTTTAAATATGTTGTACCGGTTAGTTACTTAAAGATTCATAAACATTAATATATTTACGATTATTTCTTTTTACTTCAAATTTTACATATCCGTCAGCAACAGCAAATAAAGTATCATCGCCGCCTTTCATAACATTAGTACCCGGATGGAATTTTGTTCCTCTTTGCCTGACTAAAATATTACCTGCAATAACTCTTTCACCACCGAATTTTTTAACGCCAAGTCTTTGTGCGTTACTGTCTCTTCCGTTTCTGGATGAGCCTTGACCTTTTTTATGAGCCATTATTAGTCTCCTTAGTTTCTTCCTTTGCTTTAGCTTTTATAGTTTTTTCTGCTGTTTCTGGTTTTTTAACAGCTTCAGTAACTTTAGCAGTCTTTACTTCTTTAGTCTCTTTTACAGCTTTAGTGTCTTTGGTTAAAGCAATTTTTGTAACTTCAATTCTTGTTAATTGCTGTCTGTGCCCGTTAGATTTTTGATATCCGGTTCTTCTTTTTTTCTTAAAGACAATAACTTTGTCATCCTTTAGATGTTCTAAAACCTTTGCTGAAACTTTAGCACCTTTAACGAACGGCGAACCAAAATTAATTTTTTTATCGTTATCAACCATAAGTACATCATTAAATGTAATTTTGGCATCAATTTTTTCATCCAATTTGGGAACGTAATATTTTGTTTTTTCAGTTACCCTAAATTGTTGTCCGGCTATATCAACAACAGCGTACATTTTTACCTCTTTTTTCTAAATACAGTCTGTTAAATTAAACATTTCTCTTTTACAAGTCAATCTATATTCGCCCACATATCCTCCGGTTATTTCCTCAAAGTAAAAGAAAATTCTGATCCTTCACCAACCCTGCTATTGACAATTATTTTAGAATTATGAGCTTCAACAATATGCTTTACAATTGCTAATCCTAAACCGGTACCGCTAACTAAACGTGAACGTGCTAATTCCGTTCTGTAAAATCTCTCAAAAATTCTATTTAAGTCAATCGAAGATATACCAATGCCTGTATCTTTTATAGTAATATTAACACCATTATCAAATTCTTCAACAATTAGTTCAATTTGTCCAACATCGGTATATTTAATTGCATTCTGAATTAGATTACTAAAAACGACATTTAGTCTTTCTTTATCTCCATAAACTTTTAAATCTTCTCTACAAGGGTTATAAACTATATCAATTTTTCTCTTTACCGTAGTATCTTTAAAATGATTTATTATTGATAAAATATATTCATTCAGATTAAAATACCTGAAGCTCATTTTCATTTCACCAGATTCAATCATTGATATATCTATCAAATCATTCAAAAGATTCCCGAGATATATTGTTGAATTTTTTGCTTTGTTAAGAAAATTTAGATTAACTTTTTCATCATTTATTGCACCGTCCAATAATGTTTCAATATATCCCTGAACTTTGAAAATAGGTGTGCGGAGTTCGTGAGAAACATTTGCTAAAAACTGTGTTCTCATCTTCTCTAATTTTTTAAGATAATTTATATCATCTTGCATTTTTACATACATTGCATAAATTTCATCTTCCAGTATTTTGAGATTTCGATTTAGTTTTATTGAATCTTTAGATTTAATTTTATTCAGTCTTATTGAAGAAATAATTGATTGGATTTCGTCTAATTCATTTCTCCTCATCTTTCCAAAAAAATAAAACAGACCCGTTAAATAGATAATTATTAAAAATGAATATAATTCTATAGAGATGCCGGATGGAAAAAGTAGATACATTAATGTAGATACTAAAAGTGTCCATAAAATTATATACAAATAATATTTTTTTAAAGATTTGAGGGCGGTAATTATTTTATTCACTAACTGAAAATTTATAACCAACTCCTTTTAATGTTATTATCATATTTGAATGTAGCTTTAATTTCTCCCTAACTTTCCTAACGTGAACATCTACTGTCCTTTCAGTTACATAAACATCAGCACCCCATATTTCTTTTAGAAGAACATCGCGGTTATATACTTTATCGGGGTGTGTAACAAAAAAATATAAAAGGGAAAATTCTTTACGCGGTAATGAAAGTAATTGACCGTTCAGTTTAACAGTGTGTTTGTCCTTGTCAATAATAATGGGTCCTGCTTTAATTTCCTTTGAAGAAGTAGCTTGTAATTCAGTAGTTGAAGGTTTACGGATATTGGATTTGACCCTGGCAATTAATTTTTGAGGAGATATCGGCTTTTGGATAAAATCATGTGCTCCTAAATTAAGTCCTTTTATCTCATCAGCTTCAGCCGATTTTGCGGTTAAAAATATTACGGGTAATTCTTTATAAAAATCATTCTGTCGAATTTTTTTTATTACATCAAACCCGTCCATTTTGGGCATCATAATATCAAGTAAAATTAGGTCTATACTGTTATCTAATTTACTTAATGCCTCTACCCCATTACGTGCAAAGATTACATTGAATCCTTCTTTTTCTAAATTGTATTGCAAAAATTCAATGATATCAGCATCATCATCAACAAGTAATATTTTTTCTTTCATTATAATGTAACTTCTTTTTGAATGGAGGAAGATTTGTACATCGCTTCTACTATCTTTATTCTTTCTATGGCTTCTTCACCACTTGAAACAACAGGGTTGTTACCCCTAATAGCACCGATAAAACTTTTCAATTCGTTAAGATATGATTTTTGAAACAATACTGCCGGACTCTCAGTCTGAGAGGAACCGATTTCAATATATTGGTCTTCATATTTTTTATAAATTCTGAAGGGGTTTAGTGTGGCATATCCTTTTGTCCCATAAACCGTAAAATAATGCGAATCTTTTTCCATCGGTAATGACCAACTTGTCTCTAAACTAATTAACCGGGAATTATTGCATCTTAAAAAACTAATAGATGAATCTTCAATATTTTTTGTGTTCTGATAAAAGTTTTGTGTTGTAATAGTTTCTACTTTTGGGTAATCTAAAAGCCAAAGTGACAAATCTAAAAGTACAATCCCCAAATCTATAATCACTCCGCCACCGGCTTCTCCCTTTTGCATAAACCAAGCCTGGTCACTACTCTGTCTTCTTATCCAGCCTCCTTTTATGTAAAATATTTTTCCTATCTCATCCGAACTTATTACACTTTTTAAGAGCATGGCATCAGGTCTATGGCGTAGATTCATTCCTACAATCACGAGTTTGTTTGCCTTTTTTGCTGCTTCAATAACCGGCTCACCTTCTTCGTATGAACGGACAAAGGGTTTTTCAACTAAAATATGTTTTCCATAATTCAGTGATTTTATTGCTACTTCAGAGTGTGAACTTGTGGGTGTCGCTATAATTACAGCATCTACGTCACTGTTTTCTAATAGATCTTCATAATTTGAATATCTGTTGGAAACTTTAAATTTGTCGGCAATAACCGTGAGCCTTCTTTTATCAATTTCTGAAACTGCTGTCACTTCGGCATTAGATAATTTTGCAATATTGGGTAAGTGAACAAGCTGTGCAATCCCTCCCAAACCGATAACGCCAACTTTAGTTTTTTCCATCACATTACAACCTCGGAAGCAACATCTTGCTTTGAAAAGAAAACTTTAACTTTTTCTGCGATACCGTTCGGATCAATACCTAATTTTTCGTGCAACTGTATCTGCGTTCCATGGTTAATAAATTTGTCGGGTAAACCGATTCTTAAAATTTCAACATTATAATTTTTTGATGAACAATATTCCAAAACGGCACTTCCAAAACCGCCGACTAATGAATTCTCTTCGAGTGTAACAATTTTTGAATGTCTTTTAACAACATCGTCTATGTAAATTTCATCCAACGGTTTTATGAAACGCATATTTGTAACTTCGCAATTAATATCTTCTTCTTTAAGTTTTTGTGCAGCTATAGTTGAATAATTTACCATAAGCCCTACAGCAAGTAACGCAACATCGTCTCCTTCAATAAGTTTTTCACTTTTACCTATTTCAATTTCATCAAAATGTTCTTTCATCGGTACGCCAAGAGCAGCACCCCTGGGATATCTTAAAGCAACCGGTCCGTTTTCATAATTAATTGCTGTGTAAAGCATATCTCTTAATTCGGATTCATCTTTGGGAGCCATTAGAACCATACCGGGTATTAGCCTTAAATATGAAAGATCAAACGAACCGTGATGTGTAGGTCCGTCTGCTCCAACAAGACCTGCCCTGTCTAAAGCAAACACAACATTTAATTTTTGAAGACTAACATCGTGAATTATTTGATCAAATCCTCTTTGTAGAAATGAAGAATAAATAGCCAATACCGGCTTAATACCCTGAGTTGCAAGTCCGGCTGCAAAAGTAACTGCGTGTTCTTCCGCAATTCCAACATCACAATAATTATTCGGACATTCTTTTTTAACCAAATTTAATCCTGTACCCTCAGGCATTGCAGCAGTAATAGCCATAACCTCAGGTTTCTCTTTTATAATTTGTACAAGAGCTTTACCGAACACTGAAGTATAGGATGGAGGACCTGGTTTCTTTTTATAAGCAACGCCGGTTAATTTATCGAATGGCGATGAAGCGTGTAGTTTTTGTTCATCACCTTCAGCAGGCATATAACCCTTTCCTTTCTCTGTCATAGCGTGAACAAGAATTGGTCCTTTTAAATCTTTTACTTGTTCAAAAATCCTTACAAGTTTACCTACATTATTTCCGTTAACGGGACCAAAATATCTAAATCCCAAAGCTTCAAACAACATTCCCGGAGTAATTACAGCTTTTATTCCATCACCAACTTTCCCTACTATTTTTCTTAACCTGTCACCGAATTCATCCAGTTTCCCGGTCAAATCCCAAACCTGCCCTTTCAATTTATTATAATCAGGGTGGGCAATCATTTCAGTAAAATAGTTGGCAATCTGCCACCTGTTAGGCGCAATTGACATTCGATTATCATTAAAAACTACAATAAGATCTGAATGCATAAGTCCGGAATTGTTTAACGCCTCATAAGCCATACCGCCTGTCATAGCTCCGTCACCTGTAATGGAAATAACTTTTCGATTTTCTTTTTTCATATCGCGTGCAACAGCCATACCCAAAGCTGCAGAAATAGATGTGGAAGCATGCCCTGCACCGAACGCATCATATTCACTTTCACTTCTTTTTAAAAAACCACTGATACCGTTTAATAATCTGATTGACTTCAACGCTTCTTTTCTGCCTGTCAATATTTTGTGCGGGTAAGCTTGGTGCCCTGTATCCCATACAACCAAATCATGGGGCGTATTAAATACTTTATGAACAGCAACAGCAATTTCTACAGCACCGAGTCCGCCGCCAAAATGTCCGCCGATTTGAGAAATTGTATCAACCATATATTGTCTAATATCAGAACATAAAGTATTAAGTTCTGCAATACTCAAGTTTTTCAGATCAGATGGGTGATCTACTTTTGACAATATTTTAAATTTATTTTCATCTATCATAAATTTGTCTCTCCGTCATCTTCAAATTCATCAGATTGTTTTTTTTCATTTTCTATAATTTCGTCAAACTTTTCTTTTAGTTCTGTGATTTTAAGTTCTGCTCCATTTAAAGATAACATACATTCTTTAGAAAGTGAAACACCTTCTTCAAATAACTTTACAGCTTCATTCAGGCTAACTTCTTCATTTTCCAAAATATCTGATATTTCTTCCAATCTTTTCAGTTTATTTTCAAAATTATCGTCATTCTTTTTTTTCTTCATAATACAAAAATTTTATTATGTTAATCAAGTTTTATTTCATTATCATAAAATTTTAAGACAGCAGGTTCTTTTGAATTAAAATTTTTTGCTCTCGTTATAAATTTAGAATCTTGTTTGACTAAAACAAACCCTCTTTTTAATGACTTTTCCAAATCATAACTTTCAATAGACTTTATTAATAGAGATAGATTATTTTTAGTATAAGCAAATTTTTTATCAATATTGCTAAACAACTTGTATACTAAGTTATCAACTTTTTGATAATTTTGCTTTACTAAATTTTCAGGTAATTTGAATCCGTATGAATTTATTACCCTTCCAATTTTAATATGCGAGTTTGATATTTTATCTTTTACATTCTGTTCCGCACTTTCAACAAAATCCTTTATATAGGAAACTATTTCATTTTTATTTGGCGTTGCCAATTCCATAGCGGCAGTAGGAGTAGGCGCTCTTAAGTCAGCCACAAAATCAGTAATGGTAAAATCTATTTCGTGACCCACGCCTGCAATAACAGGTATTTTTGAATTGAAAATTTCTCTTGCTACAATCTCTTCGTTAAACGCCCAAAGATCTTCAATAGAACCTCCGCCTCTTCCAACTATAATTACATCAACGTCATTTTTTTTATTTAACATTTTGATGCTATTTACAATAGATTCTGCTGCACCGCTACCCTGAACTTTTGAAGGTGCAATAACAAGTTCAACAAGCGGATATCTTCTGTCGGCAACACTTATCATATCTTGAAATGCTGCTCCGCCAATAGCAGTAACCACACCTATTTTTTTTGGAAATACGGGAATTGTTTTTTTATATTCTGCATCAAAAAGTCCTTCAGCGGAAAGTTTTTTCTTTAATCTTTCAAAGGCTGCCTGCAATTCACCAACGCCGGCAGGTTTCATAGAACGAACATCTATTTGGTAGCTGCCTCGCGGGGGATAAACCGTCAATTTTCCGTTCAGTGTTACTTTCATCCCGTCCTCAGGGGTAAAGAAAACATAGTTGTTAAAACCTTTCCACATTGTACAAGATATTGAGGCATTTTTATCTTTCAGACTAAAATACCAATGTCCTGAAACGTGGTCTTTAAAATTTGATATTTCACCCTGTACGGAAATTTTATCAAAATTAGTTTCTAAAGTTTGTTTTATTTGCTTTGTTAACTCAGAAACTGT
>VAOU01078941.1_pt1 | contig 14025 bp, 7 predicted proteins | sample 3393871 | NCBI WGS metagenome assembly VAOU01 (sample SAMN08290440, study PRJNA428436) | hydrothermal vent metagenome | isolation source: Deep-sea hydrothermal vent chimney | place: Atlantic Ocean: South-mid Altantic Ridge | depth 1820 m m
ATTTCTATATTTTAACATTTTATAGTACAGTGCCTGCATATGTTTGGATTTTCACTTTTTCCTAAGACGGTTACTGTCGCTGAAGCGTTTGAGAAACTTGGTGCCGATGGACACATATTGCTTGATGTACGCACAAAAGGCGAAGTGCGCGACCTCGGCATAAAAGGAGCGGTTCATATTCCACTTGACCGGCTTGAAGCCGAGCTTGAGCACCTCGGCGGGCACGCCTCTATCCATGTCATCTGTCGCTCAGGTAGCAGAAGCGGCGTCGCGGTTCAGATAATGAATGGCGCCGGCATCTCACAAGCGGCAAATGTTACCGGAGGTATGATTGCATGGGAGCGCGAAGGACTTCCGACCACGCGCGGCTAGCCACACACGCGAGAAGTGTCTGTGGATAACTTTACGGCTTATCTAAGCCACATTAGTAAGTTGCCACTGGCTAAATGCGTTAACGCGTGTATACTCATTATGTTCATTCAATGCTTGACGACAGAAAATTATATCGGCTTGCTGCGGACATCTATCAAATGATGTACTCATAAGGGAAATGGGAGAAATCCCTGCCGTCCCTTCAAGCAGCAAAACACCCCGCAAGGGGTGTTTTGCCTTTATCTTCTGGCGCTTCGTGTTTGAAAGTGTAGGGAGCGTATTTCTAATGTCATTTCCTTTTCCTCCACTAGAATTCGTACGAAGGATTTGCCTTCGCGCGAGTAATCTTTTGAATAGAAATGTTTCGGTGGGGTATTCTTTGGTTTTTCTTCGTAGATATCGTAGTTTAAAATGACATAATGTACAAAAGTTCTTTATGTTTGGTTATCAAAGTTCCTTTTTTAAGTAGAAAATATTTACGGGCTAGGAGTTTAATTTTAGCCAGTCTTTCCAGTATATTTATGTCTTCTTCCATTTAAAAATGATTTTGGGGGTGCGCCAAGAAATTATAACACTGGAATGTATGGAACCACCCCCGCGCGGCTGCGCCGCGCGGGGGTGGTTCCATAAAAGCCCAAACAAAAACTACTCAGCGTGTGAGAACCAACGCTTTCTATTCAGCCACGCGAGAAGCGCAAGCACAATCACACCAGCCGCAACTGCATACGGCACCCCTGTAGAACCAGACCCGGACCCGGACGCTGCTGCCGTCTGCGTCGGGAGTGTTGAAGTTGCCGAAGTGCTCGCAAGCGCGCCTGCCTTCGCCCCCGTCGCTGCCTTTGCGGCGACGGCTGCGGCCGTCGCCGCCTTCGCCTTCGCCGCTGCAATCTGCGCCGCCGTTTTCACTACAGTTTTATGCGTAGCGTGGTACACGGTTTTCTTTGCCTTATGCGTTACCTTTGGCAATGGCGGTATCAACGATATAACCTTTACCGAGCCCTGCGTACCGGAAAGCGTATTTTTCCCATTGGCATCAAGCACGAGAGATTTACTACCTGCCGTTATCTGCGCCACCCCTACTTTTTTGGCGGTAAAAGTCGCTGTGCCCATCACCGTCGGACTCGTAATGCCTCCCGGATAGCCGCCCGTCCGCACAAGAATGCCCTTCGTATTGTCGGTTGTGTAATATCCCGGCTGTGAAAGTGGCATCCACTTTGGTGTAAAAGTAAATTTCGTAACCGACAGAACCGAAGGATCAAAAGAAATATTCGCACGCACTGTGTACACCTTCGTACCTACAGGAAGCGCCGTTACACTTACCGTGAATGTTTGCCCCGGCTTAACGGAAAATGATGTCGGCGCAAGCGAAATGGACGCCGCAAAAGCGGACGCAGGAATTGCAAAAACAAAGAGAAGAACAAAAGATGAAATAATTTTAGTCATATTAGGATGTCCAGTGAGCCATGAGTAATGTGAAGTCAAGAATACCAACTACTCCATCATGGTTTAGGTCGGCGGAAAGGTTTGGACCCGTCTGTCCCCACTGCACCAGTAGCGCGTTGAAGTCCAGAATATTCACCACACCATCGCCATTAATGTCGCCGACGAGTGGCGTGGCAGGTGGTGGTGTGTATCCACCCCCACCTCCTCCGCCGCTCGGAGTTGAAACATTAATACCATAGGCAAACTTTGCTACTGGCGAGGCAACCGTTCCAAAACATGCGACCGCACGAATTGTCTTTGAACTGGAAACGGTAATTGCTCCGGTATATTTTGTGCCTTTAATCGGCGCACACGACGGGTCAGTGCCATCAATCGTATAGTAGACGCTGTCGGAGCTTGTAGCTGTAAGCGTAATGCTCTGCGTACTTGAGAAAGTTCCCGGCAAAGGAGTTGCAGAAACGCCCGCGTCCACGATACCAGAAAGTCCCGTCTGCACACCAGTACTTAGTGTACCAGTGGTTGTGCTCGTTGTGGCCATCGCTGGCGCACCAACGGCAAGAAATGCAAGACCAAACAGAAAAGTTATATAGCGGTTCATATTTTTTTGATTTCAGAACCAGAGCTATGGTGTTTCTGTTTTGATACCGTAGCTCGTTGAATAGGACCCTCCTGCAGTTCCTGCGGGCACGCGCATCTCAACCGTGATATCTACTTGTCTACCTGTCGTGTTAGGGTGCGCATCGCCACTTAGCGTCATCGGCGCACTATATGCATTGGAACCACCGATTGTAATTGCCATTGTAGAAGCGTTTGCAGTAGTGGCTTGTGCCGAATAGAAGCGCAAATTACTGGCAACAGGAATTACTCCTCCGCTTCCCGTGAAGTCGTCAAACTTCATATTCAGGTGTGTTTCATTCATAGGAACCGTCACATGGAAGACCCACCTCCATCCCTTTGCAAAGTCGCCGCCTGCAACCGCATATCCAGTAGAACCATCATCATTTGGCACGGCACTGATACCGGTTACCGCAAGAGTTATATCCGCACCCACTTGATACCAAACCATCATATTCGCAGTATTTCCCGTTGAAGAGGTTACCACCACATTGTATACATGAAATCCGAGCGCCGTGGCGTCTGCAAGTGATGCGGCGGTGACTGTCGTACCAAAAGCCACACTCGTACCATTGACCGTTACACTTGCAGCGTGTGTTATGTCAAACTGCAATCCTGAAGCAAATCGCGCTGCTGCCTCTGTTGCAGTATATGCATGCACTATTGAAGTACCGTGCAGAGTAATAGTTGGAATTATCGGAGTAATTGCTGGGTTAACTACGATTACAGTTCGTGTCGCTGTTACTGCTGCATTTCCGGCAGCGTCAGATACATTGTAGGTTACTACATAGGTGCCGGCTACTGAAGTATCTACTGCTGAACTATCAGTAGTTATATTTCCTGAAATATTCCCATCAATATTATCATTCGCCGTCGCTCCATATTCCACATAAGTATCACCAACTGTAAGAGTTACTGGATTTTGCCCAAGTAGCGTAATCACTGGTGGCGTGGTGTCAGCAGGCGCAGGAGCAATAGCAAAGGTATCCACATTTACATTGCTTCCTGCTTCTGTATTACCTGCGGTATCAGTTGCGAGAACTCTAACCTTGTAATTTCCTGCAGTCCAACCGGAAGTTGAAACACTTACTGTAAGACCTTCGGTTATATCGCCGAATGCTCCATCTGTTGCATTCATTGCTCCGGTTGCCACTACTGTTCCTGTGTCCAAATTGGTAATCTTGTAAGTTGCGCTTGCAACACCTGTTCCTGATGCATCATCAGTCGCCGATGCGGTAATAACAGTGTTCTCACCAACTTTTACGGATGTCGCGCTAACTCCTGTTGTAGCAGGTGGAACGGAATCAATCACAAATGTCATATCAAGTCCTGAGAGAACTTGCATAACATTACCATTAGGATCAACACCACTGCTAGGATCTTCAAAAGTATATACCCCACTTACTGGCGTTCCTAAAACAATTGGGTTATTGGCATAATCGCCCTCCCAAGTGCTTTCATCTGAATTCTTAAATCCATTCGTGTGCCCTGTTGTTGCATCATTCACATTATAAGTATTGAACGGAAAGGTAAATCCAAAATCTGTAAGTGTAAGTGCCGAACTAGTATCCATCGGTTCGGAGAATTTAAGCTTAAAGCCCAAATTGTCGCCAATTTTAGCAGGGTTAGGAATTGCGGTAAAGCCGATTAATATTGGTCTCGCCTTATCCGTAATACTATATGTGCCTGTTGCTGCTGTATTGTTTACCCAATCTTTTACGGTGCCGAGAGCATAACTTACATTAAGTGGTGCAGTTGTTTGGTTAGTATCTGAGGTGTCAAGCATAAGCACAATTTGTTCCGGATGAGAGTTTGGCGACAAAAGAACACTAGAGACGGGTATCTGCGCACCATTTGGTGCAACTTTCACTACATAATCACTCGGAGTAACTGAACTCTCATAAGGACTCTCGTTTACATTTTCTGTATACTTCAATGTCATTTTTTCTGTATTTCCATTTCCATCACCAACTGTTGAAGAATTTGCCGTAAGAAGCACCGGTGCTGCGCCGTCAACAATAGCAGCGTTGGTTTGTAGTGCTGTATTTGTGTTTGTGTTTGAATCGGCATCCTCAATCCTAAATGCGTTTTGAGTTTTGAATATTATTGATTGACTGTCATCTCGTGTATCTTGCACTGTTGCGTCGGTACCCAACGGAATAGTAACCGAGCTAACTGTTCCCGTTATCAAGTCAGTTGAATCAGTGCCAAATGCCATACCTGTAAAATCACCAACGCTTGTGAAGTTTAGATCATTTGCTGATAAGACTGAGGCGGCTGTAACTGGTTCTGAAAATCCTATCGTTACTGCATCAATCTTTCCATCACCATTTTGATCTTTATAGGTGAGTTTTGTAATTTGGGGTTTTGCTCCGTCTGTTGTTACTCCATCAATAAAAGGTATATCTGCTAGTAAGTTTCCTTTCATATCTGCAACTCCACCACCAGAATACATATATTTCATTACACCTGTACCAACTACAGTAGATGGAGATGTAATATTCATTGATACATACTCATCGTTAGGAGTATTAGTAGTACCTCCTGCGTTTATAGTATTTGTGCTGAATGTTATAAACTTGTCAGAGAAAGAACCACCATCGCTGGAAAGTGACCACTTTTGAGCATACCAATTGTAATCCTTAATATCTTCTGAGAACTTTAGCTCAAGTGTCCCAGAAATACCATCTAAGTTTTTATCTAGGGTAACCGCATAGAGAACAACAGGAGCCGCTTTGTCTACTATTGTTTTTGCAGATGGTAGTACTGTTGTCCACAAGTTGTTTGCATCATCTTTAAGCGTGTCAATGCCGTTATAAGTGTATGTCCATGTTGGCTCTCCACCTCCATTTGCTCCTGTAAGATCAGTTGTTCCAGGACCTTGAAAATACACAACATCAGTTCCGTCGGTATTATCTACAATTGAAGTAGGAGACCCAAAACCAGTCAAACCATTTGGAGTTACTGTTATTTCTCCTGGGATATTGCTAAAACTTCCTTGTGCAGTTGTTGAAATCGGTTCAGAGAAATAAACCCTAAATCGGTCAACACTTGCAGGAGTAGATGGGTCTGTAAAATACTCCGCCTTCATCGCAACTGGCGCTGCGCCGTCTGAAGGAATTACCGTACTGCCATTGCCAACAGCTCCCAAAGCATTTGGAACAGTTGCAATATCGTATATGTATTGCCCTGACATTATAGAAACTTCTGGGGTAATACCAGTATCGCCACCGATGCCACTCTTCTCTGTCAAATTAATCGTTACCTTTCCGATGAGAGTTCCTGAAGCGGATGCAACAGTATATCCGGGAATGTCAAATTTACTACTAGAAACTGTTAAATTGTTCAACTTTTCAGAAAACTGAACTTTAATTGTATCAATATAACCGTTATTGTCCGTATCAAGAGTTTCCGCTCCAACCATTGCTGGCATTGCTCCGTCTATCGCTGGAGTTGCTGTATAAGCAGTTAGCGCATTTCCTGCAAGGTCTGTGAGATTTCCCGAACTATAAGCAACATTTGAGGTGTCGCTCGTATCACATCCTGTTTGGTCAGTATAATCACAAGCATTTGTATTTTCCGTAATCGGAATTGTTAAGGTCTGATTACTATTTGACCATGCTCCGTTTCCTCCAAATGTATAAGAACCAAAGGTTATACCTGTTGTGTTAGTGATAGAGCTGTCCATACTCTCGTCAAACTTCACGATAAGCTGGTCAATTTTACCATTTCCATTGCTGTCATTTGTGGTAGCCGATAGAATACTAGGTGGCGCGTTGTCAATGGTGAAAGGTCCAACTGTAGGGAAAACAGGTCCTCCAAGATCTGCACTGATTGAATAATCACTAGCATCTTCAACCCCGGCAGGATCTCCTGAATATATAGAAGTAGTATCGAATGTAACTCCAGTTGTGCCAGTGTCAGCAAAAGCTGATGTTATCTGTGTAAGATTACTAGCATCTTTTGAGGGAGAGTTATATCTGAAATTCACATTTGTGGTACTACAATTCGTAGCATTATTCGTCGTCCACTTTATATTTATAATTCCATGATGATAACTGCCCGTCGTTGGTTGTGTGATTGAGATTGTACAATTTAGTGGCACTGGTGCAGCACTCGCAACAGGAGCGAACATTACGAAAGAGAATAAAGATACAACACCTACGGCAAACATTTTGCTAAAGTTCACGAGCGTTTTTGTATTCATATATTTTGTATGCGCGGAAGCGCGGTTACGAGCCAGTTGTAACTGCATTGATATTATGAGCAATTACTCTTTAGTAAACCACTTCGCCCCAAGCGTTGTGGTGCATTTATGTTATATCACTCGTTTTTGTTGTCAACACTGGTAATTATGAAAAAGTGTTTTGTAAAATCAAGCAAGTTGGTTTTTTGAGGATATTTTTTGTGTAACACAAAAAGAGTAGCAAATCACCCTCGCGCGGCTACGCCGCGCGAGGGTGATTCCATACAAACCCAAACAAAAACTACTCAGTGTGCGAGAACAAACGCTTTCTATTCAGCCACGCGAGGAGAGCAAGCACAATCACACCAGCCGCTATAGCATACGGAACCGTCTTTCCTGCTGTTCCAGATCCAGACGCTGCTGCTGTCTGCGTCGGGAGTATTGAAGTTGCCGAGGTGCTCGTCGCGGTCGTCCTTGTTGTCGTGCTCGCCTGCGCACTCACTACCTGCGCCGCCGCCGCTACATCAGCAGCCGCCGCCGCCTTCGCCTTCGCCGCCTTCGCCTTCGTCGCTGCAATCTGCGCCGCCGTTTTCACTACAGTTTTATGCGTAGCGTGGTACACCGCCTTCTTTACCTTGTGCGTTACCTTCGGCTTCGGCGTTACCACCGGAACTTTTACAGTAAACCTCGCATCAGCAGCTGCCGTGCTCACATTTTCGTTCGTATTCTTAGAATTAAGTAACTGGGAATCGGCGCCGAATGTAACACTCGCCGTTCCCGCCTTTTTTGCTTTGAAAACGATAGTGGCAATTTTAATTGGCGCAGTAACACCCGGATTAAATGCCACATTATCCGTTATCGTACCCGCGACATTATTTGTTTTGGTACCGATATGTGCCAGAATACTACCTCCCGAAACAGGAGTATATGAAAGAACCTCAATAGTAGCGGCTGGAAACAAAATTGAAACTTTCGTTGCGGTGATGGTTTCGCCCGCCCCCGGGTTTACATAGACACTACTCGCCATAGTATTCCCCGGTGCAATTGTTTCTATTTTTGGTACCAAACTAAAGGTTGCCGCACTTGCGCCCATCGGCAACACCATAGCTATCGCAAGAAGTATGTATTGTATACCATGAATTTTTTTCATATATTCCTTTTTTAAAATCTTAAAATAAAACTTGTCTAATAATTACCCAGTCCACTGAGTTGCCAATATGTTGAGGTCAAGAATCCCCACTTTCCCATCGCCATTGGCATCCCCAGTGCTGTGCGTTGCGTTTGTACTCCCCCAGTTGGTTGAGAGTATGTTGAGGTCAGTAATATCAACCTTTCCATCGCCATTGAAGTCGGCATTGTTACTAGAGGCGGGTGGTATACCACTCCCATAAGACGCTCCGCTGTTGCCACCGCTGTTGCCACCAGTGGCGGCAGCACTAATCACATAAGCGAAGTTTACCGGATCTGAAGCAAAACCGTTTGGATAACATGATATTGCTTGAATAGTTGTATCCGTTGTCACAGCTATCGGCGTGCTATAAGTGGTTCCTGATGAACAGGTAAGAACACCACTATTTGTAGTGTACTGAATAGACTGCGTCCCTACCCCACCTGTGAGAGATACCTTTACATTTTGTGCTGAAGTATAGCCACCTGGCGCAGGATTTGCGGTTGGTGTCTCTAATAGAATACCACTTACACTGTTGCCGGTACTCACACCGGTCGTAACGGTTCCGCCCACCTCAGAGGCGTATGCTGGCGTTACGGCCAAGAACAATACAAACAATAGAATATATTTTAATTTCATAATAATCTTTTTATTACGCTTATATGGTCTTCACTCCGTAACTTCCAGAGTATGACCCGCCAGCACTGTTTGTTGGCACTTTCATTTCAACCACCACATCAATTTGTCGCCCCGGTGTTCCGGGCTCTGAATCTGAGTCAAGAGTAATCGTTGCACTGTATGGATCTCCTGCGTTAAGAATTTGAACCGCATGCGCTTCATCTGCATGAGCTGAGGCCTGCGCCGTGTAGAATTGGATGTTGTCTTTGGCGGGAATGGAGTTTGCTCCACTCACAAAGTCAGAAAATTTCATGCTGAATGTCGTTTCATTTGTTGGAACAGTAATATGGTATTTCCAGCTCCATCCATTCGCGTAGGTATCATCCGCAGTTGCGTATGTCTTTATTGCATCAATCCCAGTAACCGCAAGTGTTATGTCAGCACCTACCTGATACCACACAGTTATGTTCGCAGTATTCCCCGTTGAGGAAGTAACCACCACATTGTACACATGAAGCCCAAGCGTTGTGGCATCTAGCAGAGATGCTGCGGTTATCGTTGTTCCTGATGTTACGCTAGTACCATTTACGGTAACGCTCGCACCGGTCGTTGTAAATTGCAATCCTGAGCCAAATCGTGCTGCAGCTTCAGTTGCTGTGTAGGAAGGTGCTATTGCGTTGCCAATAAGCGTTATTTTAGGAATAACTGAAGTAGGAGCTGCCTCTGTGATAGTTACAGAATTACTCGCCGAGCTAACATTTCCAGCTCCGTCTGTTGCAGTCGCGGTGAATTTATTTGCTGAACCTTGTGTGAGCGGTGCAACGATAGTCCAACCCGTATTTCCTGCCACAAGTACTGCTGTCCCTGCAAGAGTAGTGCCGTTGTACAAGTTTATAATCCTTTGCCCGCCATCACTTGCATCTGTTCCCGTGATTGTGTAGAAGTTTGCATTCACTGTAGAAGCAGGAGTGCTCGTTGTTATCACCGGCGCATCAGGCGCTGTGGTATCGGGAGTTACGCTCGTTTTGAAAGACGAAACAAAGTTAGTTGTGAGGTTATTACCTGCCATATCTTTTACTGCTCCTGGTGCTACATTTATTCTATATGTAGTGTCGGCAGTAAGTCCTGTATAAGGAATAGTTATTGTACTCCCTGATAAGGTAATAGCACCCGCAACAGATACTCCTGTTGCATTATCTACCAAATTCACTTTACTTGTATTCAAGTTTTGCACACTTTCATTAAATACTACTGTGGCGCTTCCATCCGCACTAGATACATTTTGCGCTCCACCAACTGGGGCAGAAGTAAGCACGAATGGATTTGTAGTATCCCAAGTGAACTGCATCGTGTCAGAGCTTGTGTTCCCTGCTTTGTCTGTAACTGTAAGCGTAAGCTCATATGTTCCGTCTGTAGTTGCACTTATTTTTGTGTTCACATCATTAGCGGTGTCAAATGAAATTGCGCTTGGTTCAGACCATAAGATAGATGCAATTCCCGAACCTCCGTCTGAAGCAGAAGCACTCGTTTGAGTTACTTGTGCATTTACATCTTCATTACTTCCAGCACTCACGCTTGGTGCAACTCTGTCATAAAACACAGCTGAATTATCGTCGGTTGCTGTTACTTGCGTGCCAGGATTTCCTGCAAAGTCAGTGAAATCTATTGTAAGTGGAATTGTTCCTTGTGTGTCTGTTGATGCCATCACATAAGACGCTGTCCACCCGTTGGTAACGCTTGTTGATGATGCAACGGCTGTTACAGATTGTCCGTCAATTTTAACAACTGGTGTATCAATTGCTTCACTTGTTGTGAAATTAAGTGTCACAATATCACCCTCTTTTGCAAGTGTCGTGGTCGTATTGCTTGAAGTAATAGAAACACTTGAAAGTGTTGGTGCAACAGTATCCACAGTCCATGTGTAGGTTGTCGGAGATGTTGTTGCCTGCCAGTTACCTGCTTGGTCGCGTCCAACAACATTAAGTGTGTACGAGCCACTAACTAGACTTGTGAGAGCAATCGGTGTTCCAACAGCAGTCTCGCCACTCCATGTACCGCTACCAAGTTGATATTTGTAGTACACAACATCACCAGATGTAGATCCTACAGTAAAGCTCGGACTTGCATCGTTTGTCGGATTTGCTGGTGGATTAGTAATGTCTGCAGTCGGCGCTGTACCTACCGTTGAACAGCTCGCATCTGTACACCATGGCGTAAATGCAACCATTCCGTATACCCTGGCTCCATCACCATGCGGATTAGTGGTTGTTGCTGGACCCTGAATACTGCCCCACCAGTTTTCGGTGGCGGTCGTAGTCCCAATATTGCTATCGCTAAGAAGATTTTTTACGCCGATAATGTTGGATGCAAATTGGTTTTTAGATATAACTACTGTTCCAGCACCTGTATTATCCTGCAAAATAACTCCGACATCATCTGTGCCACTTTTATGACCAATCAAACCACTTATTATGTTGCCAGTGATTGTTGCACCTGGAGTATCGCCTTCAAGACCAATCGCGTGCGCCCAAAGACCATCAAGAGTGTTGATTGTGTTGCCAGTGATTTGAGGAGCAACTACTTTCCCACCATCATTATCTGCACCAAGATTGAGCAAAATGCCGTAAGCACCCTGACCTTTCGTTGCAGTATCCCACGAACTCGTATTAGCATTAATATCAGTAATTACATTATCCTTGATTGATAGATTTTTAATATCGTACTCTCCATTACTCCAACCCACTGAGATGGCAGATGCACTTGTGCTGTCGTCACCTGTTTTCCACAATCCTGAAGTGATATCATCTATTTTGTTATTGGTAATTAAAACAGTATCAATAACTTTGGAAGTTGATACAACTTCAATTCCCCTACCGACAACATCATTACTACTGTTTCCGATATTGGTAATGATATTGTTTTTGATGGTTAGATTACTGTTATCTGAAGAATAGATTCCAGTTCCGGCAGCTCCACCATTAGTAATGGTAAATCCATCTATCGTTACTCCATTACTTGCGACAGTAACAGCCGTTCCGCTCGTTGGGGAGATAATTGATTCGTCTGTCGTGATCCAACTAGTACTATTTGGGTCAACGGTCGCATTTGTGCCATCAAGTGTCAGTGCCTTATCAATATTGATGTTTTCATCATAACTTCCCGCCTCAACATTAATTGTACTTCCAGCTGCCGCAGCATCAATCGCATTCTGAATTTTCATTCCGGGGAAAACATAATAATTATCTTTTGCGATGTTAGAAATAGTTATGTCAGAATAACTGTAAGAAGAACCCTCTAGCTGCTGCGCCACACCCTCCGCATTAGCTAAATCTGTTTGATAAAACCATTGTTTATAATTAGTTCCTCCCATAAGCGCATAGACAACATACCCAAAATTACTTGGCGCTGTGAGATCAGTAATGTCTGAATAATCTCCTACAGTACAGTTTCCCGAGGGATAACTTGAAAGACAGGGATATTCCTGAAGAAGAAGTGGGGCGGGCTCCGAAGTATTAAGTGCATCTGAGAAATTAATACCATCTGAACCTGCGGCATAGGCTTCTCCTTTTGATTGAACAGAAACCCCGCCATTAGCATTTCCATTTGTCGTAATATCTGTAAGAGTAATGTTGCTTGAGTCAACCAGATTTATACCAAAATCATTGGCACTGTCTGTAACAGTAACCTTATCAAGCGTTCCGCCATCAACACCATTAAGGTCAATACCCGCACCGCCAGAATTTTCAACTTCTATATTTTTAAGAATAATTCCACTTACTTCGGCAATTTTGAATCCAAAATCTCCAGAACCACTATTATTTCCTTTCAATGTCAAATCTTTAACAGTGGAATTGTCTCCAAAATTATAAATGGCGCGACCAGGGAGCGCGCTCGCATCTATTGTCGTGTTGCCAATGCCCGCTCCGGTGAGCGTCAGTGACTTATGCTCTAGATTTAATGTTTCTGGATAGTTACCAGCAGCGATACTTATCGTATCGCCCGCTGTTGCTTTGCTCACCGCCTCGGCGATAGTCGCGAAGTCAGCATTATCTAATTTATTGTTGCTCACTGTGAGTGTATTGTTGTTGTCAAAGACAAACGGAACTGGAGATGAGTACGCTGTGTTCCCTGCAGCGTCGGCTACGGAGAAAGTAATCGTGTGGCGACCATCAGTGAGCCCAGAAATTGTTGCATTTGAAATATCTGTTCCATTTGAACAAGGGGTTGTGCTGGTCGCGGAATTGTCAATGTTGTATGAGCATGTGAGCGCGCCTGTTCCAGTATCGCTTACTTTGAAACTAAGCGCGTCAGTAGTATCACCACCAGAAGTTGTACTTTCGTAAACTTTATCTGCTGCAGGCGAAGTGAAACTATCGATGGTTGGTGCAGTGTTGTCAAAGGTATAATTGTAAGTACCCGTTAATACATTCCCAGCCAAATCACCTACATCGGTGGTAAATGTATATTGTCCATCGTGCCAAACATCACTTCCTTGAGTTTGGCTCCATGGATTTAACGACAGTGACCAAGTTGATGTTGTCCATTTTTTTGTCGTATCAATGGTCATAGTCCATGTCTGAGTAGATGAATTGTATGTTACCGAGATACCCATTTCACCAAATAATGTCAGCATGTCTTGCGTGTATGAAGTGTATACTCCCGTTGCAGGATCATAAGTTTGATAGGGGTCGCTTGCGTTAGGAGCAAATGTTATTTGGATTGCTTGGTTGGAAGTGTACGGACTCGGACCAACCATGGTGAATCCCAAGTAAGCCAAATTAGGATCAGTCGCCTTAAATGTGAAAATTCGTGTACCACTTAAATATGAACCGCTAGATGGTGCGACAACCACTGCTGGTACGGTGTTATCAGTATTGAGCTTACCAACATTTTTGTATCCAGTGTTGCCCGCGTTGTCTGTTGCTTTTACACAGAGGTAGTCGGTGTGGTCGCCTGCGATGGTGAAGTCTTGACCTGAGGTGAATGTATTATTGGTACTGCTTGTTTTTGCATAATTTGCACCACTACAATCAACACTGTTGTTGCTACCAGCAGTAGCAAATCCATATTCAAGTGTTGAAGTATTAACACCACTTGTGGCATCGGCTACGGTTACTTTAATTGTATCGTTTTTCACTGGACCTGTTGCGGTGCCATCAACGATTCCAAAAGTTGGGGGCGTGTTGTCTACGGTAAAAGTATTTGGTGAGGCAGATCCTACTCCTACTCCAGGTGAAAAATCTGCTACCTTAATTTTATAAGTTGTTCCATCTGATACATCTTTTGTATCCCATGGATATGTTGTACTTGCAACATTAACTCCAGTAACTAATGTACTATAACTGCCACCATTAGTGGACAATAAAATAGATATAGGACCAGTTGAACCACTATTGTTATCGTAAGTCCATGTAATATCATGAGTTCCACTCCAAATTTCACTACCTGCCGGTGATGTAAGATGAATGACTGAGGTCGTAGCACTGGCAAACGGAGCGAACATTACGAAAGAGAATAAAGATACAACACCTACGGCAAACATTTTGCTAAAGTTCACGAGCGTTTTTTTATTCATATATTTTGTATGCGCAAAGCGCGTTTACGAGCTGTCTGTAGCTGCGTA
>VAOU01085214.1_pt1 | contig 14005 bp, 9 predicted proteins | sample 3393871 | NCBI WGS metagenome assembly VAOU01 (sample SAMN08290440, study PRJNA428436) | hydrothermal vent metagenome | isolation source: Deep-sea hydrothermal vent chimney | place: Atlantic Ocean: South-mid Altantic Ridge | depth 1820 m m
GCGATGTGCGTAACTACGGCGAAGTAGAAGCCATGCTTACCGCAGCACTTGAGGCTTTTGGCAAGGTGGATGGCCTGCTAAACAATGCGGCGGGGAAATTTTTTAGTCCTACCGAACGGCTGTCGGCACACGCCTTCGATACGGTGATTGACATTGTCCTGAAAGGAAGTAAAAACTGTACGCTGGCTTTTGGAAAACACTGGATTAAAACCAGGCAGAAAAAAGCCACTGTGCTGAACATTGTTACGACTTATGCTTTTACAGGAAGTGCGTATGTGGTTCCTTCTGCAGCCGCCAAAGCCGGTGTTTTGGCTATGACTCGTTCGCTGGCGGTGGAATGGGCAAAGTACGGCATCCGTATGAACGCCATTGCTCCCGGCCCGTTTCCCACCAAAGGAGCCTGGGACAGGCTGTTGCCGGGTGATTTGAAGGAAAAATTTGATATCCGGAAAAAAGTACCGTTAAAGCGTGTTGGCGAGCATCAGGAGCTGGCTAATCTCGCTGCCTACCTTATGTCTGACTTTTCGGCTTATGTCAACGGCGAGGTTATTACCATCGATGGCGGCGAATGGCTCCAGGGCGCCGGCGAATTTAATATGCTGGAACTTATTCCTCAATCCATGTGGGATATGTTGGAAGCTATGATTCGGGCGAAGAAGAAATAAAACTGAAAGAGGGACGAAGGGACTGGGAGACGGAAGGGACGGAAGAGACGAAGAGACGGAGGGACGAAGAGACGGAGGGACGAAGAGACGAAGAGCGAGAGAGCGAAATTGCGAAGGAGCGAAGTTGCGAGAGAGCGAAGTTGGGAAGTTGCGATGGCGTGAAGGGTTTCTTCTTCAGGGAAGTTTTACGTAATGGCTTACATCGGCGAATTCACAGGCAAATCGTGTGATAGCTTATTCTGTAAAGGTTGTGCGTAAAGTGAAAGAAACAACCTGATAATTTCTTCTTCATTACCGTGAAGTGATTCTAATTTCTTCAGCATTTTTGCGATATGTTTGTCAAATACCTGTTCGGTATCCGATCCATATTGCGCGCTGAACCTGTTGCTGTGGTTCAACCTGTCCCAGGCCAGGAAGTTGTTTGTCCATAGCCGGTAGTTTTTAAAAATCTCCACATCAATCATCCCGGCCAGCCGTTGAAGGCGTTCATTGTTTCGCATATCAGGACTGAGGCTTTCCATTTCTTCATTCATGGTCTTTCCGATGGCATAGTGCACACGTCCCTTTTGTCCTACAACCCCGCCAAGAATACTTTGGAGATCTTCATCCTTACTTTTTACATAGTTTTTTTTAGAAGATACATAGAGCTCTTTCACCTTTTGAATATCACAGGGCTCCCATTCGTAAGAAACACATACAGGTCTGATATTCAAGCTTTTTATCTTCTCGCTCAGATGTCCTTTTCCGGAAAGGCTAAGCATTTTAAGTACCCCCGGATCTGTTCTGTCATCACCGTTTTTGGAACGTCCTTTTCGCTGGGCAATCCATACTGACAGGTTTTCTTCCGTGATGAGTTTGCGGATATAAGTAGAAAGTCGCTTTGAGTTAAGGAGTATCTCACGCTTTGAACCTCCTCTGAAAACGGTAATCGTACGGTTGATTTTGCCGAGGTCGGTAACAAACGGGGAAACCATCAGGTTGTCACCCCATGTGATGGCCATCAAAATATTGTAATCTTGCAACAGTGTTGCCAGAATAGAAGAGTCCAGTGTAATATCCCGATGGTTTCCGATAAGAATGTGGGGAATCTCAGGCCGCAAGGTATTGAAACCGGAAACGCTCAGGTTTTCGGCAGTGTTTTTTATAATCTCCCAAACAAGCGGGCGCATGAAATTACGCTGAAATTCAGTGATAGTTTTCGACCCTGCGGCGCGGGCAGTCATATCTTCCACTTTGTCTTCTCCAAAGACAAAAGAAAGGATACTGTGAAACTCATGTTGTTTTATAACACGCTGAATAGCCTGCTGTGCATCTTCTTCGTTGTAAGGTCTGATATTTTCGAAATCTATCTCCTTCATTGCTAACCGTTTTTTTAGTAACGTGCAAAGATACAAAACTCAGAATGATTTTACCTGTGTTATCAGGAAGATCCATCGGTAACCTTGTGGTTAAAACGTTTGTTGTTTATCAGATGAAAGGATAGAACTGAAAATGATCCGACGAAACGGACCTGCCATTTGGGGTAGCTGCAGGAAGTTGTCCTGCACTTTTTTGTAATGCAAAACCGATTATATTTTTTTGTCAGGATGAGCCGGATTTAAAATCAGACGGGCCACATCTTCTCCGAAAACCAAGGCCATGTATATGCCTTCTCCGGTAAGCCCCAAAAGCCTTTCAATTAATTATAAAAGCAAAAGCCTCTTTCAGATAATGCGCGGTAAACTCTGATTTGGGACCGACAATCTTTGTTTTGCTGATTTCAAACTCAAAAAGACTTTTCGGAATGTCCATCATCTCCGGCGATTTCCGGGTAATGCACCCGGCGCAGACTTTGAGTCCTGTTTCCGGCTTCTTCTCCAGTAGAAGAATCTTTTTCTCCGAATGTCCGAGTATTTCGGCACATCGCAATCCGGCCGGGCCTGCTCCCCCAATGATGACATCGTACTATTTAATTTTTTCGGCAGGTGGTCAGTAATTCAACAGGTTAATCGTGTGGCAGGCGGCTACGGCAGCTGTTTCCGTTCGCAATCGTGAGGGCCCGAGTTTTACGGGAACAAGGCCGGAGATTTTGGCTGCTTCCACTTCTGCGGAACTAAAGCCACCTTCGGGACCTATCAGCATCAGCACATTGCTTTCGCAATGGCAGGCTTTGGAAAGTTCCATAGTTACGGCTGTGTCAATGTAAGCAATGAATTTTTGGCCTTCAAAAGGCTGCCGGATAAGCTTTTTAAATGAAACGGCCTCATCCAAAACCGGATGAAACGTTTTGAGCGACTGTTTCACGGCCGCGGTAATCACACGATTCAGCCGTTCTGTTTTCACTGTTTTTCGCTCGGAATGTTCGCTGATAAAAGGAGTAATGCGGTCAACGCCGATTTCGGTAACCTTTTCCAGAAACCATTCAAAGCGGTTGATGTTTTTAGTGGGAGCTACGGCCATCTGTAAATAGAAATTTCTCCGGTCAGCTCCTGGCTCTGTTTTCAGCACTTCCACAAAACAGCCTTTTGGGTTGGCTTCAGCAATACGGCAATGGTATAGCATCCCTTGCCCATTGGTAAACAGAATGTCATCGCCGGCTTTCATCCGTAGGACTTTGACGATGTGCTTTGACTCTTCAGCCGACAACTGAAACACCGGTAGCGTAATATCGGGAGCATAAAAAAGATTGGTGTTCATTTGGTAATTTAATTTCAGTCTGTTTTCAAAGTGTAAAGGTAAAAGATTTATCTGTTTTGGCAGATAGCATTTTTGTTTTAACAGGGAGGACAAAAACCCCGAACTGGAGCCAGTCTTGTGCGTCGGCCTTGCACGCGGCTGACTTGTACCCGGGTGACATTAGATGATTCGTTTACTTTTTTCCAGACATATTGTTTTGTTTATTGATGAGTTAGGCGTACTTTTTTGCTGTGAGCTCAACAATTTTCACGATAACGTCCACTGCTTTGTACATCGATTCAACCGGGATATATTCATAACGTCCGTGGTAGTTGTGGCCACCGGTGAAAAGGTTGGGACAGGGGAGCCCTTTGAAAGAGAGTTGAGCGCCATCGGTGCCGCCGCGGATGGCTCTTACAATAGGTTTTATTTCCAAAGCTTTCATGGCTTCTTCCGCAATCTCTATGATGTGCATTTGCGACTCAATCTTCTTGCGCATGTTGAAATACTGGTCTTTCATTTCCACTTTCAGAACAGAACCATATTTTTTATTGATGGCTTCTGCTTTTTTCATAAAACGAACTTTTTTCTCTTCAAAAAGCGTTTTGTTGTGGTCGCGGATAATATACTGCAAAACAGTCTTATCCACATTTCCTGACATCTGGTAAAGATGGAAAAAACCTTCATACTCACGGGTTTCCTGAGGTGTTTCTTCCGCAGGAAGCGAAGCAATAAACTCGCTCGCTATCAACATGGAATTGACCATGGTGTGGTAGGCCGTTCCGGGATGAACACTTACTCCCTGCACGATGACTTTGGCGCCGGCAGCATTGAAATTTTCAAATTCCAATTCTCCCACCTGTCCGCCATCCAACGTGTAAGCCCATTGCGTATCGAATTTCTCCACATCAAACAGGTGGGCACCACGGCCCACTTCCTCGTCCGGATTAAACGCAATGCGGATTTTACCATGTTCAATCTCCGGGTGTTCCATCAGGTATTCTATGGCTGCGATAATTTCAGCTATACCGGCTTTGTCGTCAGCTCCCAGCAATGTTGTGCCATCGGTGGTGATAAGCGTTTGCCCTTTGTAGCCGGGGAGCTCTTCAAAATCGGCTGGCGACATAACAATGTTTTGCTCTTTATTTAATATAATGTCACCGCCATCGTAATTTTTATACATCTGGGGGCGAACTTTTTCGGATGTAAAATCCGGAGCCGTGTCCATGTGGGCAATAAATCCGATGGTTGGAATATTCTTGTCCGTGTTGGCTGGTAAAGTGGCCATCACATAGGCATGGTCGTCAATGCTTACCTCCTGAAGTCCTAATTTTTCAAGTTCTTTGGCCAGAAGCCGTGCCAGGTTCCATTGTTTTTCCGTTGTTGGACACTGTTCGTTTTCAGGATCCGACTGGGTATCTATTTCCGCATAGCGAATAAGACGTTCTTCTACTTTTTCCATGGTCTATTAATTTTTTCGCAAAGGTAGCCAATGTGGTTGGAAAGTTAAAAAGTTAAAAGGCAAAAATTAAAAGACAAAAGTTAAAAGTGTTGAACTGTCGTTGATTTGAATATGTTTCACTTGGAATTTTTTCAGATATTTGCAGACAATCTTATTCTTATATCACAAATGGGAAAAATATTACTGATTATCCAGCGTGAGTATCTTACCCGGGTTCGTAAACGTTCCTTTATCGTTATGACCATCCTCGGTCCGTTATTAATAGCTGCTCTGATTATACTGCCGGTTTATTTTGCCGAAAATGGTACTTCCATGGAAAAGGTGGCAGTTTTGGATGAGACCGGCTGGTTTTATCAGAAGTTTCACAATCAGGGAGATATTCAGTTTTATTATGTGGACAAGGATGTGCAACAGGCCAAAGCCGAAGCGCTGGCCAAAGGAGATATGTTGCTTTACATTCCGCTGCCCAAGTTGAACCTGCCCGAAAATGCAGAACTCTTCTCTATAAAGCAGCCCGGTCTTTTTGTCCGGAGCTATGTAAAAACAGTTATGAAACAGGTTGTGGAAGATAAAAAGCTGCTTGCCAAAGGTATTGATCCCAATGTGATTAAGTCTGTGAGAGCCCACATCAATCTGGTAACCATTAAAGTATCGGAAGAGGGGGTGGAAAAAAAGAGCAACACCGGTGTGGAAATGGGACTCGCCATTTTCTCCGGTATTCTTATCTATATGTTTGTCTTCATGTATGGCGCTCAGGTTATGCGCGGGGTTATGGAAGAGAAACAAAGCCGCATTGTGGAGGTCATTATTTCGTCGGTGAAGCCTTTTCAGCTGATGATGGGCAAAATTATTGGTGTCGGGCTGGTGGGGCTAACCCAGTTTCTACTCTGGATTGTACTCACTTTGACGTTGGTGGGTGTTTTTCAGTCAGGCATCTTTAACAGCGAAATAGCCCACGGGGTAAAAACGCTGACGGAGCAAACTGCTGCTTCGGGACAAAACAGCTCTATGGTCGCAAACACCGGTAACCTCGCGGTGACACAGATTTCAGGATTAATTTCGTCCATCAATTTTAAAGTGATGATACCCAGCTTCATTTTCTATTTTCTCGGTGGGTACTTACTCTATTCTTCATTGTTTGCCGCGGTGGGTGGCGCTATCGACCACGATGCCGATGCCCAGCAGTTTATGTTGCCCATTTCCATCCCGCTGATCTTTTCCGTCGCCATGGTAAGTGTTATTGCCAACCAGCCCGATGGTACGCTGGCCTTCTGGATGTCGATGATTCCCTTTACATCCCCGGTGATTATGATGATGCGCATTCCTTTCGGTGTGCCTTACTGGCAAATGGGACTTTCCGCCGGATTGCTGTTACTGACTTTTGTATTTACAACTTTTTTGGCAGGAAAAATTTACCGTATCGGTATCTTAATATATGGTAAGAAGGTCGGCTATTCGGACTTATGGAAGTGGTTAAGATATTGAAAGTAAAAATGTTAAGACAGAAGAGAAATTTAATACGTTAACTAAACGAATATTTTTCGTATAAAACAGTTGTGAGGAAATCGTTATTTTTTAAAAATCAACTGCTATGGCCATAAACGATATTGTTAAGTATAAAATATTATTCTATTTTTGCACCCTCTTAAAAATGAAAGTAAAATTATAAATATCTAATTTCAAATGCAAAACAAAGGAGCTATCAAGTTTTTTGCTATTGCCTTTGCCTTAGTTTGTCTATACCAGTTGAGTTTTACATACGTGGCAGGCAGGGTAAAGAAAGAAGCAAAAGCTTATGCAGAGAACGGCACAGCAACCCGCCTGGCAAAACAGTTGGCAAATGGGGATCAGGACAGAGAAGTTTATTACCTCGATTCTATTTCCAAAGCACGTGAGAAATATTATCTCGACAGCGTGAACAACGAAGTAGTTTATAATTTGGGAATTGGCAAATATACTTACAAAGAGGTTAAAGAGAGAGAACTGAATCTTGGCCTAGACCTGAAAGGCGGTATGAATGTTGTTCTTCAGGTAAAAGTCCAGGATATTGTGAATGCGTTGGCCGGCCACAGCAAAGACCCGGTTTTCGTGAAAGCTATGAAAGAGGCTTCTGCAATGCAAGCAGCTAGCAGCAAAGACTTTGTAACACTTTTTGGCGAAGCTTTTGAAAAAATAGATCCGAACGCCCGTTTGGCTTCTATTTTTCTTTATGAATTTAAAGATAAAGGAATTACCACAACCTCAAGCAATGCCGAGGTGCTTAAGGTGTTGAAAAAAGAGACCGCAGGCGCCGTAGATCGTACGTTCCAGATTTTGCGTACACGTATTGACCGTTTTGGGGTAGCACAACCTAATATTCAGAAGCTGGCTACCAGCGGAAGGATTTTGGTTGAACTTCCGGGGATTAAAGATCCTGAACGTGTAAGGAAACTTTTGCAGGGAACTGCCAAGCTGCAATTTTGGGAAACCTATGACTTCTCGGATTTAAATACTTATTTCGATGAAGCCAACAAAAAATTGCGCTCTGAAGAAACACTCATTTCTGATACTACAAAATTCGCGGAGCATAAAAACAGCAAGGCTGTTGCTTCCCAAAAAACCGGTAGCGAGGCAAGTGCCGATACGGCTACAAACAGCCTGTTGAGTAAAATAGCAAAAGATACCAGCAATCGTCAAAACCAAAATACTTCATTAGAAGCTTACGCCAAAAAAAATCCGTTGTATGCTTATCTGCATCCTTCCTACTATCAGAATAAGGATGGCCGTTATTATCCCGCCAAGACCTCAACTGTGGGTGTTGCCGCCATTAAAGATACTGCCAGGGTGAATCGAATGCTGGCACTGGTGAAAAACGTTTTTCCACGTGGCCTCACTCTTGCCTGGAAAGTAAAGCCTAATCCCAAAACACCCAATATGCTGGCATTGATCGCTTTAAAAGCCAGCTCGCGTGATGGAAGTGCTGCCTTGGGTGGCGATGTTATTTCCGATGCCCGACAGGATTTTGACCAAAACGGTCTGGTAACAGTTGACCTGCAAATGAACAGCCAGGGGGCTAAAATCTGGAAACGAATTACCGGCGAAAATATTGGAAAACAGGTAGCCATTGTTTTGGATGGCTATGTATATTCCAGTCCGGTGGTAAATGATCAAATTCCAAATGGTCGTTCTTCTATTTCCGGTGGTCAAATGTCGGTGACAGAAGCCAAAGACCTTGCCAATATTTTGAAAGCCGGTAAATTACCTGCTCCTGCCAAAATTGTTGAAGAAGCGGTTGTAGGACCTTCGCTGGGACGTGAAGCTGTAAAAGCCAGTATGAACAGTTTTATTCTCGCTTTTTTTCTGGTACTGGCTTATATGATTGTTTATTACAAAAAAGCCGGATGGGTAGCCAGTCTCGCGCTGATTGTCAACGTTTTCTTCCTGCTTGGTGTTTTGGCCTCTCTTGGCGCTGTGCTGACACTTCCCGGAATGGCCGGTATCGTGTTGACACTTGGTATGGCGGTGGATGCTAACGTAATTATCTATGAACGTATCAAAGAAGAGATGCGAGCGGGAAAAGGTGTACGCCTTGCTTTGAGCGACGGATATAAAAATGCATACTCTGCTATTATTGATGGTAACGTAACCACCCTGCTTACCGGTGTCGTTCTTTACGTATTCGGAACCGGTCCTATTCAGGGATTTGCCACTACGCTGATTATTGGGATTCTTTCTTCTCTGTTTACTGCAATTTTCGTTTCGCGTATCATTTTTGACCGGATGCTGCGAAAAAACAAAACCATTTCTTTTGCTTATAAATGGACTGCCGATACGCTTTCAAATACTCATTTTGACTTTATCAGTGTGCGAAAGAAAGCCTATATCTTTTCAGGTAGTATCATCCTGATTGGTTTGGTTTCGCTTTTTACCCGTGGGATGGACTTTGGTGTTGACTTTACAGGTGGTCGTACTTATGTGGTGCGCTTCGATCAGAATGTGAATACGGAAGCTATTCGTAAATCACTGACTGTCGCGTTTAATAAACAGCCTCCCACTGTGAAAACTTTTGGCCCTGACAACCAGATAAAGATTGTTACAAAATACCTTATTGGCGATAATCGCGATAATGTTGATTCTATTATTCAAAATAAATTGTACGGAGGGTTGAAAGCTTTCTATAGAAAGCCACTATCCTATAAACACTTTACTTCCGATGTTGAGGGGTCAAGTAAGTTGCTGGGAATCTTAAGTTCGCAAAAATTCGGCCCAACAATTGCTTACGATATCCGTGAAAAGGCCTATTTTGCTATCTTCTTTGCGCTGGTTATTATCTTTATTTATATTGCCGTTCGTTTTAGAAACTGGCAATATGGCGTTGGAGGGGTGCTTGCACTGTTCCATGATACATTAATAACCATCGGTATTTTCTCTCTGTTCCATGGCCTTATGCCTTTTGGGATGCAGGTAGGTCAGTCATTTGTGGCTGCTATTCTGACTATTATCGGGTATTCGATCAACGATACGGTGATCATCTTTGACCGTATCCGTGAAAATGTACATCTGTTCCCGAAACATAAGCTGATACGAAACATGAACGAAGGTCTGAACCAAACGCTGGCTCGTACCATGAATACTTCCGGTACGACACTGGTCGTGTTGCTGGTAATCTTTATCTTTGGTGGTGAAGTGATACGCGGGTTTGTATTTGCCCTGCTGATTGGTATTACTGTTGGTACTTATTCGTCAGTCTTTACGGCCAGCCCCATAGCTTACGATTTGCTGCATGGAACACGGGAGGACAAGTTGATTGAAGAGAAAGCTGCCAGACTCAACCAAAAGAAAACAAAAAAGAAAAAGTAATTTTCTTTTATCTTTTTCAATGATAAAAAAAGCCAGGGCCTTGAGGTTCGGGCTTTTTTTTGTTGTGGATAAATGGATGGCATCTTTCAGCTTATGCAAGCCTGAATGTGTGTCCGCAATAGTTTGCTTGTATTATTGGTCGGGCATTTTGTAAAAAAGCGTAGCTTTGGCATGTCTATAACTAAAATATATTTATAATGAAAGAAAAACTGATATTTGTTAATACAGTGAAAAGGGCCGGTTATTTTTCCTGGTTCATCGTTATCCTGCTTTTTGTTTTTTCGTTTGCCATACAAGGTAATGCGTATGCAAAGAAAAAATCTTTCAAAAAAGAATTAAAAACAGTACCGTTGCCTAAAACTATGTTTAGTGCGCTGCGGTACAGAAGTATCGGCCCTTTTCGTGGCGGGCGTTCTGTGGCGGTAGCCGGAAATGTTGCACAACCCCGTACTTTCTATTTTGGAGGTGCCGGCGGTGGCGTGTGGAAAACTACCGATGGTGGCATCACCTGGCGGAATGTATCTGATAAATATTTTAAAACGGCTGCTGTGGGTGCCCTTGCTGTGGCTCCTTCTGACCCGAATGTGATTTATGCCGGTATGGGAGAATCTTTTATTCGCGGAAATATGGCTACCGGCGACGGTGTTTACAAGTCAAATAACGGCGGTAAAACCTGGTTTTCCGTCGGGTTAAAAAACACGCATGTCATTAGCCAGATTGTAGTGAATCCTGATAATCCGCAGGTTGTTTTTGTGGCGGCTCTGGGGCATGTGTTTGGAAATAATACCGAACGAGGCATATACCGCTCATCGGATGGCGGGAAAACATGGAAAAAAGTGCTCTATGTGAACGATGAAACCGGTGCTTCATCTATTGCCATGGACCCGCATAATCCCCGTATTCTTTTTGCCGGAATGTGGCAGGCCTTTCGCAAGCCGTGGCTGCTTTCCAGCGGTGGGCCTGGCAGCGGGCTGTATAAATCGACGGATGGAGGTGATACATGGAAGAATATTTCAAAGTCTCCCGGTCTTCCTAAAGGGATTCTGGGAAAAATCGGCATCTCTGTTTCCGGTGCCAATTCAAACCGGATTTATGCTTTCATAGAAGCCAAAAGCGGAGGAATTTTCCGTTCGGACAATGGGGGTAAAACCTGGTCGAGACGCTTTCACCAATCTGAGCTTACCCAGCGGGCCTGGTATTATAGCCGGGTTTACGCCGACCCGGAAAATGAAAACATTGTCTATGTTCCGCAGGTTTCGGGCCTTTTCCGCTCCGACGATGGCGGAAATCATTTCAAACCAATCCGGACGCCGCACGGTGATAATCATGTGCTGTGGATAAATCCGGAAAATCCTAAAATTATGATTGGTGGTAATGATGGCGGCGCTTCGGTAACTTATGATGGCGGAAAATCGTGGTCCTCTGAAAATAACCAGCCTACTGCTCAATTTTACCACGTTTCCGTTGACAATCAGTTCCCGTATCATATTTATGGCCCTCAGCAGGATAATTCCACAGTTGAAATTTTAAGTCGTACTTCCGGATTCGGAATTACCGACAAAGACTGGTGGCCTTCTGCCGGTGGCGAAAGCGGATATGTTATTCCCGATTTGCAAAATCCGGATATTACTTACGGAGGCAGCTACGACGGCGTTTTGATAAAATATAACCGCAAAACAGGCGAGCGCCAACGTATTGACGTGTGGCCTGACAATCCCATGGGATATGGCGCCGACAGCCTCCGCGACCGTTTTCAATGGACTTATCCCTTAGTCCAATCGCAATACCCTCCTTACGCACTTTATGTTACCTCGCAATATGTTTACCGAAGCACAAACCAGGGAAAGAGCTGGACGCGAATCAGTCCGGACCTGACCCGTAACGACAAAACCAAACAGCAGGCCTCGGGTGGCCCCATTACCAAAGATAATTCTGCCGTAGAGTATTACAATACCATTTTTGCTTTTGCCGAATCTCCGGTGAAAGCAGGCGTATTTTGGGCAGGCTCTGACGACGGATTGATCCATATTAGCACAGACAATGGTAAAACCTGGAAAAACGTAACCCCCAAAGGATTGCCCAAATGGACAACCATCAGTATCATTGAGCCTTCACACTTTGATGCGGGCACGGCCTATGTGGCTGCGCGGAGATACCGGCTGGATGATTTTACTCCTTATCTGTATAAAACTTCAGATTACGGTAAACACTGGGGGAAAATTTCAGCAGGAATGCCTGCCAACGGATCTGTATTTGTTATTCGCCAGGATCCAAAAGACCGTAACCTGCTTTTTGCAGGAACACTGACGGGCGTTTATGTTTCGTTTAACAGCGGAAAGTTCTGGCAACCACTGCAATTAAATCTTCCGCATGTTCCGGTACGGGATATAGCCATTCAGAAAAATGCTAATGATCTTGTGCTGGCAACACATGGTCGGTCGTTTTGGATTTTGGATAACATCGAGGTACTCCGACAGCTAACACCCAAAGTTGAAGATGACAACGCGTTTCTTTTCCAGCCTGAGAAAACCTATCTGACCAAAGGTTACGGCTTTCACCGTCCCGGCATGACAATAGGAGAGAACCCGCCTAACGGTCTGGTTCTTTTTTATTATCTGAAGGATACTTCGCAGAAAGGGCAGCTTGTTAAGCTAAATTTCCTAACACAGCAGGGCGATACCATTGCTTCTTTTTCCAATAAAACTAACCGGATTGGCAAGCCGGTTCATGTGTCAACGAAATTTTATTCCGATACCACTAAAGCCCTCCGGGGTGTATTGCCGGCCAAAAAAGGGCTGAACCGCTATGTGTGGAATTTACGTTACCCTGATGCCACCCGTGTTCCCGGAGCAATTATCTGGGGCGGAAATATGGCCGGGCCGCAAATAGTGCCCGGGACTTATACGGCTACACTTTCGGTTGGAGGAAAAACCATTTCCCGGCCTTTCAGGGTTGTCTTAGATCCGCGTTACAAGGTTTCGCAGGAAGCTTTGCAAAAGCAATTTGATTTCCTCACGAAAGTCCACAAGAAGTTAGATGAAACGGACAAAGCCATCTTAAAAATCCGAAAGGTCAAAGGTCAGATTAACGGTTATTTGGCACGGTTGAAAGGTTATGACAAGTTGGATACGCTGAAAACTGTTGCAAAACCTTTGCTGAAAAAACTCACCGGCATCGAAAACAGGTTGATGCAAACGAAATCTCATGCTTCGGAAGACCCGTTGAACTACCCGGTGAAACTGAACAACAAGCTCGCCGCGCTGGCTTCTACTGCCGGTTCCTCCTATAACCTGCCGACCAAACAGGAATATGAAGTGTTTGATGAGCTGTCGGGACAGGTAGATGCGCAGTTGAAGTTACTTCATCCTTTATTGAATGAACAGTTGCAGAAGTTTGAAGCATTGGTGAAATCGTTGCATGTTCCGGTGGTGTATGTGCCGGATGGATTGGTAATTAGGTAATTAGGTAATTAGATGATTTGATGATTTGATAATTAGATAAGTTGGGAAGTTGAGAGGGAGGAATGTTATAAATCTGCGACGAAACAATATGCCGGCTTTGATATCTAAGACTCTCACGCCCTGCCCGCGTTTAGGCTTACGCGCACGGGCTCAGAGTTAAAGGGGGATTGTATGATATTTTCTTTCTCACGCCGGTCGGGCAAATTCGAAAGATCAGAGGGTTCTCCTTTCAGGTGGATATGTAGGCTTGTGCAGTGGATTTTGGGCGAACCCATTCTTTCGGGCGGGCACGCACGAAGCGGTGGGGGTGAAAAAAGTTCAAGGTTTGTATCTCAGGGTATTCTATGAATAAAAACAAAAAAAATATGACCATAAACGAGGCACAAAAGCAAGTGGATCAGTGGATAAACACTACCGGCGTGAGGTATTTCAATGAGTTGACAAATATGGCGATGCTGACGGAGGAGGTGGGTGAAGTGGCCAGGATTATCGCACGGAAGTATGGCGAACAGTCGTTTAAGGAGTCGGATAAGGCGATTGACCTCGCCGACGAAATGGCGGATGTGCTTTTTGTGTTGATTTGTCTCGCCAACCAAACGGGAATTGATCTGGATAAAGCATTTGTGAGAAATCTGGCGAAAAAAGAGATTCGCGACAAAACCCGGTACAAAAATAATCCTAAACTCCGGTAAGCTTTTTGCTGCCGGAAAAATGTATTTCAATTCTTATCGTCTTAAAATTCAGGGGGGGGCCAAAAATATTTTTATACGATTCGATTTTAAAAAAGTAGTATATTTGCACCCCTTTAAAAGGAGAAAATATTTTTGCGGATGTGGCGAAATTGGTAGACGCGCCAGACTTAGGATCTGGTGCCGCAAGGCATGGGGGTTCGAGTCCCTTCATCCGCACATTTTTATTTAAAC
>VAOU01007287.1_pt1 | contig 13987 bp, 14 predicted proteins | sample 3393871 | NCBI WGS metagenome assembly VAOU01 (sample SAMN08290440, study PRJNA428436) | hydrothermal vent metagenome | isolation source: Deep-sea hydrothermal vent chimney | place: Atlantic Ocean: South-mid Altantic Ridge | depth 1820 m m
CCTTCGTCATAGCAGGCCCTGGGGCCGATGGGGTTAACGTGGCCTACGTAGTCTTCTCGCTGCGGGTGCGTTTCAGGGTCGCCGTAAACTTCCGAAGTGGACGCCTGCAACACCGTGGCGTTCAAACGCTTCGCCAGGCCGAGAACGTTGATGGCGCCGTGAACGCAGGTCTTGGTGGTCTGCACCGGATCGGTCTGATAGTGAACGGGCGAGGCCGGACAGGCCAGATTGTAAATTTCATCCACCTCCACATACAGCGGAAAGGTGATGTCGTGGCGTATGAATTCAAAGCGGGGCCTGTCCATGAGATGCAGGATGTTGCCCCGCTCGCCGGTGTGGAAATTATCGACGCAAAGCACATCGTGGCCGCGCTCAATCAGGACGTCGCAGAGGTGTGATCCCAAAAACCCCGCGCCACCGGTGACCAGTATCCGTTTCGTCTTGCCCATGAGGCCCTCTTTCGCGGCTGATTTGGCGCGAATTTAACACTGAAAGAGACTGAAAACAAAGGGTTTTCGCAGCCGGTTCACGTATGAAGGAAGCGCCGTCCGTCACCTTTTAAAACCAGCGCCGTCAAGCGGTTCGAATAATAAGCGCCGGTGTCGATACCGATGCGGTTGGCTTCTGTCACCGGCTCGGAATTGGGCGAATGGCCGTAAACGATTATTTTTCCGAAATCGGCCCGGGAAGAAAGAAACTCACGGCGGATCCACATCATGTCCAGGGGATTTTGGGCGTCGAGCGCGACGCCCGGGCGGATTCCGGCGTGAACAAAAAAATAATCTCCTTCCACGCGGCAAGGATCAAGGGCGCGGAAAAATTCAAGATGACGGTCCGGCATGGCGGCCCTGAAATCACGCCGCAGCCGCGCCTGATCACCGCCAATGAAGGCGGAAGCATCGATGCCGTAACTTATCAGGGTTTCACGGCCACCGTTATCCAGCCAGGAATCGGCATAATCGCCGGTCTCAAGGAATTCGATCAGTGAGCTTTCGTGATTGCCTTTAAGAAAATGAAGGTCGAATTCCCGAAAAATCCCAAAGTCGTCTGTTTCCGCCAACGTTGACAGCCGCTGGATGACTTGAAAAACGCCGTGGCCACGATCTATGTAATCGCCGAGAAAAATCAGCACCCGGCGTAGAGATTCGTCGTTTCGCGCGTCTTCGGCAATTTTTTCGAGCAGCGCGTCCAGAAGGTCAATTCGTCCGTGAATGTCGCCGACGGCATAGACCGTGGCGTCCTTCGGCACACACGCCCTCATGCCTTGGTGGTTTTCCGTCTCCGGGCCGCACGAATACATTAAGGCTCAGCGACGCCAGACGGGCCGGGTCAGGCCGTCGAGAAAAGCCGTATGGGCGGCCTCCTCTTCGGCGCTGGGCCGGAAGGAACGGGACGGCCGGACGGGAGCGTTTTTTAAGGCAATCGGGCCGCCGCCGACCGCCGCGTCCGCGTCCGTACCCGCGCCCTGGTTCAGGCCCAGCCCCGGCTGGCGGCCGCCGGTCAGTTCCAGGTAAACATCCGCCAGCAGACGGACGTCTTTCAGGGCGCCGTGTACGTCGCGGTCGGAATTATCGATCCGAAAGCGCCGGCAAAGCGCATCCAGGTTAACTTGAGCGCCGGGAAATTTCCGTCGCGCCAATATGAGCGTATCCACTGCCCGGGCTTCATCGAGGGGGGGGCGGTCGAGGCGCGCCAGCTCGGCGTTGAGAAAGCCCATGTCGAAGGCGGCGTTGTGGATAACCAGGGGTGAGGATCCGATGAAATCAAGAAAGGCGTCGGCTATCTCGGCGAAGATTTTGTGCCCGGAAAGAAAATCCGTGCTCAGGCCGTGAATGGCTTCCGCCGCCGCCGGCATATCTCGTTGGGGATTGACGTAGCACTGAAAGGTTTCGCCCGTCGCTATCCGGTTGATCAGCTCCAGGCAGCCTATTTCGACGATCCGGTCGCCGGTGTTCGGACCGAGCCCCGTGGTTTCCGTATCGAGGACGATTTCCCGCATGATATTTCCGCCGCGTCGCCGCTATCACCCATCCAAAGAGCGCATTACCTTGACGATATCGCGCACGACACGCAAGCTGAACCCGCGGTCCAGGCCGGTCGGAATGATGAAATCGGCCCGGCGGCGTTTTTCCCTATCCGCCAATTGGCGGGAGATAATGTGTTCAAAACGTTTCGCCGTCATACCGGGCCGCATGAGAACCCGCTGTTTTTGCAGGAAAGCCGGGGCGCTGACCACTACCGTGAAATCGCAAAAAGCATCGTCGCCGGCTTCAAAGAGAAGCGGGACCGCAAGGACCGCCATGGGAGAGCGGCGGCGGGTGTGTAAATTGATAAACTCCCGTTCACCTAGCCGGACCATGGGATGAGCGATGGCCTCAAGCACAGCGAGCGTCCCGGTTGCGTTTTCGGAATCGAAAACCCTGGCGGCGAGGGCTTCGCGGTCGAGGCGGCCTTTTACGACCGTTCCCGGAAAGGCGTCGCCGATGGCGCCCAGGGCCGGACCGTTTTTGCCGGTCAGGCCCCGAACCGCTTCGTCGGCGTCGAAAACCGGCACACCTGAAAATCGGAAGGCTTGCGCCGCCCAGCTTTTGCCCATGCCGATGGAGCCGGTCAGGCCCAGGATCAACAAGGCGCCGCCAGAATGTTTTCCCGCAGACCGGGGGTAATTTCCGGCCAGGCTCCAAACCAGGCGTTAAATCCCGGCCTGGCCTGATGGATCAGCATACCGAGACCGTCGAGCGTCGGATTCCCCCGTTTCGCCGCCGCCGCCAGAAGCGGTGTGACGAGGGGAGTATAGACGACATCCGTTACCAGGGCGTCCGGGGGCAGATTATCAAGAGCGATCTCGAGGGCCGGTCCACCGGTCATGCCCAGCGCCGTGGTATTGACCAAAAGGGCGGCGTCGATGAGCGCCGTTTGCCGTTCCGGCCAGGAAAAAACACTAATGGCAGCACCTTTTTCGCGACCGATATCATGGACCAGAGCCCGGGCTTTTTCCGTCGTTCGGTTAACCACCCTGATCTCCAGGGCCCCGGCGTTATCCAGCGCCGCCACCACCGAGCGGGCGGCGCCGCCGGCCCCCAGGACCACTACCGTATTACCGGCGACAATCGCCCCGGCGTCCGGTGCCGCCGGATTGGCGTTGAGGTTTTCGATAAACCCGTAACCGTCGGTATTGGAGCCTGAAAGACGGCCGTCCCTGCCGACGACAATGGTATTCACCGCGCCGATACGCCTGGCTTCCGCGTCCACTTCATCGACCACCGATAACGCCGCTTCCTTGTGGGGCAGGGTAACGTTGAAGCCTTTGTAGCCTTTCGCGGCAAGGGCGCGAAGTTTATCGGAAAAATCTTGCGGCTTCACGCTGACGGCCCGGTAAACACCGTTGATACCCAGCTCCCCGAGCCAATAGCCGTGCAGCCGGGGGGACAAGCTGTGGGAAGCGGGCCAGCCGAGAACGGCGGCGCGGGCGGGCTCGCCTTTGGCGGTCATGTTTTTACGGTCTGGGTTTTCTGTCGGCGTTGATAAAGGCTCATGATATTCGCCGCCACTTCCTCTATGGATTTCCGGGTAACGTCGATTATCGGCCAGCCGTGTTCCTTGAAAATCCGTTTGGCCTCCCTGATTTCATCGGCGACCATATCGTTATCTATATAGTCGGAACGTTCATCCCGGTTGAGGGATTTGAGCCTGTTTCTGCGAATTTGGACCAGTTGTTTGGGATTGCAGGTCAGACCGACGATGAAGGCTTTTTTTAACGAAGCCAGTTCCTCGGGCAGCGGCGCACCGGGAACGACCGGTATGTTCGCCGCCTTGATTCCCCGATTGGCCAGATAAAGGCAGGTCGGCGTTTTGGAAGTGCGGGATACGCCGACAATGATGACCTCGGCTTTATCCAGGCCGCGGGTTAATTGGCCGTCGTCATAAGCGAGAACGAAATGCATGGCTTCGATCCGGTTGAAGTATCCGGCGTTCATGGTGTGCTGGCGGCCGGGTTCGGCATGAATTTCGGCGCCGATGTAAGCTCCGATGGCTTCGACGGTAGGATCCAGTAACGAGATGCAGGGAACTTTTATTTCGCGGCAGCCTTCTTCCAGCCCCCGGCGCATAGCGTCGTCCACCAAAGTGTAAAGGATGATTCCCGGATTGGCCTTGATGCTTTTCAGAACTTTTTTTATCCGCGCCTGAGTGCGGACCATGCTCCAGATATGTTCCGTCGGCTCTGCGTCGTCGAACTGAACCAGACAGGCGCGAGCGACCATGGAAACGGTTTCGCCGGTGGAATCGGAAACAAGATGAATATGAAAGGTCTTCACGCTTCGCTCGGCTCCCGCTTGTGATCCAGACTCGTTCAATTCATGAGTTCGGATCCTGATAACCCGGAGAAGAAATGTGGAAAACCGGGGTTTGCCGAAAACAAAGTGCTTTTATCCGGTTTTATCCCATTTTCCCGCATCTGTTTATCTTGAGTGTACAGTATTATACAGACCGCTTGAAAAGCTCTTCTTTCCACAGGTCCGACGTTTTTTTACGCCGTTTGTTCCCTAACCGTCCGGTGGGTATATTTTCAAGACCGGCTTGAAATTACGGTATAAATTTTCATATTCCCTTTCTCGCTCCGTATTTTCGCCGTTACCGTGGAAAAAATAAAATTTTCAAACTCCATCCGGACATTTCTGTTCATAACGTATAATCCCCGTTATTAACTCCACCACTACAACAACAATATTTTATATATATATATTATAGTTTAAATAGAGAACGGACGAACCGTGGATAAAATTTTCCTCAAGGCCCTGAAAGGTGAAACCTGCACCAGGCCACCTTTCTGGTTTATGCGCCAGGCCGGACGTTATTTGCCGGAATATATGGAGATACGTAAAAAAGCGAAGAACTTTCTTGATTTCTGTTACACGCCGGATCTGGCCATTGAAGCGACCATGCAGCCGATCCGAAGATACGCCATGGACGCGGCGATCCTGTTTAGCGACATTCTGGTTTTGCCGGATGCGCTTGGCTGCGATGTCGCTTTCGATGAAGGACGGGGTCCGGTTCTGAAGCCGGTTGTCTGCATCGATGATATCAAAAAATTAAGCGCCGACGATTTACTTGAAAATCTATCGCCGGTTTTCGAGACCTTGCGAGGCGTCAAGGACGTCTTGCCGAAAGACGTCTCAATGATCGGTTTTGCCGGAGCGCCCTGGACCGTCGCTCTCTATATGGTGGAAGGCCGCGGCGGTACGGACGGCAGCCGGGTCAGGCGTTGGGCTTATGAAGATGAGGAAGGTTTTGCCGGCCTGATCGATCTTTTGGTAGCCGCCACCACGACCTATCTGATTGAACAGATCAAAAACGGCGCCGAGGCAGTACAGCTTTTCGATAGTTGGGCGGGTTTGTTACCGGAAAGTCAATTTAACCGCTGGGTAATCGCACCGACCAGGGCCATCGTGAATAAAATCAGGGAAACCTGTCCGGAAATTCCGATCATCGGATTTCCCCGCGCCGCCGGCGTCCTTTTCGAACCCTTTATCCGAGAGACCGGCGTCGACGGAATAAGCATCGATTCCGGCGTGCCCCTGGACTGGGCGGCTTCAACATTGCAAGGCCGATGCACGGTTCAGGGCAATTTGGATAATCAGCTGTTGATCGGCGGCGGCGTGGCCATGGAAGAGGCGGCGAAACGTATCTTGAATACTCTTGCCGGTGGGCCTTTCGTTTTTAATCTCGGCCATGGGATATTACCTGAAACGCCGCCGGAAAACGTCGCCCGCCTCGCCGCCGTCATCAAAGACTGGAATTGCGCCTGAGGTCATGGCCGGAATTGCAAAAGAAGGCGGGAGCGAAAAAATAGCCGTGGTTCTGTTCAACCTCGGTGGGCCTGATTGCCCGGCGGCGGTGCGACCGTTTTTGTTTAATCTTTTTTTCGATCCGGCCATAATCGGTCTGCCGGGTTTTTTGCGCGCTCCGTTGGCGGCTTTTATCGCCTGGCGTCGCGCTCCTGCGGCCCGCGCCATTTACGCCGAAATCGGTGGCGCGTCGCCGATCCTGAAACTGACCGAAGATCAGGCGACGGCCCTGGAGAAAACGTTGGCGGAGAATTCGCCGCCCGGCCGGAGAACAAAAGTTTTCATAGCCATGCGCTACTGGCATCCAATGAGCGACGAGACGGCCCGCGCGGTCAAGGATTTCGATCCTGACGAAGTACTCTTGCTGCCGCTTTATCCTCAGTTTTCAACCACCACCACCGCGTCTTCGATCAGCGACTGGCGACGCGCCGCCAAGGCCGCCGGGCTGAGCGCGCCGGTTTCGGAAATCTGTTGCTACCCGGTCCAACGGGGTTTTATTCGCGCCCAGGCGGCCCTGATCCGTAACGGCCTTGCCGGGGCCGAAAAAGAAACCGGCCGCTCTTCACGGCTTCTTTTTTCCGCTCACGGCCTGCCCAAAAAGATAATCGACCGGGGCGACCCTTACGTCCGGCAGGTGGAAAAAACGGCCGCCGCGATAGTTGACGCGCTGGGCGTTCCGGGGCTTGATTGGGCGATCTGTTATCAAAGCCGGGTCGGTTCCCTGGAATGGGTGGGACCAAACATCGACGATGAACTGAAACGCGCCGCCGGGGACAAGGTTGCGGTGGTGGTCACCCCTGTCGCCTTCGTTTCGGAACATTCCGAAACCCTGGTCGAGCTGGATATCAAATACCGTGGTCTGGCGGCGCAATGGGGGGTGCCGGGATACGTCCGGGTGCCGACCGTCGGCGTGACGGCGGATTTCATCGGTGGCCTGGCGGAACTGGTCGACGAGGCTCTGCGGCGAAATCCGGATAAAGGAAATTGCCCGCCGGATTTCGCCGGCTGCTTCCGAAAGGCGCGATAGGGAATTTCGGACATGATGGAGCTATCGCAAAACGCCTACCTGTGGATCAAGGCGCTGCACGTGATCAGCGTAATCGCCTGGATGGCGGGGCTGCTTTATCTGCCGCGGCTTTTTGTTTATCACTGTGGGACGGAAACGGGCTCGGAGGCTTCGGAAACCTTCAAGGTCATGGAACGCCGCCTGTACCGCGCGATCATGAACCCGGCGATGGTCGCGTCCATAATTTTCGGCGGGCTTTTACTGATGAACCTGAGCGGCGGCGGCCGGCAAGAGGCCTGGTTGCAGTTGAAGCTCTTGGCCGTCGCGGGATTGTTGGTGCTGCACGTTGCGATGGGAAGCTGGCGGCGCGCTTTCGCCCAGGACCGCAATCGGAAATCGGAGAAATTTTTTCGCGTAATGAACGAAGCGCCGACCCTGTTAATGGTCGCTATCGTCATTTTAGCCGTGGTTAAACCTTTTTAGGCCTTCCGGCGAGGCCTTCCGGCGAGGCCGCCGCCGCACCTGAAAAACCACAAAAAGACCCCTGAAAATTCCATTGACTTAAGCCGGGGCATTGGTTAAAGCTTCGGGCTTCCCGGGATATGTCCCGTCCCTTCCTCACCGGCTATCGCGGCTCTGCGTCGCGTATTTCCTTTAAAGTAACCTTGAAACCGGTGGGGCTCCGCTTTTATTCCGTTAGCGCATTTCCTTTCCAACCCCGCCCCAGACGGACCTTCACGCCATGAATCTCAAGGAACTCAAAGCCAAATCTCCTCCCGATCTTCTGGCCTATGCCGAGGAACTGGAAATCGAAAACGCCAGCTCGCTCAGGAAGCAGGACATCATGTTCGCCATCCTGAAAAAACTGGCCGAAAACGGCATCGCCATTTACGGCGACGGAGTGCTGGAAGTGCTTCAGGACGGCTTCGGCTTTCTCCGTTCACCGGAAGCCAATTATCTGCCCGGCCCCGACGATATCTATATTTCACCCAGTCAGGTCAGGCGTTTTTCCCTGCGTACCGGCGATACGGTGGAAGGGGAAATCCGTTCGCCCAAGGACGGGGAACGGTATTTTGCGTTGCTCAAGGTCAACGAAATCAATTTCGGCGATCCCGAAAACGTTCGCCACCGGATCAATTTCGACAACCTGACGCCGCTTTATCCCGATGACCGTTTCAAGCTGGAAATGGAAAATCCCAAAATCAAGGATTTCACGTCCCGGGTGGTCGACCTTATCGCGCCCGTCGGCAAGGGGCAGCGGGCGCTGATCGTCGCCCCGCCGCGTACCGGTAAAACGGTAATGCTGCAGAACATGGCGCATTCCATCGCCGCCAATCATCCGGAAGCCTATCTTATCGTCCTGCTGATTGACGAACGGCCGGAGGAAGTCACCGACATGGCCCGCTCGGTCAAGGGCGAAGTCATCAGTTCCACTTTTGACGAACCCGCCGCCCGCCACGTTCAGGTGGCCGAAATGGTTATCGAAAAAGCGAAACGCCTTGTCGAACATAAAATAGACGTGGTGATTTTGCTGGATTCCATCACCCGGCTGGCCCGCGCCTATAACACCGTTGTGCCGTCGTCGGGCAAGGTGCTGACCGGCGGTGTCGACGCCAACGCCCTGCAACGCCCGAAGCGTTTTTTCGGCGCGGCGCGCAACATCGAGGAAGGCGGATCGCTGACCATCATTTCAACCGCGCTGATCGATACCGGGTCGCGCATGGATGAAGTGATTTTCGAGGAGTTCAAAGGCACCGGCAACTCGGAAATCATTCTCGACCGCAAGCTTTCCGACAAGCGGGTCTGGCCGAGCATCGACATAACCAAATCGGGCACCCGCAAGGAAGAGCTTCTGGTGGACAAGGCGACGCTTAGCAAAATGTGGGTACTCCGCCGCATCCTCATGCCCATGGGGATCACCGACGCCATGGCTTTCCTGCTCACCAAGCTCAAGGAATCGAAAAATAACGACGAATTTTTCAATTCCATGAACACCTGAACATCACCTCCGGCCCGCCGGTTTCGTGTATGCGGACGGCGTTGGTCATGATTTCAAGCCGCCGCCGCCGGAGGTCAAGGCGCCCTCAAGGCGGAGAAGGGCCTTCTTGGTGGCAATCCCGCCACTGCCGGTATAGCCGCCGAGACGCCCCCGGAGCCCCACTACCCGGTGACATGGAACGATGATCGGCAGGGGGTTGCGAGCGCACGCAGTGCCGACGGCCCGGGGGCCGCTGGCGAGGCCCCGGGCGATATCCGAATAGGTTTTGGTGACCCCATAGGGAATTTGGCTCATGGCCCGCCAGGCCGCTACTTGAAAATCCGTGCCCTTGGCGGCCAGCGGCAGGTCGAACATTTCAAGCTCCCCCGCGAAGTAGGCGCGCATTTGATTTCGCGCCTCGATGAGCAGCGGTGTTTCACCTATCCCCTGCTTTTCTTCGGCCCGGCCCCATTCGACGGCGACCAATACCCCGGCTTCCTCGAAAACAGTCAAGGAGCCGAAAGCGGAATTCAGGCTGATGTGAGGCATGGAAGTAGTTTAAGGATTTTCCGGGTCCGGCTTCAAGTCCCGCACTTGAAATCCCTGAACGGTTCCCGGGACGTTGCGCGAGCTTCCGTACTCGCTTAGTTTGGCGGGATGAAAATTAAAATTGAAGTAGACTGCACTCCGCAAGAGGCGAGAGCTTTCATCGGTTTGCCGGACGTCGAGCCGCTGCAGAAAAAGATCATGGCTGAAATGGAAGAACGGATGAGAACGGCGATGAACGCCGGCGACATGGAAACTATTTTTAAAGCCTGGATGCCGGGTGGAATGACTGCCGGGGCGCGGGGCTTCGAGGACATGGGAAAAGACATGGGAAAAATGTTCCGGTCGGCTTTTTCCGCCGCTGCCGGAGCCACCGAGGCCGGAGCCACCGAGGCCGGCGGGGAAAAGAAAAAAGATAAATGAGCCCGCCGCCCTATTATCGGCTGCATGTCTTTTGTTGTACCAACCGCCGCCCCGACGGCCACGAGCGCGGATCATGCGCCGCCAAGGGCTCGGTGGAGCTTCGCGATTACCTGAAAGCCCGGGCCGGGGAGCTTGGACTCAAGGATGTTCGCATCAATTCCGCCGGCTGCATGGATCGCTGCGAACCGGGGCCGACGGTGGTGGTCTATCCGGAGGGGGTGTGGTACCGCTGCCGGACCCGCGACGATATGGACGCGATCCTCACCGAACACCTGCGAGACGGCGGCCGGGTGACGAGGCTGATGCTTCCTCCGCGACAATGATACAAAATGTAGTGTAAATAGTATTTAGACATTCAACTTATAGTATAATTGCGGCCGTTCCGCCATGACCACAGATCACAAGACCGGCGCCGATACCATTTTCGCCCTGGCCAGCGGGGCGCTTCCCGCCGGGCTGGCGGTGATCCGCGTTTCCGGACCGGCGGCGGGGCAGGCCCTTGAGAGCCTCACCGGCGGCCCCTTGCCGCGACCCCGCCGGGCTACGTTGGCGGTTCTCGGGTCTTTGGAATGCGCGTTGGACCGGGGGCTGGTGATCTGGTTTCCGGGCCCCCAAAGCTTCACCGGCGAGGACGTGGCGGAATTTCATATTCACGGCGGCCGGGCGGTGGCGGCGGCGGTGCTCGGGGCGCTGGCCGGGATCGACGGCCTGCGCCCGGCGACGGCCGGAGAATTTACCCGCCGCGCCCTGGCCAACGGCAAAATGGATCTGACGGCGGCGGAAGGCCTGGCCGATCTGGTGGCCGCCGAAACCGAGGCCCAGCGGACCCAGGCCCTGCGTCAGGCAGGGGGAGCGCTGGGCCGGATTTACGATCACTGGCGCGACGGCCTGACCCGGGCCTTGGCCCAACTGGAAGCGGCCATTGATTTTTCCGGCGAAGACCTGCCGCCGGATCTTATAAACACCGCCGCCGCCAAGGCCCGCGCGGTGGCCGACGAAATGGACGCCCATCTGGCCGATGCGCGGCGCGGCGAACGATTGCGCGACGGGCTCGGGGTGGCGATCGTCGGCGCCCCTAACGTCGGCAAGTCGAGTTTGCTCAATCTGCTGGTGGGGCGCGACGCCGCCATCGTCTCGGATGCCGCCGGCACCACCCGCGACATAATCGAGGTCCATCTGGATCTCGGCGGCTATCCGGTGCTGCTCGCCGACACCGCCGGAGTGGGCCGGGCCGAGGGCGACGTCGAGGCGGAAGGGATGCGAAGAGCCCTGGAACTGGCCGCCGGGGCCGATTTAAAAATAGCCGTCTTCGACGCCACGTTGTGGCCGGAAACTGACGCCGCCACCGTCCGGATTGTCGATGAAGATACCATGGTCGTACTTAACAAATGCGACCTTGCATCGCCCCCCAGCGACGCGATGGTGGCTGGTATACGGGCTATCGCCATCTCCACCAAGACTGGAGAGAACGTCGATAGCTTATTGAAAACAATAACGAAAAAGGCCGCGTCAATTTGCAATCCGGCGGAATCACCGGCCCTCACCCGAGCCCGCCATCGGGCCACGTTGGAAGAAAGCCGGGCGGCGTTAGGGCGGCTTTTCATATGTGTGGACGAAAAGAAAGGAGCGGAAATAATGGCGGAAGAATTGCGCCTCGCCCAACGCGCCCTGGGGCGGATTACCGGCCGGGTGGACGTGGAAGACCTGCTCGACGTTATTTTCGGCGATTTCTGCATCGGCAAATAACTACCGTTGTTTCACGTGAAACGGCGGCCTTTTCGTGGGCCCGCCGTCATTTGACTCGTCTGGAACCGCTGCCTACATTCGCCGCCATGCATCATGACGTCATAGTTATCGGCGGCGGCCATGCGGGTTCGGAAGCAGCCGCGGCGGCGGCGCGCATGGGTGCGGCTACCCTGCTTCTCACCCACCGCCTCGGGACCATCGGCGAGATGTCCTGCAACCCCGCCATCGGCGGCCTGGCCAAGGGCCAGCTGGTGCGCGAAGTGGACGCGCTGGACGGTCTCATGGGGAAAGCGGCGGACGCCGCCGGGATTCAGTTTCGCATCCTCAACAAATCCAAGGGACCGGCGGTCCAGGGCCCCCGGGCCCAGGCCGACCGCAAGCTTTACCGGAAGGCCGTGGCCGGGCTGCTGGCGGCGCAGGAAAATCTCGATATTGCGGCGGCGACGGTGGTTGAGCTGATTTTTGCCGCCGCCGGGGAACTTTCCGGCGTCCGCGGCGAAGACGGCGCGGAATTCTTCGCCCCCTCGGTGGTGCTGACTACCGGCACCTTTCTTAACGGCTTGATTCACGTCGGCGAAAACAGAATTCCGGCGGGCCGCATGGGCGAGCCCCGCTCGGTAGGACTTGGCGATACGTTGCGCCGCCTGGGCTTTGGTCTCGGCCGGCTGAAGACCGGCACCCCGCCGCGGCTCGACGGGCGGACCATCGATTGGCGGGGCCTTCAGGTTCAGCCCGGCGACGAGCCGCCGCTGCCGTTTTCCTATATGACCGGCCGCATTACGACGCCGCAGGTGTGCTGCCACATCACCGGCACGACGCCGGAAAGCCACGACCTGATCCGGGCCAACCTGCACCTGGCCCCCGTCTATTCCGGCCGGATAACCGCTAGCGGGCCCCGCTACTGCCCCTCCATCGAAGACAAGGTGGTGCGCTTCGCAGACCGGGACCGGCACCGGATTTTCCTGGAGCCCGAAGGCCTGGACGATCCGACGATCTATCCCAACGGCATTTCAACCTCCCTGCCGGAAGAAATTCAACGAGCGCTTCTGAAGACCATTCCGGGCCTGGAACGGGCCCGTATAACCCAGCCCGGCTACGCCATAGAATACGACTTCGTCGATCCCCGGGAGCTTCGCCCCACCCTGCAAACGGCTAAAATCAAAGGCCTGTTCCTGGCCGGCCAGATCAACGGCACCACCGGCTACGAAGAAGCCGCCGCCCAGGGCTTGATGGCGGGCGTCAACGCGGCGCTTGTGGCGGCCGGCGGTGAGCGGCAATTCGTTCTCGACCGGGCCGATGCCTATATAGGCGTCATGATCGACGATCTGGTGACGCTCGGCACCGATGAGCCCTATCGGATGTTCACCTCCAGGGCCGAATACCGGCTCAATCTGCGCGCCGACAACGCCGATCAGCGGCTGACCCAAAAAGGGCTTGACGTCGGCGTGGTGGGAGCGGAGCGCGGCCGGGCCTATGGCCGCAAGGCCAACATGCTGGCCGCCGGGCGGCGGCGGCTGGCGGCCTTGACCGCTACCCCCGACGAGGCCGGGCGGACCGGGGTGCGCGTCAACCGGGACGGGGTCCGGCGCAGCGCTTGGGAACTGCTGGCTTATCCGGATATTGACATGGCCCGGCTTGGCGTTTTGTGGCCGGAACTGGCGGCAATGGACAAGGACAGCGCCCGGCAGTTGGAAATCGAGGCCCTCTACGCGGTCTATCTTCGGCGTCAGGAAGCCGATATCGAGACCTTTCGCCGGGACGATGCCCTTACCTTGCCGTCGGACCTGGATTTTTCGGCCATTCCCGGCCTGTCCTCCGAGATACAAGGCAAGCTGACGGCCGCCCGGCCGGCAAGCATTGCCGCCGCCGCCCGGATTTCCGGCATCACCCCGGCGGCTCTGACACTTCTTCTCGGCCATGCCAGGCGGTGTTTCACGTGAAACATTCCGCTTTATGATCGACCCCGGTCCCCTGAGCGCGGCGGCTTTTCAAGCCGAAACCGGCATCCCGGATGCAGTGATGGAGCGCCTCCGGACCCACGTGGCGGTGCTTGAGCGGTGGCGGCGAAAAATGAACCTGGTATCGGCGAAAAGTTTCGAAGACGTCTGGCGGCGCCATGTTCTGGATTCGGCTCAGCTGGCGGCGCTTATCCCGCCCGGCGCCAAAAATATTGTCGATATGGGCTCGGGCGCCGGTTTCCCCGGTCTGGTGCTGGCCGCCGTCATCCCCGTCCGGGTGACCTTGATCGAGAGCAACGCCCGAAAATGCGCCTTTCTCCGCCGGGCGGCCCGGGAGATGGGAATCGAAGCGGAAATCGTCCATGGCCGGATTGAAGATGTGGCGGGGCTGAGGGTTTGCGAGGCGGACATAGCGAATGCCCGCGCCTTGGCGTCGTTGGAGCGGCTGCTGGCGCTGGCCGGGCCTTTGCTAATGGGTGGAGGA
>VAOU01071051.1_pt1 | contig 13960 bp, 17 predicted proteins | sample 3393871 | NCBI WGS metagenome assembly VAOU01 (sample SAMN08290440, study PRJNA428436) | hydrothermal vent metagenome | isolation source: Deep-sea hydrothermal vent chimney | place: Atlantic Ocean: South-mid Altantic Ridge | depth 1820 m m
AGCGAGTCAAGCTGCGGCCGAATAAGTTCCATGGCGAATGGAACTACGTCATTCATCCCAATCCATCATAGATGATACCTTAATTAATTTACGGGTCCTTACCCGATTCCCGCGCCTGTTGGGCATAGATCGTCGAGCGAGGGAAGTCGAGCACCCAACAGACCCGCTCCAGGCCGTAGGGCTTTCCGGTTTCTTCGGAGGCCTCGCCGCTCATCGCGATGACCTCCTGGCGACTAAAGGGTGCTTCGCCCGCCTCTCCTTCTGCAGGATCTCTACCTCCATGACCAGTTCGCCGATGCGCCGCCTGGCTTCATCGAGCTGGCGCCCGAGCGGATCGCCTCCACGCTCCTCGAGCCCGGCGTCCAGCCCCGCCAGAGCACGCTCACGCCACTGCTCAAGCTGGTATATCGGCAATACCTCGCGCGAGACCGCGTCCACCGACTCCCCGCGCAATAGGCGCAGCACAACCACTCTCTTCCGACTCGCCGACCACCGCTTCACCTCGGTTCACTTGCCCTCAATTCATTCGCCATCCCACGACTCCTTCGTAAGACACGATTCAACCCTAAATCCGTGTCCAAGAATATCCGCTCACCCTACCATGTTACGTTACGCCGCAAGCGGCGATGAATTGAACCCGAAGGGATTAAAATTCTTCAATTTTACCAGTCACAACATTCAGAACAGGCATATCCTTGATCTGGTTGGCTCTATCATTGCCTCGCAAATAGGTTAGAGCCCCATTTCGATCTCTGGATTCACGATACTTCGACATCACAAAGCCGTTTTCTAAGTTAACTTCTCTAACGTGTTCATTGAGACAGTCGCATCTCACAAAATAGGCATTATTCCCAACACTATTACAACCTATAAATACATACCCTTTTTCTTGAGCCAGTACCCAAAGTGCACGCAAGGAGGCACCCCAGTATAAATTGCTGAAGTGGGCTTTGGTTCTAATAAATTTTAGATCATATGGTACAGAAATTGGGCGCTCAATTCCGAAAACACTGTTATACTCAACAATCACAATAAGTGGCTCGATAACATTGATTTCCTTCCAGATATGAAAGTCATTCCCATCCAGATCGATATGCATTAGCCCAACAGTGGGATTGAATTCTGACCTCTGAATAAGACCATTGATATTTTCTTTATCAATAAAATGGGCTTCCGCAATAAGGTCGTATTTCCAGAAATACGGTGCAGCAACAACTTTATCAATATTTTCTTTAGAACCATCCATGATGAATCCTGACCAATTATCATTCATCAACAAATATCTGGTATTTGATTCCCGATAATCTTCAACACCAAACTCAATAAATGTTTCATCGGGGATATCAAGGTGATGAATCAGCCACTGAATGATGCCATCGTCGCCCATCTGCGAAAAAACACTAAATTCCACATCCCTCAAAGCAGTAATTTGGCCCACATGCTTTACCTTTTCAGATAATAAACGCCCCAACAAAAACCGCTGTGATTCCAGTTCGCCTACTCCGAGCATTCTATAATTTTCCATTAACCCCTTGATTTTCTTGATCAGCATAATATTTCAATAACCGCCTTTGCCACGTGCTCAATCTGTTCACTCGTCAAAGACAATCCGCTTGGTAAATAAAAGCCACGGCGGGCAATGCGTTCTGAAATAGGATAGTGGTCGCCTTCAAAAAAACCCATCCTTTTAAAGACAGGCTGCTCATGCATTGGCCAAAAGAACGGTCTTGTCCCAATTCCTTTCTCTCCAAGTCTTTTCATGGCTTCCGATGCATCAAAAGGCACATCATCATTAAGCACAATACCATAAACCCAATAGATATTTTCAGCATATTCCATCTCACTAACCGGCAATCGCAGCCCTGAAATATCTCTCAGAAGTTCTGTATAAAAGCAACCAATTTTCCGTTTCTTTGCAACGTGCGAATCCAATCGCTCCAACTGAGCGCAACCCAATGCTGCTTGCAGATTGGTCATGCGGTAATTCCATCCTAATTCTTCATGCACAAATCTTTGTTCACTCCGAAAGCATAGATTACGCAAACTTCTACATCGTTCCGCCAAAGCGGGGTCATCAGTCACACACATCCCACCTTCGCCGGTAGTAATGTGCTTGTTAGGATAAAAACTGAAGGTGCTAATTGTCCCAAAGCTGCCGCAAGGCCTGCCCTTATATTCCTGCCCGATCACTTCTGCTGCATCCTCAATTACGGCTAGACCGTGTTTATTCGCTATTGCAAATAACGGCTCCATATCCACTGGTAGGCCATAGATATGCACCACCATAATTGCACGGGTTCTCGGTGTGATCTTTGCCTCAACCTCTGATACGTTCATATTCCAGGTAATCGGATTACAATCCACTAACACGGGTTTTGCACCAGATCTCACTATGGCAGTTGCACAAGAAATGATGGTGAAAGCGGGCATGATGACTTCATCGCCTTCAGTAATCTCAAGGGCGGCCACCGCAACATCTAAAGCTGCAGTTCCATTCGCGACTGCCACGCCAAATTTTTTGCCAACTCGCCACGAAAACTCTTCTTCAAACTTAGTTACACAAGGGCCTTCTGATGAAATCCATCCGGTTTCGATGGCTTCTTTTACAAAAACCAGTTCATTACCGTCAAGCAAGGGCTCGTTAACGGGGATAAAATCAAGGCTCATGATTGTTTCCCTTGAGAATAATCTGTTCGGTGCTAACGCCTACAAACCTTGTCTTATCATTTTCCCCCGCATAAGGGCCTTGTTTGACTTCTATAATTTCAGTTTCTTCGAGTACTTCGAAGCCATGCCCACCCGCAGCCAGCAGTATCACATCCCCCGTGTTTAAAATGTAACTTTCCAGATAGTTCTGCTCCTCATCAAAAAAATCCACTCTAAGCTTCCCTTTTCGGATAAACAGCACCTCTTGGGTATAATGAACTTCTCTTCTTACTGAGTTGTGTACATGAGGCTCGATCAACTTACCTTGAGGATGATGCATATAGGCTAGTTGCTGAGAGAAATCGGAAGGTGTAAAAAAATGAATTCCTTTCTTGTTAAATGTTCCCCTAACAATAAAAGCGAACGTAACACCTTGCTTAGAAATTGTCTGTAACATTAGGGATCACCTAAAAAAGTCGTTTGCAAAACCAAATCAAGTAGATCTTTTCCTTTATCAGAAAGAATGGATCGATCAAAACGATTACGGGAGTATTTATATGTTCGCAGAAAACTAATTCGGGTAGACGCTGAAAAATTAAAAAAGTTGCATATCTCGTTCTGCATGGAACTGGAGGTTTGCGTTTCAGCAATGTTATCGTAATCAACGATCAACATGTTCTTCTTTTGGATATCACAAGATGTAATGCAAAATGCCCTGTTAAAATAATGCCACTTGAACAAAGCCCTTTCAATTAAAGAGAATTGATGATAATACCGCTTAACGAAAGTAAGCACATCTTGATTAGAGTACTTGGATTCGATATATTCTTTTTGGTATAATTTGCTTTGATGTAACTCGAACGAATCTAATACGTTATTCTTTCGCAATAATTTTGAAATATGCACATGTTGGCTCATCGAAACAGCAACCGATATTGGGTTCCGTTTAATAAAAACAACACGGAGTTTCCCACCAAATATTTCAAAAAATGCGTTAATTGAGAAACAATAATATGGAGACTCAATGAAGAATCGGTCATGATTTGAATAAGCCTGAGCTGTTCTCCGCAAAATTCTCCTCAATTTCACCAAATGTAACCGATGAAGAAGAAAATTCTCCGTATTGGATACCTTGATACTGATACGCATCGTCTCCGGATGTTCATCAGTGAATAAATCCCCATTATTGCGTCGCTTATATTCATCGGCTAATGCAGGAACACCACAAAACAATCCGCATTCTATCAAGCTATTATGTATCCATGTGGTTCCGCTTCGCGGTGCGCCGCAAATTAGGGTTAATCCGGGAGTATCAGTCATACTAATCCTGATGTTAGCTCATTAATAAATTTTGACAAAAATATTTTATGGGGCCCTATGGCGGAATCTTTGATCTGGGAAACGTTAAAATTATGCCGAATAAGTTTATCAAGGCTATCAAAGTAATGAATTCCTTCATAATGTTTCCCTTCATCTGCGTTTCCATATCCAAAGATGTCCAAGCTTATCACCGTTTTCGATTTGATCCGCGAAGCCCAAGATAGAGCCGTAGACATATCTCCAACTATTACTTTACTTTGCATAATGTATTTTTCAGCAGATTCATGTGGTGGAATAATGGATATCTCAACATTATCAAGGATATTTTTCAAAACTCGATCCCAAAATGGATCATTCAGCGATAATGGGTGGCATTTAAATTTTACTTCGTAGCCCGGGAAATGATGTAATAGGCAGCCAATACTTCGAATCCATATTTCCGCAATATTCAGTACAATATCATCCTTACGATGAGCTGCTTGTATCAGCTTGGATGTATAGCCATATGATGGTAAAATGATAATTGTATTTTTCTCAATAATTTTCCCATAGAGAAAATGCAAACACGATTCAGAAGCTGTCGCGGCAGGATGGATTATGCATATAAATTTTTCAGATTTTCCATGAACTTTCTTTAGCTCATGCATTTCACCCTCGCCGTATACAAAGAAAGCATCAATATAATTTATCTGATTCTTATCATATATTGTGCCAGTGTAAACGTTGACCCTCGGTTTAAACACCTTTCGTACGAATACTAACGGAAGCAACTTGTAGTTAAGAAAAAACCTTATTTTCCTTTCTAGTTGGAGTAAAGTTCTTGCTACCAACAATGGTACTTTCCTATGTGAAACTGTAATTCTATCTAAATCAGCAGCATGGCGAGCTGCAAAGTCCGCATTCCAATCATAAGCCATACGCCCAAGTTGATATACCAGCTTCCTGCAATTACGATTATACTTCAAGCACCAGAAAAATATATACATATTATCGATATAGCTCTTGTTGTATTGAAAACATGCAACTGGTTTGTGAGTTTCCACAAACTCCCTCAGCGCACTATTATAAAAATGATGTTTGGCAATTATGCGAGTATGAGGAATAAACAAAATATTTTTTATTTTTAGAATATCAACTATTTTTAGAAATCTTGGGTTCTTGGCATATACCCCATCAGCCACCAGGACCATGTTAAATATATCAGCAAGCTCCCATAAATAAAAAATTCCGGTGGCCCAAAAAAGATGGGGCGGACCCAACGACATAATGATTGTCTTTCTTTCTGAATTCATGCAGTCATCGCTTTTCGTAGCAGATGCCATTCATGCCTGGAAAAGGTCTTCAGCAGGAGTAGCCCCACCACATAGACCACCACTCCAAGCATGACTGCTACTCCGATCACACCAATAGATGCCGATGATTCTGAAAATACATTCAAATACCAGACGAGGGATGCCGCCATCATAATGGATGCAGCAATAGATTTCACGATGACTGGCACCTGCATGTCAAGTTCCCATATCTGCCTCACCTTACGGGAGACATAAACAAAGGCTACCAGATAACTGATGGCCGTCGTGACGGCGGCCATTACGATATCCTTGAAATACCACAAAAGGATCAAGTTCAGAATCAGGTTCAGAACGGCCGCAAGGACATTGACTCGGAACATGACACCTGTCTCCATCCTGACGAATAACACATTCGACAGGATGATGTTGATGCCATAAAAAAGGGATCCCAGCGCCACGATCGGCATGACAAGAAACGCATGTTCGGCCAGCTCGGCGCTAGTATAAAGCGTCAAAATCGGCTTGGCCAGCAGGGCGCAGCCAACGATAAAGGGGATGGCCAGAAGCAGATAGCCCTTTAGCGTGTAATCCATCATCCTGGCTGCCATTCCTTCATCCTCACGGTCCACAAGCCTGGACATCATGGGAGGAAGCACAACCCCAGAAACCTTAGCGAAGAAAACCACAAAGGCGCCGAGGGCGTAGGCTGGGCTGTAATAACCGACGGCGGTAACGCCCATAAACGCTGCGATCACATAACGGTCGCCCATCGAGAGAATAATACCCACCATATAATTGAGCACCAGCGGGAAACCAACCTTGATGTCTTTTGCCAGCTCCTTTAAGGAGGAAAGTTCAAGCGTGAAGCCAATTTCCTTAACCAAAATACGAAACAACAGCACCGCCACCACAAGAGCTGAAACGGCATTGGCTATCAACAGGGCGTCCACCGTGAATTGCTGAGTGATTTCGTACCCTAGCAGGGCCAAGCCGATGAATAGATAGGGCTGGGTCAGAGTGGCATAATTGAAGATATTCATCCTGTGGGTGTATCGAAAATAATCCGTTCCCTGGCTATAGAAAGTAAACAATAACAGGTAGGGCAAAACCAGCCACGGTATAAAACTGACATCACCCTTAAAGAAAAAAACCTCAATATAGGGAAACAGCACGATAAACAGCAGGGAAAACAGCAGAATGGAAATCAACTGGAAGGTAAATTGAGTAAAAAAGAGCGGCTTTCGCTTTTGCTTATCTTCGATTCCCGGTAAGAACCGCTGGCACCTGAACCCCACACCAAAAGATGAAATCCCAAATATAAACCCAACCATCGAGATGAGCAGGACATAACCACCATACAGCGTGACACCAGAAGTTTTAATCAGAATGGGTGTTAACAATAGGCCCTGCAAATAGATGAGCACATGCGAGGCTAGTACTGTAATATTGTTTTTAACAAATGCCCTGTCATCACGCATATCAAGAAAAAAATTATTACTTCTCTGCAATGGCAATCAAGGTGTCCGTTTTGTCCAGTTTCGCCAGTATATCGGCGTAGGCTTGGTCAAGTGCTGGCGTGTTTAAATAGTTCCAAGCGATATGCCCCCCTGGCTTGTGCCGTGATAGCCAATACAGGTGGTTGGCAAGTGGATACCTTTGAAATCCCTGGATAGAAACATTAACAAATCCTATACGAGATATAAATGCTTCCAGACTCTTTCGCGTATGCAGGATTAGATGCTCGCTCCAAAACGTAAACGCTTTAAAGGTATCAAGGCCCAGAGAAGATATAAGAAAATCATTTGCATGAGGGACTTCGATAACAACTCTCCCACCGGGATTAAGTAGCTGCTTGATGCTTTTCAGCATTTCAAGCGGTTGCGTGAAATGCTCGAAGACGTGAAACAAGGTGATGACATCAAAAGACATCTGCACATCTTTTATATCAGCAAATACCTTATAGCCGAGTTTCGACAATTCACCGCGTATGCCCTGCTGAGGTTCAATGGCAACCGACTCCAGCGCCACCGGACTCAACAAATCAAGGATACCCCCTGCACCCGTGCCAATATCAAGCCAGCTTTTATTGCAAATCATTTCCCTGAATTGATTGGCTCGCCTATAGTCGTCTTCGTACGTCTGCGCCAATGCCTGTTTTCTGGAACCTGCCTCCCAATAGGACAGGTCTTCTTTCTGTTGATAATAGTTCTGTGCGATATGGGATGTTCCCGATAAAAAAATGACACCGGACTTCCTGCATTTTAATACTGAAACATCGTCTCGGTCCCTGACCCTTGGATAAAATGCTTCTATTGAATCCGATTCAGAAATCCCCAACTTACACAAGAGTGCATGTATCTCATTTCTTTCTTCCATTACAACACAGACCTCCCGCCATCCATGACGATATTCTGCCCATTCATATAGGCTGATGCATCGGAGCAGAGGAACTGAACGGCTGCGTGGTATTCATCATGCTTGGCCATGCGCCCCATGGGAATCAATTGGCACAGGCGGGTGACAAACGCTTCCGGCTGGCCGGTATAAATCCCGCCTGGAGAGATGGCATTGGCTCGTACATTCTTATCTGCCCAATAGGTGGCAAGATATCTGGTCAGCCCTATCAGGCCAGTCTTGATTACCGAGTAGGTCACCGGTTTGACCGGCTGTTGATCTTCCGGCACTCCTTCCTTGCGATAGAGGCGCTGATCGGGTGCAAATACGGACAGATCTGATGCGATATTCAGGATCACACCACCATCATGTTCAGCCATCCATGAGCCAAATATCTGGCTACAGAGGAAAGCGCCTGTCAGCCCGACATTTAACTGGAAGTGCCACTGTTCCAGAGAAAAGTGTTCAAACCGGGAGGCTTCTTTAAGCCCTTCTCCAGTCTTTACCTTGGGGTCAATGGCCGCGTTGTTGATCAGGATGTGAACACCACCCAATGACACCTCCAGTTTCTTCATGGTATTCTTTATAGATTCAGGGCCGGTGACATCCATTTCTTCCACGAAAACGCGCTCATCTCCCCAGTCAGCGGCCAGTTTATCACGTGCAGATTGCAAAGCCTGGGAATTGATGTCGGTAATAACCACCCTGGCACCACATTCCAGCAGGGCCGCCGTATGCTCTATACCAAGCAGACCCGCACCCCCAGTAATAAGTGCTATTTTACCTCTCAGGTTGAAGCTATCCAATCCAGTCATCGTTATACCTTTCTTGTCTGCCCACCATCCACTACAAGGACAGAGCCTGTAATGAATGAGGCACGAGCAGAACACAAGAAAACAGCCGCATCTGCTATTTCATCAGGTGTGCCAAAACGCTTCATGGGTACGGTTGACGCAATAATTTGACTTACTCGTTTTGGGTTCTGCTTTTGTTTTTTATCCCAGATCCCTCCAGGGAAATAAACATTCCCAGGTGCAATGACGTTGACTCGAACTTCGAGAGCAACCTTTTTTGCCATATTCTTTGCTAATGCAATGACCGCCGCTTTTGCTGTGGAATAATCCACAGGGGCGCCAAACGCCTCCAACCCTGCTATGGACGAAATGAATAACAAGTTTCCACTGGACTTTCGCAACATTGGCAAAAACAGTCTTGCCGTGTTCAAAGTACTCTCAAAGTTACTTTTCCAAATCCGATCCCATTGCTCCAGCTCAGGGATTGGGTCCGGCACACTTTGGCCATCCCCCACATTCGCGACGACAATATCCAGACCACCCCATTGCATCTTTATCTTCTCACGCAGCTCAGACAACGCCACCACGCTTGTGCAATCGCAGGTTTCGGCATAGACCCTGTCTACATCATAGTATTTCCGCAGGTCGAGCACTGTTTTCTCTAAGCACTCAGAGTCCCGCGCAACAAGCATTATGCTTGCTTCCTCCCGAAGAAATCCTTCTGCGATTGCAAGTCCGATTCCCCGAGATGCACCTGTGATTAGAATTTTTTTCCCTTGAAGAAAAAGATCCAAAATATTACCTGCGAAATTGATAAGGTGTCGAAGAATCAGGTGTTGAAACTTTAGACGTATTCCATGAAATAATTTGATTCTTGATATCCACTCCAACATTCTCTGTCCACTGCTGCAAAAGCCGTTCAAATATTGGCCCAACCTTCCCTCCAGCGATGGGTAAACCGTTCAGACGTGTCACTGGTAACATGCAAAAAGGCGTGCCCGTCATGAACGCCTCATCAGCCGTATAAACATCATATGGCTCAATATTTGTTTCCAATACATCCAAGCCTGTTTGAGGTGCCAAAACACTCATAACATACTCGCGCGAAATCCCACGAAGAATATTTCTTCCCTCTGGTGTAATAACAGTATTGCCTGAGATAATGAAGAAATTGTCCCCAGTCCCCTCGGCTACGAAACCATCTGGGTCAAGCAACAGCGCCCAATTGTTTTCACCCTCACACGCAGACGCCTCAATATTAGCCATTAAATAATGAATTCGGCTTCGGTTCTTGACCTTTGGTTCTAATAAGTGAGCTGGAATAGCCCGTTGAGAAGTAATAACAGCATTGATACCCATGGAAAACAACTTTCCCATGCCTACAACAGTCCAACGAAGAGGGAAATCAGCGATAACGACATTCGAGCCTTTTTTCACTCCCTGAATCCCTTGATATATTCCAAGCAGCCCACGCGTGACATCAATCATTAGCCGATGCTCATCATCATCCTCAAAGACTGAATCATTTGCCTCAATTGTTTCAAGGCAAGCCTTCTCCATATCATCAATGCTCATCTCCACAGGAATGCGAAATATCTTGATACCAGCATATAACCGTTTAAGATGCTCACGCAGTTTGAACTGCTGCTTGTTAAATGAACGCGTCATTTCAAATACCATGTCACCAAACATGAGGGAAGAGTCATAAATAGACAATTTTGCCTCACGCTCCGGCACTAATTCGCCGTTCATATACACATACCGATCGGAACTCATGATTTGCGACCTAGAATAAATTCCTTCATAATGGCTGAACAGATCCTCAAATCGTCAATGTCGTCAATTTCAAACATTTTCCAGAATTCCATTTCTATACAACCAATTTTGCCTCCCAAACGATTTTGGTATCGACGTATTACATCTGGCCGAAAAAGATAATACGATCCATTCTCAACATATTGCTTAGCGAACTCTTGCCTGCGCTGGCGATTCCGGTAATCATAGTTGACACTTCTCATCCTTCCATTGGCAGCGCTCTCCCAGAAATACAAATCTCCGACCACACTGCATGAGAACATTGAGTCCCAATCCTCTGTTTGGAATTTCTCAATTCCACGCTCGATGTCTTTGGTCTCACGTAGCGGGGAAGTCACTTGAGGAGCAAGGACCACATCGATTTGTGTACTTTTCTCCTCAATAACATTAATGGCGTGAAGCCATCCGGATTCACCCGTGGAATTATCATCAGCAAGTTCTGCTGGACGCTTAATTAAATTAGCGCCAGCATGACATGCAATATCTGAGATATCATCGCTGTCTGTGCTAACCCATACACTGTTAACTCCCTTGGCATTGAGGCAATTATTAATTGTCCACACCAGCAATGGCTTGCCACAGAAATCAACAATGTTCTTGTCAGGTAACCCCTTCGACCCTCCCCTGGCTAGTATAATCGCAACGCAGTTAATCAGATTCCCCTCCTGATATATTTTAAAATAAATTGCAACTGCTTCCGAAACACCTCTATTCCCTCATCATCCCGATAGGTCTGCATGACAAAGGGACCATTAAAGTGATATTCCATTAACGTGGAAAAAAATAGATTAAAATCAGAATCGCCATCGCCCAGCATAACCGAGCCATCACCCAAAACCCGATCTTTGATATGAATATCTGTTATACGTTCACCGTAGCATTTCAGTTCTTCTACAGGGTTAAAACCCAACGCAGCGCTATTGCCGATATCGTAATTTACTGAGACACACCGGGAATCAAATTGATCCAATAATTCCGCAAAGGGTTCTGGGGGCAAGTCCGTTTCCAACGCCAGATTGATATCAAGCTTTTCTGCATGTTCAACAAACGGTAGCATATTATTAACAAACTTCCTTTGTGAGGCTCCATCTTTGAGACTGGACTGATCCACACAAGGAATCACAATATCCGTTACCCCTAGCGGTCGAACGGTTTCCAATAAACGCATCAAAACACCCTGACTGCGCAAGATGACTGCTTCATTTGTAGAGTGTAGGGGGGCCTCCATGAAATAATCCGCACAAACTGTCTGCACACGGACACCTGTCTCTTCGGCGATTTTATGTATCGCATCCATGCCACCCATCTGCAATAATGGATTCCTTTCAGCATCGTTATAATCAAGAATGAATTCGATACAATCCAATCCTAAAGATTTTGCAATAGGGAATTCTTCCTGCCAATATCCCAAGGGATGCGCCTGATATCTTCTTTGATATCTGGGCAATAAGCGACCCTGCATAACGCCTACTTTATTCTTCAGGATTTTGTTCACCTTAGCACATTTACCCCACTGGAAATAATGGCTTCAACGTATAGCGAAAGCCTGCTATCCATTTGCTTTCATAGGCAGATGCGCGCGCAATTTTTTTGCAATAGGGATTTCCTTCTCATGAACGCCAATGATACCATCACCCATTGCTTTCTCAATTTTCCTTACTGCCCCAACCAATTGTCGAAAACCCACTGGCTCTACAGATGCAGCCTGATCGGAGCCATACATTGCCCGATCCAGGGTAATGTGACGCTCGAGGGAGGTAATACCCAGCGCGGCGGCAGCATAGGAAACAGCAAGACCAACTTCGTGCCCACTGTAGCCGACATCACAATGATGCCGATTCCTGAGCGTCTTGATACAATTCAGATTGGCATCCGTATCCTCCATGGGATAGGTGGACACACAGTGCATGAGTTCAAACGGACAATTCGCCTCCCTGAAAATCTCCACTGCCTTACCAATATCTCCGTCCATGGTCATCCCGGTAGAAATAAAGGTATACTTTCCCTCAGAAGCAACTTCTCTGAGTAGATCCTTATATACGATCATTGCCGAGGCGATTTTATTGTACTTACAATCGAATTTCCTCAGAAACTGCTGGCTTTCCATATCCCAGGCGGAGGCGAACCACTCAATTCCCTTCCCATTGCAGTACCGGTCAATTTCCCGGTACTCATCCAGGCCAAACTCCAGACCCTCCTTTTGCTCCCGCTGTGTTGTTCCCCACGGGCTTTCTCTTGGAGAATCCAGAAACGCCTCGTTATAAACCAAGTCAATGGACCGCTTCTGGAACTTGACCGCATCCGCGCCGGCATCCGCCGATACATCGATCAACTGCCTGACGGTATTCAGATCGCCATTATGGTTGATCCCAATTTCTGCAATGATAAATATGCTCATTTTCCCTCTCGCCTGGTCGTTCATCTGCCCGTTTTCGGATTGCTCGGAAATTACCACCACATGCTTCACCCTGTTGATGAGTAATTATCATCGCGCCATGGATGGACTTTTTACGACTTCATCAATCACGTTCGGCAGTGCGCGCATCTTCAACCAGTTCGCAAATAATATGGCCTACCAGAATATGCCCCTCCTGAACTCGGGCGGTATTGTCCGCGGGAATACACACGCATTGGGCCAGATCGCAAAGCTCCCCTCCGCCTGCGCCAGTCAAACACCATGTCCTGATATTCATTTGTTTGGCGCACTCAACCGCCCGGATAATATTTGTGGAATTTCCGCTTGTCGAGATGGCAATAAAGACGTCCTCCGCCTTTGCCAACCCCTCCAGCTCGCGCGCAAACACTCTGTCGTATCCATAGTCATTTCCAACTGCCGTGAGTATGGAGTTGTTTGCCCCCAGGGCCACGGCGGCTAAGGCAGGGCGATCTTTTTGAAATCTTGATACAAACTCGGCGGCTAAATGAATACTGTCCGCAAAGCTGCCGCCATTCCCGGCAAAGATGACCTTGCCTCCGGAACGCAGTGAATGCTTGATGCTGTCGGCAACATCAGCGATTCGCTGGATCACCTCATCATCATCCAGCAGATGCTGTTTGACGGAGATACTCTCCCTGATTCTTGTTTTTACCGTCTCAAGCATACTCAACTCTCAACCCGATTGGCTTCCAGCATCTCCGCAAACTCCTTAACTACGCCTTCCCCCCCCCGTGCCCTCGTCACAATGCAGGCAATTGCTTTCACGGACTCATGGGCATCCGCGGGCGACACCGGATAGCCGACTGCTTCCATGACTTCAAGATCGTTGGTGTCGTTGCCAATATAAACCACCCGGCTCATATCCATGCCATGCCGGGTGCAATATTGAGTAAGCGCATCGCATTTATCAGCACATCCATTGATAGCTTCAATGCCCAGCTTGGTCGCGCGCACCTGAACAACCGGATTGGTTTCCGTGCTGAGAATCAGTTGGGGAATACCCATCCCGCGTATTAAATTCACGCCCAGCCCATCCGCCCTGTTGGCAAAAACCGCCTCCGTCCCATCCTGCAAGACAAGCACCCTGTTGTCCGTCATTACTCCGTCAAAATCATATACGATGAGATTGATCTCATTGTGAATTAACGGGAACAGGGGATAGACCACGCTTTTCTATTGTTCCTGAAACGGGTTATCTGATTCTGGCTCCAACGCCTTGCGCGGTCGCCCCGACTTTCCCGGTAGCTTGACCCGACCTATTC
>VAOU01005556.1_pt1 | contig 13944 bp, 13 predicted proteins | sample 3393871 | NCBI WGS metagenome assembly VAOU01 (sample SAMN08290440, study PRJNA428436) | hydrothermal vent metagenome | isolation source: Deep-sea hydrothermal vent chimney | place: Atlantic Ocean: South-mid Altantic Ridge | depth 1820 m m
ACATGAAAAACCGGTGGTCTTTTTACACCCCAAGGACATGAATGGCGTACTGGTCGAATTGCAGCAGGCCTGATGATTCTGAGCTCCTGTTCCCGTACTCACCAAAAATTCCCCTTTTGGTCACCTCGTAGTTATCCAACGTAACCGCCTGTATTCACCATCTTGGTAATGAAACCTCTTCACCACTTCCGGACAGAGTGTGGGAGTCTCTCCATGTGGCGCACTATACAACCACTTCGTGTTGTAAAATACAAAGGCTCCGCAAACCCAGGGTTAGCTCGAGAATGCTCGTACAGTCTTTAAGAGGGTATTAGACAGACCACAGGCGATATTACAATGGGCACTCGCAAGTACCAAATTGGGGTAACCACCAGAACTGTGAAGAAGATCCGCCCAAATGGTAGACGATACTGGTGGCCAGTTATCGGACTATCCTTAAGTATCGGCGCCCTTGTGTGGGTATTCTTTCTGGTCGACCTGGACCGGTTGTTGGTCACGCTGAAGCGTGCTGACCTGCCATACCTCCTGCTACTACCACTAACGACAGCAGTCGAACAACTGTTCAGAGCCTGGAAGTGGCGACAATTACTCCTCCCCTTACGGCGGATCGCTACACTCCGTCTGTTTGGTGCCATTATGGCTGGCTACCTGGCCAACATACTCGTCCCTCTGGGGATTAGCCCCCTAGTCCGTTCCTGGCTGGTGGCAAGGCTTGATGCGCTGAAGATGAGTACTGTACTGGCTACAGCAGCAGTTGACCGACTAATTGACGGTGTTGTCTTTGCTGGCCTGGTGGCTCTGGTAGTTGTATTTGCGGTTTTCCCCGACCCCGATGGCAACCTACGTCTTGGACTGGCTTTGGGCGGAATCGGCAGTGTGCTGTTGTTACCGCTGTTGTTGTTGGCACTGATCCGCTATCGACACCAAATAAAGAAAGGGACCGACCGACAAAATGGTCTACTCCAAAAACTGCTTGGCCGCCTCCCGGTACGTACTCGGGAACGTACGAAAGCGGTTTTTCGTGCTTTTGCAGAGGGAATTGTCTGGCCTCAGGAGCTCTGGCGTCGTTTGGGTATCCTGGCCGCCAGTATAATCATCAAGCTGATTGCTGCAACAAACTTTCTATGGGCGGGCCTGGCATTTGGTGTCCTTCTACGTCCGCTGGACTACCTGTTCCTGGTGGTGTTCCTCGGCTTTCTCATCATCCTCACTCGTTTTGCCCGCATACCCGGAGGGTTTATTGTGGGGGGTATTTTCGCCCTCGGGCTACTTGGAGTTGGCAAAGAAGAGGCCCTGGCCATGGTAACCATCGTATCACTGGCCAGCATGCTGACCATCGCTGTAGTTGGTGCCATCTCTTTGTGGCGTAACGGAATCTCCCTCGGGGAGCTGCAGACACGCTCCTAGTACTCCAACAAGTTTATATTGATGGATAAAGAGATCTTAATTTCACCCTGGCATCTTCGGTAGTAAACCGCCAGTTTACTTGGTAGGGCTCGCAAGGCAGAAGGTCTCCCCATTGGCAGTGGTGGGATTGAATCTGCCAATAAATTTTCAGCCACGTACGTTTGAAGAGATCGGGAGCCTGGAGCAGCTGGTCGAAAATGGCAACGGGATGCTCAGACTACGCTGTGCGACGGTGAACGGGACCTTTGATCGGATTTTTGCAAAATATCGCAAAAAAAGTTGCACCTATTTGGGGACAAATGCGTAATGCTCCCATGCAGAAAGGTTGAATTGAATCGGGGGCTTGCGTGAAGGATCAAATTGCTGCGTGAGTGAGTATGTCTGAAGAGCCCGGTGCGTGAAAACCGCACACCGGTATCTCTACTGCGACGCCATACAGGCCTCACCTTGTACACTACTGTACTGTACTGTAGCATATTGAAAATACGATCTATAGGCCAAATCAAAATGATGACGGTTAGTTTTACTGAGTTTAGGAAAAATGCATCAGCTATATTTTCTTCGATAGAAAAGGGAGAAACAATCCATGTATTACGCCATGGAAAGGAAATAGCTGAAATAATACCAATTAACCAAGAAAGCAAAGATCGACCGTCTTGGAAACAGAAACGAATGAAGTTAACTGTACAAGGCGAGGCTATATCAAAAATTATTTTAGATGAACGAGAAAATTAATAATGAAAATATTCTTTGATTCTTCATCATACATAAAAAAATTCATACTGGAACAAGGTAGTGCGGAAGTTGATGACTATTGCCAACAGGCATCCATACTTGGGCTAAGTATTATTTGTTTGCCAGAAATGATGTCAGCATTAAACAGAAAGGTAAGAGAGAGCAACCTATCAAAAGAGAATTATTATAATGTAAAAGAACAAATTATAGGGGATATAGAAGATATTCAAATTATCAATCTTGTGCCAGAGGTGGTTGAAGGCTCTATCTCCCTATTAGAGAATAACAAGTTGCGTTCTTTAGATGCCTTGCATCTATCATGTGCATTAACGTGGAACACTGAGCTTTTCATATCATCTGACAAACGTCAAATTCAAGCAGCAGAAAATTCAGGGCTGGAAGTGCAATTTATCACGGTAGAGTAGAGGACAGGCTCCGGTCATCATTAGGAATCGGCCTATCTGTTTCCGCCACTTTCGTACGGCGGTGCCTCATTAGCCAATCCATAGATACCATTACCAATCCTCCCTCATCAAACCGTGCATACGGTTTTCCCGTACATTTATGTGGTGCATCACATAATGTACGTTATGTGTTGCCGAGCATTTTGTGGCACTGGAGCCGTAACTGCTTGTATAGATTAGCTTCGGAGCTGGCTGGGCACCACATAACCTATGTGATATCGATCAAGTCTCTTCCACATAGGAGATCTGACGATGTTCGACCAGCTATTCAAACAACCTTGTGCGCTCTCGCGCCAACGAAACGCCCCCTTTGCCTCGGAACGCACGTCCTTTCTGGCCCAACGTGCCAAAGATGGGACTGCGCCAAGCACCTTGGTGTGTTTGGCACGGGAACTTCTTGTTGTTGTCCGAGAATTGGATCTGGCAAACAACGATGTGATCACGCCCCTGGCGATTGAGGCGGCCGCTGACCGTTGGGCCCGGCAACAAAAATGCCGCCATCGTGTACAGTCGGAGCGATGGTCGCGGATCTTTTTCCAGCAAACTGCTACCGGTTGGTTGCGGTTCATGCAAGGCATACGAGATGTCACCCATGGCATCATGGGCTGAACGCTTTGGACGGAATCCGTACGAACCATCACAAAAGTCCGCTTCAAATATCGGTTCAATCATGAGTTTCACGGCCACCTGCACTACACGATCTCGGATCGTGGGAATGCCCAACGGCCTCTGGTTTCCATCCGGCTTAGGTATCATCACCCGGCGCACCGGCATAGGCCGATACGTCCTGCCCTTCCTTTCCTCTGCCAGCCCTTCAAGAAACAACTCTACCCCTTCTGCTGCCTCGATGGCCTCAAAGCTCACACCGTCTATTCCCGGCGCTCCCTTGTTCGACCGGACAACGAATGTTACCTCAAAACAGCTTTCCTTCGCTATGAATCCGGGTGCGTGCGTGGTGCTTTACAGATCTTTGTGACTGCCATCACAATAAGGGGGATTGGCACTACGTTTGCACTGGCACAGGGCCACTTGTTTGGTTTCGGTGATCTCAAAAGCCATGGGTACAAATGAAGTGCCCTCGTGGGAACCGTCACAAAATGGCTGGTTCTTTGATTTTCCACAACTACACCAGTAGTAGGTATCCGGCTCCAGGGTCAGTACTGCCGGCTCTTTGGAGGCTATTTCCGCCGTTGTCATCATCACTTCTTCTTTTTCAAACAAATCATTACCAACATACCGGTCGACCAACAGGCATCTGCCAATGGTGGTCCGCCACAAATCATTCATATTATCGAATGATTATTCAATAATATTTACTCTGAAAAGAAAAAGATAGCGAAATTATTACGAAAATTAATTTGAATAATTCGAACATACTTGAGTCTACACTCCGATTACATCAACCGATGATAGAGTGAGCCCGCCAATCTATCTGTAATGGCATCAAAGTCCTCTGGAAGACTGGTAATCTGCTGTTGCGAATAGGCTCCGTGTGGGTTAACCAAAGCGGCCGGTAATATAATCCTCGGTTTGCTGCTTGGCCGGATTGGTAAACATGGTATTGGTTTTGTTGAATTCGATCAACTTGCCGAGATAGAAGAAGGCCGTGAAGTCAGACACCCGGGCAGCCTGCTGCATGTTATGGGTCACCATGACAATTGTGAATTTTTGTTTCAGACCATCGATCAGTTCCTCAATCTTGGCCGTGGCGATAGGATCGAGTGCGGAACAGGGCTCATCCATAAGAATAATTTCCGGCTCCACTGCCAATGCGCGGGCAATACAAAGCCGCTGTTGCTGGCCCCCAGATAACTGGTTACCCGGCTGACCTAGAATATCGTGCACCTCTTCCCAGAGTGCGGCATCACGCAGGGCTTTTTCCACCGCGTCATCAATTTCATAACGACTGAGACGACCATGCAGGCGCAAGCCGTAGGCGATATTGTCAAAAATTGACATTGGAAAAGGCGTCGGCTTTTGAAAAATCATCCCCACCTTGTGGCGGAGTTCTAATGCAGGCACTTGTGGATCCAGTAAATTCGTACCATTCAGGAGAATTTCACCTTCCGCACGATGGCCTTTATAGAGATCGAACATACGGTTATACGTGCGGATGTGGGTCGACTTACCACAGCCGGAGGGGCCGATAAAAGCGGTCACTTTATTGGCTGCAATATCCAATGTATTGGCAAAAAGCACCTGCTTGTCACCATAGTAAAAACTCAGGTTGCGCACTGACAGCTTGTTCACTAATCCAGTATCTGTGCGTACCTGCGTTTGTTGTGGTTGCTCATGTACTGAGGATGATTCCTGTAATACGGTGGTCATTAATGCCTACTCCTCTGGTACAACATAAGCCGGGTAAATAGCGTCACAGTCAACACTGCCATGGTAATCAACAAAGCGGCACCCCATGCTTTGGTGTGCCAGTCGTCATATGGGCTCATGGCATAGTTGAACAAGGTCACGGTCAGGTTGCCCACCGGCTCATTCATGCTTTCCAACCAATAGGGGCTATTCAGGGCCGTAAATAACAGTGGTGCAGTCTCTCCCGCAACCCTGGCAATGGCCAACATAATACCGGTGATCATGCCGCTGGCCGCCGCCCGATAAATTACCTGCAGCATGGTCCGCCAATAGGGAGAACCCAGGGCCAGGGAAGCTTCGCGCAATTCGTGGGGCACTAGCTTGAGCATTTCCTCGCTGGTCCGGCTGACTACCGGCAACATGATAATAGCCAAGGATACTGATCCGGCCCAGCCAGAAAAATGGCCCAGAGGCTTGACAATAATCAAATAAACAAAAACACCGATTACAATGGAAGGCGCTGAGACCAAAATATCGGAAAAATAACGTACCACACTACCGAGCCGGCTATCACGACCAAACTCGGACAACCAGGTACCAGCCATCACCCCCAGTGGCACAGCCAACAACGCAGCGACAGTAGTAATCAGAAAGGTACCAACGATAGCGTTGGCCAAGCCCCCTTCATCCATGCCCGGCGGTGCCGGTAATTCGGTAAAAAAGCTCCAGTTAATCGCTCCGATACCTCTAATGAACACATCGCTGAGAATCCAGACCAACATCAACAAACCAGCAATAGCAGCCAACCCGGAAACGCCCAGGATAATATGATTGATTAGCTTGCGGCGCTGCAAACGAGTCATTGCGCACCCATCGGGCTACTGCGCCGCAACCAGGCCTGGGCCAGGCCCAGAATGATGAAGGTCAAAACGAACAATACCAGGCCCAATTCTATCAGGGATGACAAATAGACATCGCTATCAGCTTCGGTAAATTGGTTGGCCAGAGTGGAAGCTATCGAAGTCCCGGGGGCAAATAATGACCAGGACAAATGATAAGCATTGCCGATAACAAAGGTGATTGCCATCGTCTCCCCCAAGGCCCGACCCAAGCCCAGAAATACCGCCCCGGCGATGCCTTTCTTACCATAAGGTATCATGACATCACGTACCACTTCCCACGTCGTGCAGCCCAAACCATAGGCCGCTTCCTTGAGGTTTTGCGGCACCATTAAAAATACATCACGCGTCACTGCCGCGATGAAGGGCAAAATCATCAACGCCAGCACCAAGCCTGCGGTTAGCATACCGATACCCATACCAGGGCCGGAAAACAGGGGCAAAAATCCAAGGTAATGTTGCAGCCAAGGCTGTACATGATCAGCCATCAACGGCGCCAACACGAACAGACCCCACATGCCGTAAACAATGCTGGGAATGGCGGCGAGTAACTCGATCGCCACCCCGAACGGCCCACGCAACCAGGCCGGTGCCAATTCTGCCAGAAACAGCGCCACACCGATGCTCACCGGCACCGCCACAATTATGGCCACCAATGTAGAAATCAAGGTGCCACCAATCGGTACCAACGCTCCGAAGTTATCCTTAACCGGATTCCAGACACTGCTGATCAGAAAGGAGAAACCAAAACGCTCGATGGAAGGCTGTGCGGCCAGCCATAAGGTGATGATAACGGCGGCAAACAAAACCAGAATTGCCACTGCGAAGGCCAAGGTGGCCCCTCTGAATACCGAATCCCCCCAGGCTCTGGATTTGAAACCCTTCATGGGGCAGATATCAAACGGTTCACAAATGAGTATTGTGGGATATCGGGTTGCAGCACATAACCACCTCTTGGCAACTCAATCATGGAAACGACACAGAAGGGGCGATTGTATTGCATCTGCCGGGACAATTGAACCTGGAATTTGTAGTTGAAATGCTCAAATACACCCATGTGGTGGTATCAGACACAAGGGCGATAATTCAGACTTTTACTACCTGTAGCACGAACTCCGGGCATAACTGCCGGGAAGTCGACGACGCAACTTCCCGGTATACACAAAGCCTATCTCCAGATCGAGCCTATTTCCAGATCGGCTGACCGTCGCTGTCACGCAGTACCTTCTTCCAGGTTGCGCGAACCAGATTTGAGACACTTTCCGGAATGGGTACATAATCCAGGGACTTCGCTGCTGCACCACCATTCTTGTAGCTCCAGTCAAAAAACTGCAATACCTCTTTGGCCTGCGCCGCATTGGTCTGTTTCTTGTACATCAGGATAAAGGAGGCACCGGTGATCGGCCAGGATTTTGCACCGGGTTGATCGGTCAGAACGATGTAATAACCCTTGGCATGGGCCCAATCCGCACCAACCGCTGCTGCCTGAAAATTTTCCGCAGTCGGGGTTACGAATATTCCCGCTCGATTCTGTAACAGCGCCGTTGCCATCTTGTTCTGCAGGGCATAAGCATATTCGACGTAGCCAATGGAACCATTGAGCCGTTTGACGAACGCGGCCACGCCTTCATTACCTTTGCCACCGACACCTGCCGGCCACGCAATCGCCTTGCCATTACCGAGTTGATCCGCCCAATCTTTGCTTACCTTGGTCAGATAATTGGTGAAAATCCAGGTGGTCCCGGAGCCATCAGAACGGTGTACAACAGTGATAGTCAGGTCAGGTAAAGCCAGCCCCTTGTTGCTGGCGACGATCCGGCTGTCATTCCATTTGCCGATTTTACCCAGAAAGATGTCGGCCAGATTCGTGGCTGTGAGCCTGAGTTGATTGATCTTAATTCCGGGTATATGCACCACTGGCACCACCCCGCCCATAATCATAGGATATTGCATAAGGCCATACTTATCCAGTTCTGCAGGTTTCATGGGTGCGTCAGAGGCACCGAAATCCACTGTCTTGGCCTTGATTTGCTTAATGCCACCACCAGAACCAATGGATTGGTAATTGAGTTTTTTTCCGGTCTGTTTATTATAGGCGTAGGCCCATTTTGAATAAACCGGGTAGGGAAATGTCGCTCCGGCACCATTAATCGTGGTCGAGGCCTGCACGGTCGTCGATAATGACAGGCCAGCAACAGCAATCATGGCAGCCGTCACCAACCCGTGATGCAAGCGTTTGTCTTTGCCCCTTTGTGATGTCTTGATCATCAGTAATCCTCAATATATAGAGAGTTTCAGGAGCTGGCAGTATGCCCAAGGAATGTTACAAATTCATGACACCGAGCAGTCCAGGTCAATTCCAGGTCCTCTCGCGCTCACATTTTGGCCTGAAATTTTTCAAGACTGTGATAACCCTTTTATCGTCGCGTTCGAGTGCCAGAGTTTGAACTGTACGCCCATTATTATCGCGTACATTCACATCAACATAGTGATGCCAGACGGCCATCATCAGCGGCAAATTACGGAAAATGAAGACGCCCTCAACTCTAGGAGGCTACATGACTTCTACTGCAGCCAGGCATTAACTTTTTTAAGATCAGCTTCCTTGAGAACACCGGCTGCCTGCTTCAGACGCAGTAGATTGGTGATGTAGTCATAACGGGACTTCAAATAATCACGCTTGGCACGAAACAGATCTCGCTGCGCATCCAGTACGTCGAGGTTGGTGCCAAGCCCTGCGACAAAGCCTTCCTGTTTGGCCCGCAAAGCACTTTCGCCGGCGCGCACTGCAAGTTTCAGGGCTTCCATTCGCTCCAGACTACTGTTGGTGCTGTGGTAGGCTGCACGCACTGAGCGATCGATAGAACGAACCATAGTCTCGTGTTGTTGCTGTGCGACCTCAAGGCGATAGCCCGCTTCCCGACTCTTCGAGTCAATACTCCCGCCCTGATAGAGATTCATTGTTAAGGACAATTTTACACTGTTGCTGATGGCATCACTGCCGCCACTAAAACCACCATCGTTATGTTGGCCACTGTGACTTAAGGATAACGCCAACGCAGGAACCCGTGCTGCCTTGGTGATTCTGAGTCCTTTTCTGGCAATCTCAACACCCAGCTGGCTTTGTGCCAATGTGTAATTATGGTCTTTAGCGGTCTGTAACCAGCCTGCCAGTTGTTTGGGGCGGCTCACGGCCAACAGCGCAACCGGTGACAGTAGTGACAGCTCTGGAACTTCGGTGCCAATAATTTCGGCCAAACCACGCCGTGCATCTTCAAAGGCGTTAACTGCAGAAATTTCCGCGGCCTGTGCCAATGACAGGCGAGCCTGAGCATCGTACAGATCTGTGGAGGTACCAAGACCCACCTTGAGGCGTTCTTTGGCGAGCAGCAACTGCCGCGAAATCGCCTGTTTTTCCGCCTGTGAAGTACCGATATCATCCTCAGCAGCCAAAATTGCAAAATAAGCAACCGCCACCCGCACCAGCAGATCCTGTTGGCTTGCCGCCAACTTCTCGGTTGCAGCACTGACCCGGTCCTTGGCTTGCAATATTCCCAATTCGAGAGGCTTGTTATACAGCGGTCGGCTCAGTGTCAAGTTGTAACTGCCTTCTCCATACGTAGTGGACTGACTTCCTGTCGGTGTCGTCGACAGGTGGTTGTTATTCTCGGAGAGTTGGATCTGGGCACTAACCGTTGAATGTATAGCAGCTTCTGCCTGTAACCGGGTCTCCTCGGTTGCCTTAAAACTCAAGGCTTGGGCCTTCAACACGGGATCAGAACGCAGTGCCTTCTGATACACCTGCCAGAGATTATCAGCCTCTGCCTGCGATATACTCATCAACAGTACGGCGGTCGATAATAACAGACGGTGGCAAGTTTTTTTTATAGACATGAGCACGCCCTAGAAAATGAAAGATGGTCGCTGCACGACGGCGGCAGCTGCATCCAAAAGAGGGGCAATTGAGGTATCCAGAAGACGGGTTTCGGACCAATTTGAATGATCCAGTCGTTGCAGACAGCGTGCTTCCATAATGGGGTCCTCACCAACAACAGCCACCAAACGGCCACCGGTACGTAGCTGTTCCTTGAGTCGCAACGGAATCTCCACTACTGAGGCAGTCACCAGAATGGCATCATAGGGCGCGGAATCTGACCAGCCTTCAGCACCATCAGCACAGATCACCTCGACATTCTGAACCCCCTGCTGATACAGCTTCTGCTCGGCTGTATGTACCAAATCCTGAAAAATCTCCACACTACATACAGCCTTGGACAAGGCTGCAAGCAAAGCGGCCATAAAACCGCTACCGGTACCGATTTCCAACACCTTATCGCTGGTACGCAATTCCAGCGCCTGTAACAGGCGAGCTTCCAGCCTTGGCGACATCATGAACTGGCCATGATCGAGTGGTAACTGCATGTCCGCAAAAGCCAGGCTACGATATTGCTGTGGTACAAAGGCCTCCCGCGGAACCTGACTGCAAGCCGCCAGTACCGCCTCATCCAATACGTTCCAGGGCCTGATCTGCTGCGCGATCATATTTACACGTGCTTGCTCAAAATTCATCGTCCACCTGCCCGAATCCCTAAGTTATCTACCGAAACAACCAGCATTATACCCGCGAATAGTTCTTACATCTTCTTTTCGTTGCCCTCTTGTTCGTTGCCCTCTTCAGGGTCTCACACTAACAGCAAGAGGCGTCGGTTGGGTGACCGATTCGGAGTGGCTACGGATCAAGTGTTGTCCGGCACACTCCATTGGCCAGCTATAGCCATCAGAACGTAAGGGCCGTTAACGGGCCCGCAGTGAGTAGAAATTGCTGAACAATCTTTTTAACCACTTGAAAAAATAATGGTCTGCTGTTATTAAACATATTTGCATGCCTGCACGAGATTATGAATGACTGAAGAGCTTCTTGCAAAACTCGTGAGCGGCGATCTGCTTCCCCACTTCGGCCCATTTTCGAGCTGGCCCATTTTCGAGCTGGAATTTCGCTCCATGGAACCACCATGCAGTTTATTCCATCCCGAAAATGGACTCAAAGTGGGATTGCAAATTATCTACCCAGAGTTTTGTATGAGGCTCTGAAATAGTGTGTTTACCTGGTTGGGGAGTGAACGTATCTGTTCTGATCAGGTCTTAGCTGCATAGGCACGGAAATATGACAATGCTGAATAAAATTCGTCAAAAACTCGGGCAATCTCTGGCCAAGTATCTCAGCCGCCCCTTGCCCGGATATACTGCTTTCTCGGTCAAGAGCACCGAGAAGTTACGACAAATCCTGCAGCCAGGCGATATCGTACTAGTCGAAGGGGACACCCGAATCAGTGTTGTCATCAAATATCTGACCCAATCAACCTGGTCACACGCTGCTTTGTATGTGGGGCGCGAGGCCGGACTAAAAAATCGTCACGGCCACTATTGCGAGCTGATTGAAGCAGATCTTGAAGAAGGGGTCGTTGCAGTCCCACTGGCCAAATATGCAGAATTTAATACACGCATCTGCCGTTCGGTCGGACTTGGTGAGGGGCACCGGCAACAAGTCGTGCAATTTGTTACCAATAGCCTCGGCAAATCGTATGACTTAAAAAATGTCACCGATCTAATGCGCTATCTGCTACCGAAGCCACCTGTCCCGACTCGTTTCCGACGTCGGCTACTGGCAGTTGGCAGTGGCGACCCGACCCAGGCTATTTGTTCGACCCTGATTGCCCAAGCCTATCAGATGGTTGGCTACCCCATATTACCCATCATCGAGCACCGTCCGACTCCCTATCGCTATAGCGAACAGGAAATCCTGCATATTCGCCACCACAGCCTATTTGCACCACGCGATTTCGATCTGTCACCTTATTTTAAAATCATTAAACCAACCATCGAAGAAGGTTTTGATTTTCAGAAACTTCAGTGGGACGAGGACCGGAGACGGACGACAAAGTAAAATGGAGCGGGTGATGGGAATCGAACCCACGTCATCAGCTTGGGAAGCTGAGGTTCTACCATTGAACCACACCCGCTAGCAACCTGTCCGAATCACGTACCGTACATTATGCCGCAGTAAATCAGGCCGTCAAGGCCAGGAACAGTCGGCACGATCGTTATTGTTGCTGCAGCGCATTGATATCCGCGGCCACCATCTCTGCCGTGATTGATGCCAGGGTGTGCTGACGTCGCCAACCGAGTTCACGCTCGGCTTTGGCTGGATTACCATGCAATACCTCAACTTCGACCAAACGGAAATATTTTGGATCGATACTGACCCGCGTCACCCCGTGTTGATCAATACCGGTTTCTTTAACACCACTACCCTGCCAGCACAACCTGAGTCCTATGGCCGCAAAAGCCTTTTCGGTAAAGCTGCGCACTGTCTCGGTACTACCGCTGGCGATGATATAGTCCTCCGGCTGTGGCTGCTGCAGCATTAACCACATTGCCTTGACATAATCCTCGGCATGCCCCCAGTCTCGCCGGGCATGGATATTACCCAGTGTGAGCTGCTGTTGTCCCCCAAGATGGATTCGGGCCACACCGTCGGTAATTTTTCGGGTCACAAAATTCAGGCCGCGCAAATGGGATTCATGATTAAACAATATCCCGGAACAGGCATAGAGCTTATACGCTTCGCGATAGGTTGATACTTGCCAGAATGCGGCTGCCTTGGCAACCGCATAGGGGCTACGGGGGTGAAATGGGTCGGTCTCATCCAGCGCCCCGCCTCGGATCCCACCATAGCATTCGCCGGAGGCGGCATTAAAGAGGCGTGCAGGCCGTTTCAGAAAGCGCACCACCTCCAGCAGATTCATGATGCTTAACGTATGACTTTCCAGCGTCTCCACCGGCATTTGAAAAGACACGCCTAATGAACTCTGGCCTGAGAAATTATAGATCTCATCCGGCTGCACCTTATCAACGGTATACAGCACACTGCGAAAATCCGTTGGCGACATCGAATAACACTCGACCGAACGAGCCAAATCAAGTTTACGCAGGTTACTAAAACGTGACATCCGGGCATCACGTGAAGTACCGACAACCCGATAGCCTTTGTCCAGCAGCAGGTGGGACAAGTAAGCACCATCCTGGCCCGAAATGCCACAAATCAAAGCGGTTTTGGTCAATTCAAAATCCCCGGAAGAGAATAGCTAAACGTGGTATTTTAGTCTTTTCCAAGCCGTTCTGCAGAACCTAGGAGGCTGCCAGCGGAAACTACTGTGGCAACGACAGAGCCAACACTTACCAACCTGCAGAGGGCTTGAAACGATCGCCATATCGGCTGGCCAAACCTTGCAGTCGCTGCAGCAGCTTATCCCGACCGGCACGATCTCGATAACGCATGGGGCCTCCTCGAAAAGGCGCAAAGCCAGCTCCAAAAACCATACCGACATCTGCCAGATCAGCGTCTTCAACAATGCCCTCGAAAACCGTAGCTACACATTCGTTGAGCAGTGCCAATACCAGCCGATCCGTCACTTGGCTATCGACAGCTGTTTTGAGTTTGGCTTTTCGTGGCTTACCCTTATGCCAGACATAAAATCCGGCAGCCGTCTTGCGTCCCAGTTTGCCATTTTCAACCCGAGCTCTCAACAGATCGACCGCACGACTATCCTCAAAACCAAGATTTTCCGCAACATGCAGGCAGATATCCAGACCCACTGCATCAGCAAGTTCCACAGGCCCCATCGGCATACCAAATTCTTCTGCTGCAGCATCAATCGCTTCCGCCGCCCGCCCCTCCTGCAGCAATGCTATGGCTTCCATCAAATACGGTCCGAGAACCCGGTTCACCAGAAAACCCGGCTGACTCTTCACCGGCAGTGGCAATCGCTTGATCGCAGTTACGAAGGCTGCTGCACGGTTGATAGCGGCTTTGCTGGTTCTGGAGCCATGCACAATTTCCACCAACTGCATTTTTGCTACCGGATTAAAAAAATGCAGGCCCAGCAGCCGTCCCGGCTGTTGCAAGCCCCGGGCGATTTCAGACAGAGGAATACTGGAAGTATTGGTCGCCAGTAACACATTCTTGCGCAATCGCGGTTCAATAGCAGCAAATACTTGTTGTTTGATCTTGGCATCTTCAACAATTGCCTCAATCACTACGTCGGCTCGACCTACCCCAAGACCCGCCAGGT
>VAOU01055036.1_pt1 | contig 13933 bp, 7 predicted proteins | sample 3393871 | NCBI WGS metagenome assembly VAOU01 (sample SAMN08290440, study PRJNA428436) | hydrothermal vent metagenome | isolation source: Deep-sea hydrothermal vent chimney | place: Atlantic Ocean: South-mid Altantic Ridge | depth 1820 m m
CCGCAAGGTAAAGTGGAAGCCAAAGAACGTGTGAAAAGTATGGTGGCTAAAATGGATGAGCTTGGCTTTGGTAACTGTACCAACACTTACGCTTGTGAAGCTGAATGTCCAAAGGAAATTTCCGTTAGCAACATTGCCCGCATGAACCGTCAGTTTATCGGTGCAAAGTTGGGATAGGCTAATTTACCCTGACTTTTCTAACGAACATTCTATTGTAGGGATACCCGTTTTTTTATTTTGGTTCTTTTTCGCATCCAAATGATAACAGCACTGCTTTTTTATCTTCTTTTCCGTACTTTTGAACAAAAAACAGAGGGAGATGAAATTTAGTGAGGTTATTGGACAACAGGCTGTAAAAAAGCGGTTAAGGGCGAGTGTTAGAGAAAATCGTGTAGCTCATACCCAGCTGTTTCTTGGGCCGGAAGGAGCAGGTGCTCTGCCGCTTGCAATTGCTTTTGCCCAATATCTGAACTGTACACAAAAACAAAATGGCGATAGTTGCGGAATCTGTCCTTCCTGTGTCAAATATCAGAAGTTTGCTCATCCCGACCTGCATTTTATTTTTCCCACTGCCATCAACAACAAAGTAAAAAAGAATCCCCAGTCAGAACTTTTTCAGGAAGAGTGGCTGAACTTTATGAAAAAAAACCAGGGTTATGCCACGCAAAGTTCCTGGTACGAAACCCTTGGGGTTGGAAACAAACAGGGGACAATTTATGCTCGTGATGCCAACGAAATTGTCCGACTGATTGGTTTCAAATCTTATGAAGCATTGTTCAAAGTTGTGGTCATCTTTCAGGCGGAACGGCTGCATGTTTCCGCCTCCAACAAACTCCTGAAAAGTTTTGAAGAACCTCCTGATAACACGCTGATTATTCTCATTGCCGACCGGTACGAATTGATACTGCCAACTGTTCGTTCCAGGGCACAGTTGGTGAAGGTCCCTAAATTGAAGGATACTGAGATTGAGGATGCTTTGCTTGAGCAGTTTTCTGAAAAACTGACCGGTGAAAAAGCCCGGGAACCGGCTTCCTTATCACAGGGTAATTGGAATCTTGCCTTAGAACTCATAGAACAGGCCGATGAAAATGAATATAATTTTGTGAAATTTCGTGACTGGATGCGCCTCTGCTTTCGGGGAAACGATTATCTTGCCTTGCATGGTCTGATACAGGAACTGTCTCGTCTGGGACGTGAAAAGCAAAAGTACTTTCTGAAATATGGTTTGCAAGTTATACATAACAGCTTGTTGATAAATGGAAAACAGGAAATACAGGTTGTGGTGCGTGCCAACGAGAAGGAATATCTGCAGAAGTTTGCCCCGTTTGTAAATGCTTCTAACCAAAAACAGATGTATGAATTACTAAACGAAGCGGTGTATCATGTGGAGCGGAACGCTCATCCCGGGATTCTTTTTACTGACTTGAGCTTTAAATTCACAGCACTGATGCAGGTGGGAAAGAAGGCTGTGCAGGTGTAATAATTTATTGCAGAACGCTCGAAAACTTTTAAAATGTGGGAAAATAGCTTCAGGGGGCTTCTAATAATTACTTCTTGAAAGGAAGTAATTATTAGAAGCCCCCTTCAAGTATAATTTACCTACTTTTGTATTTTCAAGAATTGAAATTGCGGGAAATGGAAAATAAATTAGACAATAAAGACAAAAATAAAATTATAACGGGTAACAGGGGATGCTGTGTGGTCGATGGTCAATCGGATAATTATTCTGTTAATCAGCCAAGGTGTTGTAAATCAAGCTCTTTCAACTGGCTTTCCGGGTACGGTGATCCCGGACAGGAAGAGAAAGAACAATATGTTGAGATACGCTTCAAAAACGGGCGGAAGGATTTCTTCTTGTCTCCTCCGGGGCTTCGGCTTAAAGAAAATGAAATTGTGACGGTGGAAACCAGTCCCGGCCACGACATTGGTATTGTTGCTTTAACCGGTACATTAGTTCAGCAACAAATGAAGCGGAAAAATTTTGACTTCTCCGGGGCAGAAATTAGAAAAGTGTACCGCCACTCCAGGCTAAGCGATATTGAAAAATGGATGACTGCTGTTTCACAGGAAAAAGAGGCTTTGTTTGGTACCCGCCGGATTGCGGGAGAACTTGGCCTCGACATGAAAGTAAATGATGTGGAGTATATGGGCGATAAAACCAAAGCTATTTTTTATTTTACCGCCAGCGAAAGAGTCGATTTCCGTCTGTTGATTCGCCGGTTGGCCGATGAGTTTAAGGTTCGGGTTGAGATGCGTCAAATCGGGGTGCGCCAGGAGGCGGCCAAACTGGGTGGAATCGGCTCCTGTGGTCGTGAACTTTGTTGTGCTTCCCACATGTGCACTTTTAAAAGTGTCTCTACCAATTCGGCGCGGACGCAACAACTGTCGCTGAATCCGCAAAAACTGGCCGGACAGTGTGGGAAACTCAAATGTTGCCTGAATTATGAATTGGATGACTACCTCGATGCGTTGTCGGAATTTCCTGATAACAAAACGGTATTACGAACAAAAAAAGGACCGGCTTACCATCAGAAAAGCGATATTTTTCAAAAGCTCATGTGGTTTGCTTATGCAGATGATGCCAACAGTATGATGGCTCTGCCGGTTGATAAAGTCAAAAAAGTTATCGGAATGAATCAGAAAAACAAGCTCCCTGCTGATTTGGAAACTTTCGCCTTGCAAACAGAACAAAAATCCACTGAACCGGTAACCGGTACAGATAACTTTGCTTCATATATTTAAATATTCGAGTTCGAGTTTTGTACTTGTTTTAATATTAGAATAATAAAACATACAATTTTTCATTATTATTATTGGATGCTTTCGTTTCGTTTTAAAATATTGCTCCCTTCACTTCTTGTAGCCATACTTTTCCTGGCAGGCTGCAACAGATTCACATTGTTTACGCAGGCAGTCAACTTCCACGACCTTTGGCCTAAAGATAAGGCTGTAAAATTCGTTGTGCCGGTGAAGGATACGCTTTCGCCATTTAACTTTTATATCAACATAAGGCACACCGGAAAATATCGTTACAGTAACCTATTCCTGTTTATGCAAACCCGATTTCCGAATGGAACTTATACACGGGATACGATTGAAATTAAGCTGGCCAATGTGCAGGGGAAATGGTTGGGCAAAGGCTGGGGTGAAATAAAAGAAGACCATATTTTGCTTAAGTCGAAATTACGATTCCCTATGCCGGGAAACTATGAGTTTCTGATATGGCAGGCTATGCGTGTTGATACCCTTAAAGCCATTAGGAGTGTGGGAATTGAAATTGAAAAAAATGACTAATATTTTTTGAAAATAATAATACTTTATGGATCAGAAAAAGACGGGAAACATAATGAAGAAAAAAAGGAAGTTGTTTAATTATATATTCAAATTTTGGTTGCTTTATTTGATTGGATTTGGGCTGGTTATACTGTTCTTTTATGGTATTGTCACCGGATTTTTTGGAAAGATGCCCACCTTCCGGCAATTAGAAAACCCGAAGAGTAATCTGGCTTCCGAAGTGATTTCTTCTGATGGACACATCCTTGGCACCTATTTTATCGAAAACCGGTCTAATATAACTTATCGCCAGGTTTCTCCTTACCTGATTAACGCACTAATTGCCACGGAAGATGTCCGTTTCGAGGAACACTCCGGAATTGATCCGCGGGCTTTGCTGAGGGTGCTTTATGGTGTGCTTACCGGGAAACACAAAGGTGGTGGAAGCACCATTACCCAGCAGCTTGCAAAGAATCTTTTTCCACGGGGTAAACTGAATGAACTACAGCTTGTAGTACGCAAGTTTCAGGAGTGGGTTACTGCTGTGAAGCTGGAGCGATATTACTCAAAAGAGGAGATTATCGCCATGTATCTGAATACTGTATTTTTCGGACATAATGCTTATGGAATAAAATCAGCTTCCAAAACCTTTTTCGACAAGCCACCCGATTCGCTCAACTTGCAGGAATCGGCTTTGCTGGCAGGTGTGGTGAATATGCCCACACACTACAGTCCGGTTTTGCATCCTGTAGCAGCCATGGACAGACGTAATCTCGTATTATCACAAATGGCCAAATATGGTTATATCACCAAAGCCGTTCGCGATTCGGTTGAGAAACTGCCCCTCGGTGTTGAGCATTACGGATTGCTAAATCACAACACCGGCGAAGCACGCTATTTCAGAGAGTATCTGCGGCAGGTTATGAACAAGTGGTGTGCTACCCATTTCAAATCCAACGGCAAACCTTACAACCTTTACAAAGATGGCCTGCGTATTTATACAACTATCGATACAAGAATACAGCGCGATGCCGAAGATGCTGTGCATGAGTATCTTGCAGACTATCTGCAACCTGCGTTTTACGCACACTGGAAGGATCAGCCCCATGCACCTTTTGTTTTTCCGGGAGCCAGTGACCAGGAAATTCAAAACCAGATAAAAAAAATTATGAACCAGGCCATGCGCCGTTCGGAGCGTTACCGCAAAATGAAAAATGCCGGTATTTCGCTTGATTCTATTGAAACGTCATTTGCAAAACCGGTTCCTATGAAAGTCTTTTCATGGAATGGTATTGTTGATACGGTTATGACCCCCATGGATTCTTTGCGTTACTACAAGTATTTCCTGAATGCCGGTTTGATGTCTATGGAGCCGCAGACTGGTTATGTCAGAGCTTATGTAGGCGGAATCGACTATCGTTTTTTCAAATACGACCATGTTACACAGGCTAAACGTCAGGTGGGCTCAACTTTTAAACCTTTCCTTTATACACTGGCCATGCAGGAGGGTGAGTACAGCCCATGTTACAAAGTGCCCAACATATCCTACAGCGTTCCATTGCCCAATGGTAAGTACTGGACTCCACACAACGCCGATTCACGTCGCATAGGGCAGGAAGTTACCCTAAAATGGGCGCTGGCTAATTCGAACAACTGGATTTCTGCCTGGCTGATTAGTCGCTTTTCACCACAAGCGGTGATTCAGATGGCGCAGAAAATGGGTGTAACCTCTTACATCCCCCCGGTTCCGTCCATCGCACTTGGGACACCGGACCTCTCTCTTTACGAAATGGTTGGCGCCATGAATACTTTCCCTGATAAAGGGGTGTACATTAAACCTGTTTTTATCACTAAAATTGTAGATAAAAATGGCAACGTGCTCTTTCGTGCAGCACCAAAAAAAACTGAGGCTATGAGCGAAATTACGGCTTACAAAATGATTAAGTTACTGGAAGGGGTTGTGGAAAGCGGAACCGGTATCCGGTTACGATACAGGTATGGATTTAATAATGCCGTGGCCGGTAAAACAGGAACAACACAAAACCAGTCGGATGGCTGGTTTATGGGCATAGTGCCCAAACTGACTACCGGTATTTGGGTGGGCGCCGAAGACCGCAGCGTTCATTTCAGAACTATCAAACTTGGCCAGGGAGCCAATATGGCACTTCCCATTTGGGCTCTATTTATGAAGAAAGTATATGCTGATCCCTCTCTCGGCATCCGCCTTTCTGATAATTTCTCCAAGCCGCTGAAAAATATTGATGTCGAATTCGATTGTGGAAAATATGATAAAAAACATAAAGGGGCAAATCCGGATGCCACACAAACTGACCACTTTTAAGGATTATTTTGTCAAATGATAAAATTCTCCAAAATAGATGGTCTTATGAAGATTTTACGTAACTTTGTAAACTGAATCGGGAGGGGTGTAGTTCCTGGCATTTACCTGTGAGTGAAAATACTAATTATTACTGTTGCGAAAAGTGGAAACTTATTTTTGTACTGCGTTGATTGATAAAGAGTTCCGACTTCCCCTTCTTGGGAAAAAAATACTTTTGTCCATTTTATTTTTGTGGATTTCCACTTCATTTGTTTTTGGTAATGCTTACAACAAATATTCCGCCGATACGGTTAGGTTCCATCAATTATTAAACATATCAAAAATACATTCGCTGGATAGTGCTTTAATGCAACTTGATAGTGCTGAAATACTGGCTCACACATTGACATCAAACAATCTTATCGCTGATGTTTTTATCAGTCGGGGGAACTTGTTTTATAGTAACCACTTACTTGTTAAAGCTGATTCAAGTTATCGGATAGCAAGAGAAATGCTGGTTAACCGCAAGAAAGATAACCGGTACCTGTTGGTGCTAAAAAAATTGGCAATTAGTAATTATTATCTAGGAAATAATCCGGAAGTATTAAACTTTACACTGGAAGGTTTGAAGGTGGCCCGAAGTTTAGACAACAAAATGTTTCAGGGTACTTTTAATAATATCTCAGGAATAGCAATGGATGGAATGGGCAACAGAGCCCGGGCGTTGAAGTATTATCTGCGTGCACTTGATATCTTTGAATTGTTAAAAAATGAAGAGAAAATTGCCAGTGTTGAAACAAATATTGGTGTAATTTATGAGGAACAAAAGAACCTTGATGAAGCAGAGAAATATTATATGAAGGTTTTTCATGTTGCAATTAAAATTCAGGATACTACACTCATGTCTGCATCCTATAACAACCTCGCCAATGTATATTCTGCTCGTAAAGAATACAAGAAAGCGCTTGACTATATCTTCAAATCGTTGGCCTTAAGCAGGAAAAAGAATGACTTGTTCACTATGGCAATGGATTTAAGCAATATCGGGGATGCCTATGAGAATTTAAAAGATGATTCCAGGGCATTTGATTATTATCAACAGGCACTCAGACTGGCCCGGAAAATTCAAGATATCCGTACAATTAGCATCAGCCTTTCAAATCTGGCTGACATCTATGAAAAAAAACAGAATATTCCCCAGGCTATCCGGTATGTTACAGAAAGCTGGAAAGAGGTACGAAATGGTGGCGATGTGAATGATAAGCTGGCATTTTTAAAACAATTACAGCATCTGTATGCTGTAAATGGAGACTATAAAAAAGCTTATAACTTCATGCTCAGGTATGTAGATATGCGTGACAGTATTTTTTCTGAACAGAATGAAATCCGGCTGGACAAAGTTCAGATGGACTATGCTTCTAAAGTCAAAGACCAATCATTAAAGCTGGCCACAGAAAGACAGAAAATAACTCGGGCTTATTTGATTATTTCTCTTTTTGCTCTGTTACTGGTTATTGCTGCTGCTGTTTTTCTTATCCGGCTGAGGATTGTGAGAAATCGTGCACTTAAAAACAGGGTCTCTTTTGCGGATAACCTGCTTGAATACTCGGAGAGTTTTGTTTTGATGCTGGATAGTAATCTTAGGATTTCATACCTGAGCCCATCCTATCAAAGAACTTTTGGCCGTTATATGAAGAACAGTAAGGGAAGGAATTCTTTGGATTATGTTCATCCTGATGAGGTGGAAACCGTAAAAAAAGTATTGCAGCAACTTTCACAGGGAGAAAAGAAAAGGGTTGAGTTCTATTTTCGTTTGAAAAAAAGTACCGGAGAGTATCGGTATATGCAGGGCATTTTTAATAACCGTCTTGACAACCCCGATTTAAAAGCTTTTGTACTTAATTTTTGGGATATCACAGAGTTACGCAAAACGCAGCAGGCAATTTCGGAAAGCGAGAAAAAATACTATGATATTTTCAATGCCTTTCCGGATATCTATTTCAGAATAGACATGAAAGGTATCATTACGGAAATCAGTCCTTCGGTGAGTTCAATTGCCGGCTTTGACCGTAATGAAGTCGTTGATAACTCTATTTTTGATTTTGTTGAGTTGGATATGGAGTGGGAAAAAGCCCGCAAAATTTTGTATATACTGAAACATGTAAAGGATTTTAGCCTGACCCTTCGTACGAAAAATAGAAAAAAGATATATTGTTCTCTTAACGTAAATGATGTAAAAAATTCTCAGGATGAGATCATCGGTTTTGAGGGTGTACTGCGTGATATTTCCGGCCGTGTGATGGCCGAGAGACAGTTGCAACAATCAGAATATGAGTTGAAAGAATCCAATGCCTCCAAGGACAAAATACTTTCCATTATCGGACATGATTTGTTGGGACCTATCGGTACGCAAAAGTCCATCCTTGATATGGTGATTGACGATGTGGAAGACTTTTCGAGAGGAGAAATTCTGCGCCTGCTTCAAACAATGAAACCTTCACTTGACGCCACCTTTACCATGATAGAGAACCTGCTTTCGTGGGCCAGGATTATGCGGCGTAGTATTAAACCCAACTTAAAGCAAAATAACCTTTCTCTTATTGTTGAGCGATCATTTGACCTGTTGGAGCAACAAGCGAGGCAAAAGAAGATAAAATTGATTTATTCCGGTAATAAGGTGGTCCTTGCTATCTTTGATAAGAACCTGATAGAGATTGTGATACGGAATCTGCTTTCCAATGCTATTAAATTTTCCAATCCTGACAGTGAAATACGTGTAACCGCGGATAGAAAGGAAAATAAAGTGGAAGTGAGTATTTCGGATCAGGGGATGATTCTGAGCGAAGAGGATATTCAAAAAATTCTGAAAGAAAAAGAGAAAATGGAGTCGCGGCTGGGTACGCAAAAGGAAAAAGGTACCGGTCTGGGGCTGGTAGTGGTGAAAGAATTTATCCGGCACAACAAAGGAAAACTATTTATCAAAAGTCAGCCAGACCAGGGAACCACTTTCTCCTTCGTGTTGCCGGCGGTGTAAATGCTGTCTTGATATTTATTCAATATTTGTCATTGGTCATTCCCCATTCCCCATTCACCATTCACCATTCACCATTCCCCATTCACCATTCATAGAGGGGCACGTTTGGCACTACAAAAATAATTTACCCACTAAAATGGTAGTAGAACCTTTAAAATTAAGATGTGAACCAATTTACCAGTTATTTCGGAACACTTATATACCATTAAATTTTATATTTTTACCCGATAAACTAAAATTCCAAAATCAAATGAAAAAAATTTCCATTTTGTTGACAGCTCTTTTCGTAGGGCTTCAATTTTCTATGTTGATGGCACAATCCAACCAGCTTATCCCTATTGAAGTTCAGAAGGCCTATGCTGCCGGAACGCGATCAAAAGATGGCGCTCCCGGTCCCGATTATTGGGAAAACCATGCACATTATCAAATCAATGGCGAATTGCTGGCATCCGAAAGCAGCCTCAAAGGGACAGAAAAAGTTATCTATTTTAACAATAGTCCTGACACATTGAAAACGCTGGTTATCAGACTTTATCAGGATTTTTACAAGAAAGGCGCTGCTCGTGCCTGGAATATTGGCTCTGCAGATCTTACCAATGGTGTTCAAATGGACTACATAAAAGTTAACGATGAGCCGGTTAAAATGCCGGATGGGCAGCGTGGCTATTTTTATGGAACGAACCGTTATATTCGGCTGCCCCACGCGCTGGCTCCGGGAGATTCGCTTATATTGACAGCAGGATGGAAATTTCATATTCCCGCGACTATTCGCAACCGCATGGGAAACTATGGAAAAGGCCGTTTTCTCATTGCCTATTGGTATCCGCAAATCAGCGTTTATGATGACATCAGCGGTTGGGACAAGGTTGAGTTTAACGGAATTACTGAATTTTACAACGATTTCAACAACTATGATGTGCATATCACTACCCCTGCCGGATATGCTGTCTGGGCAACAGGTCATTTGGATAATGCCGCTGAAGTCTATGCCAAACCTGTTCTGAAACGTTATAAAAAAGTACAAAAATCGGATAAAATTATTGCTGTTATAAATCAGAAAGACTGGAATAAGCACAAAGTACTGAAAAGCAAGGGAACCACTATCTGGCATTTCACGGCGAGATATGTGACGGATTTCTCCTTTGCCGCCGCGTTGCGGTACAACTGGGATGCATCGTCCGTTTTGGTTGATTCGGCTACCGGCCGTCGTGTTCGTGTAGATGCCATATATCCGGATTCATCGCGTACTTTCCAGCGGGCAGCTTACTATGCGCGCAAAAGCATTGAATTTTTGTCGTACGAATGGCCGGGATATGCTTATCCGTTTGAGCACATGACCTCTTTCAGCAATGGTATGCTCAACGGCGGTATGGAAACCCCAATGATGGCCGACGATGGTGATCCGAAGGACACCATCTCTACCGCCAACCTTGTGTTTCACGAGATTTCTCATTCTTATTTCCCGTTTTTCATGGGAACCAACGAACGTAAATATGCCTGGATGGATGAAGGCTGGGCTTCCTATTTTACCGGTACTTTCAGTGAGAAAATGGCACCAAAATACCCCTATTTTCAGCGGACTGCAAAGCGTTTTAGCCGAATTAGCGGCCGGCAACTGGAAGTGCCGCTCATGCTCCCTTCCAATCTGATTTGTGATTTTTCTACCTATCGCATTCAGGCTTATACGCGCCCATCGCTGGCCTATAAATTTTTGCGTAATGCCATTGGTGATTCCGCCTTTAAAAAAGCGCTGCATGTTTACATGAATCGCTGGCACGGTAAACATCCCATTCCGTTCGATTTTTTTAACTCGTTTATGGATGCTACCGGCCAGAACCTAATGTGGTTTTTTAAACCCTGGTTTTTCGGTCCGGGCTATGCTGATCAGGCCGTGAAAGAGGTCACTTCCACCAATAAAATTGTGATTGAAAACGTGGGTGGCCTTCCCATGCCTGTTCATGTGGTTTGCCAATATGCCGATGGCTCAAAAGATACTTTTACTGAGTCAACGGCTGTGTGGGACAAAGGACAGGATACCATCAGCATTCAGGCTGACAAGGATAAAACCATTAAAAAGGTTGTTCTGGGAGCGCCTGATATACCGGATGTGAACAAAAGTAACAATGTGCTGATGAAGTAGAGATTTCATCACGGAATTTCACTTCTTCGGATGGGGAATTCCAAGTCTGTAAATATCCGGGTTTCACCTGTATCGGCTTAGACGATAACCCCGGATGAATAAAGCTCGGAATTGTTGGCTGTGAAATACTTAGTGACAATAAATTGATAACTATGAAAAAATATTTCCTGTTCTTTTTGCTGGTGCTGTTCAACAGTTCTCTCTTTCCTCAGATTGCTCCTGATAAATATTTTATCCAATTTACGGACAAAAATAATTCACCTTATTCATTAAGCCAACCTGGAAAATTTCTGACAGCAAGGGCACTGGCACGAAGAGCGAGATTTAATATTTCCATTAAGGAAAATGATATCCCGGTAAACCCGCAATATGTTGAAGCTGTGGCTAATACCGGTGTGAAAATTTTAAATACCAGCCGCTGGTTGAATGGTGTAACGGTTTATACTACAGATACTGCACTTATTGACAGCATCAAAACCTTCTCATTTGTCGGAAGTACACTAAAATTTGGCCCGGCCGGACAAAAAGAGGATAAATTCCGGAAAGAAGCGGCTATTCCGGAAGTGGCAACTCCGGTTTTTAAAGCTGTTGATACCCTGGAGGCACAGTATGGCGCAGCCCTGACGCAAATTAAACAGATTAATGGGATTTACCTGCACAATAAAGGTTTCCGGGGACAGGGTATGGTCATCGCCGTTTTGGATGCAGGATACAGTTCTGTGCCGACACAGCCTTTGTTTGACAGTCTGCGGAATGACCACCGTATTCTGGGAACCAAAGATTTTGTCAATCCGGGTGGCGATGTTTATCCGCAGCATTACCACGGCCGCATGGTGCTTTCGTGTATGGCAGCCGATGTGCCCGGAACGATGATTGGGACGGCACCGAAAGCTTCTTACTGGCTGTTGCGTTCGGAAGATGCGCGTTCGGAAAACGTGATTGAAGAATATAACTGGGTTTCAGCAGCAGAGTTTGCTGACAGCGTGGGGGCCGATGTCATAAACAGCTCGCTTGGATACATAGACTTTGATGATACTGCCTTTTCCCATCCCTATTCAGATATGGATGGGAAAACCTGTATCTCCACCCGTGGTGCCGAGATTGCCGCAAGCAAAGGAATGCTTGTGGTAAACAGCGCCGGTAACAGTGGACAGGACAAAGCTTTTCCCTGGATTGGCGCTCCTGCCGATGGTCACAGTGTGCTGACAGCCGGAGCGGTAACGGCAATGGGCATACGTGCTTCCTTCAGTTCCATTGGCCCCACTTATGACGGGCGTATTAAGCCCACGGTTATGACTTTGGGACAGGGTGATGCGGTTGCCAACTCGACCGACTCCATTACACATGCCAGCGGGACTTCTTTTTCCTCACCGGTTTTGGCAGGTATGAGTGCCTGTTTGTGGGAAGCACACCCGCTGGCTACAAACATGCAGATTATTGAAGCATTGAAAAAGACCGCCTCTTTAGCCGGCAATCCCAATTCGCTTATGGGCTGGGGTATTCCCGATTTTGCTAAAGCCGATGCTTATCTGACGAGAATTCTCGGTATTTCCCATCTGAAGGCAGCCAAAAATATTTTAACAGTTTATCCCAATCCCTTCCGGGATGGTTTTTCCGTGAAAGTTCCTCAAAGTATTTCAGGAAAAGTGCAGCTGACGCTCTTTTCAATAGATGGAAAGAAGCTATTTGAGAAAGAATTTCAGGTTACAGGTTTACATCTTTCTCTTCACAATACCCTATCGCAGCTGCGTCCAGGAATGTATTTGCTTCGCCTCTCTCACGCAGGAATGAACTTTTACGGAAAGGTGTTGAAGAAATGAATTAGCGGTAAGCAAGAATGGATAAAGTGATTGCGTTGTCAACTTATACTTTACAAAAGCATTCCCAGCTGATTTTCAAAAAGCGTCTGCTTATTAACTGATATTCAATAATATATGTTGATAACTTTAGCTATATCAGCCATATCAAATGCATGATATTTTGTATTTTTATATCAAAAAGCGTGCACTTATGATTAATTATACACCACAAAACTAACTTAGTCTGGAGGGGTTCCCACACCCTTTTGAGCGAGATCTTTTAGCTGATAACAGATGGGTAAAACCGGCAAAAGTCATTCCATGGGATGAGCTTGCTGCTACCTATAGCAATAAATTACAATCAGGCACATGTCGTAAGACTTTGGATATCAGGATTGTGATAGCCGCACTGATTGTAAAGCACAAGCTTAGACCGGATGACAGAGGCACAGTGGAGATGATCCAGGAGAACATTTACATTCAATATTTCTGTGGTTTCAAGAGTTTCACAAGGAAGGCCTTTAACCCGAGTCTGTTTGTTGCCATACGCAAGCGACCTGGTGGAGATGAGTTTGATAGTTTCAACAAAGCTGTCATAGAAAGGGCAGAACAGTTAAAGCCTCACCAGTTGCATATCAAGAGTAATGATACAGACAAAGATGACAAGGGAGTTGGTACATCTTCCAAGCCATGGGTAAGGCCGATGGTAAGAGGCAAGGACAAGAACAAGACCGCTAATCAGCTACACAAACTATTGCCCGGGCAATATTAAACTTTTATGCCGTGTTTTCAAAGATGTAGTTTGCAGAAGGGATACATGTAAAGCATAGCATTGAATGCCGTAACTGGTGCAAGTCTTGTACCGGCCTTGCGCGTGTCTGACTTGTGCCAAAGCTACAGCCATAGCTGAGCTGTATCACTGCAAACCCTTAGTGAGCGTTTTCAATGATCAGATACAGAAAAAAGGTAAAAAATATTAGGGAGCAGAAAATTATGATAAGCCAGTTCAACCATTTTAGCTTTATGGACATCAAAATCTCTTTTTGTGACTTTTCATAACGAATATGGATTACGGAAAGCAGATTTATTCCTATTGCCACTAGTGGACCGAAAAGGAGTAATCCCCTGATAATCCAATTCATCACGGAATTGTCCCCAAACTTTTTGTCAGCCTGCCCAATCCACACATAAACCGAAGTGAAAATTCCAAAGTCAATTTGCAGGTAGTGCTTTAGGACTACGCCACTCAGAAACAGAAGAGGGAGAATTAACAGGGCTACCCCAAAAATAGCCGATTTCTTAGTGTTGAGCAAAGTCATCCGGAACTCCCGCTGATGAGCACTAACGTTGACGACAGGTTGTTGCAG
>VAOU01054057.1_pt1 | contig 13927 bp, 13 predicted proteins | sample 3393871 | NCBI WGS metagenome assembly VAOU01 (sample SAMN08290440, study PRJNA428436) | hydrothermal vent metagenome | isolation source: Deep-sea hydrothermal vent chimney | place: Atlantic Ocean: South-mid Altantic Ridge | depth 1820 m m
GGTCCTTTGCAAGAAGCACAATGCCGTAGATGTGCGCTTCAGGCCTCGCCCTGCGGGGCTTACAGGCTGATTCACACTCTGCGTTGTCACTTTTCACCAGGCCCAGACATGCCTTCAAAGCTCCGCCTTGATTGTGAATCAGCCTGTAAGCCAGAGGTATGGTATACACATCAGAGGCTCCTTAAAATATAAAACGGCATAGCAAACATAAGTCCTGTTGCAGTAATAGTCAATGCAGGTATGCCCTGATTGTGCTGTTTGACCTTAATTGCCGTAAATGAATATATGACAGTTGACAACAAAACAGCAAGTATACCCAGTACGGCGCTCAAACTGAGTGTAAAACCAGTAGTGAATATCAGGGCGAGCGCTGTCAAGTAAAAAGGCTTAAGGGGTCACCGAATTCATATACTAACTGCAAACACATTACTAAACATCAATCACTCAAAATATCCTCAAGTGATTCCGTTGCAACTTCCCTTACCATAGACGATTCATCATTTGTACATTCCTGTAATCGTTTAACTGCTTTATCTCCCCCTGTGAGTGAGAGAAAATGACAGGCATCTGCGCGTATCGTCTCATCTGGAAACGCTGACAACTCAAGGAGTTCAGGTAAAATACCATTAAGTACAGATGGATTCTCCTGCAAACCTTCAAGGATAGCACTTACCCCGATGCGCACGGTCATTGGTACTTCTTTACCTTTTAACAATGCCACGAGATCAGGCAGCTGACTTTTATCACGCTCTATAAGCGCAGCTACCTCATCAAGCCGCCCATTTTTTAACTGTTCAAAAAGAAACCGTTGCTGCCCATCATTGCTCACTGCCATATCAATGGCATGCTCCAGATCTGTGCGGGTCTGTGCCCCGGTAAGTTCCATCTCACCCAGTTTTAACCACGGTACTGAGCGCACATTATGTTTAGCGGCTTCATCAGGCTGCTCCACAATATTGATCATTAATAAGCGAGAAATCCTGCCTTCTTTCAGTAAGTCTCCTAATAAATTCATCATCGTGGCGCAATACGGGCAGTCAGGTGCAATAAGTAATTTTGCTTCAGTCATATGGGCACCTCCACTAATTCATTAATAATCATATCCAGCCAGGACATAAATCATCAGTAGAAAACTCGTCTTAGCTGCTTTGAAATCAAAGAAAGGCTCCGATGTTCCTCAACATATTCTTTGTAATGGGCATCTGAGCTAAGCACATTTCCATATACTTTTTCTTCAAGTTGCGCCCATCTGCCACAACTGTTATAGATTTGTTTCAGTTCACTTCTGCTAAACTGGATTTTCCGTTGATAAGAGCCCTGATTTGACATAAAACCGTCATCCAGCTTTGATACATTAATATATACACTCATAATTTGCCTGAAATCTACCAGTAAATTTTCAGTACGAATCCAGTGATATATGCTATCCAGTTCATAATAATCAAAAATTACTTCGTCGATCTTCACCAGCTGCCAGTCAGAAGCATAGGGCTCCAGCCACCAGACTAAGCCCTGCAGAAGTTGCTTACGAGTAAATGGCTTATCCTCATTTCCCGTGTTCCATTTACTATGTTGACTGTAGTGTACAGCCCAGCTTTTTAATAAAGATGGTAACCGCCTGATGTTTGATATCCGATTAAGTCCAGCTATGCCTTCCTGCCTGAATGAATTATGTTTTTCAGGACCATCAATAAACCGCAGACTGCCGTCATCGACACCACGAAATAATAAATTTGTACTGTCTCCGCCTGTCTTGGGTATATGCGCCCATGCGAATTTTTCACCCACAACCATATATGGTTACCATTCTATTCACTCAAACCTGCCTTTTTAAGCTGTTATAATTAGCGCCCGATTTTTCGAAATAGTTATTCTAACATTGAAAATCGCACATTGGTTATTGGGGATATGCCTGCTGATTTTTCTGATGGTGGCCATCGGTAGCATAACTCGTTTGACAGGCTCTGGTCTTTCCATGGTTGACTGGCATCCGGCAACCGGCCTTACTGCTCACCTGATGCTGGCTGTTGCTATCTACAGCTATATACTCTGGGTGGCTCTTGGCCTGTTAGCAGAGGATAGACCCGCTACCGGCTATACAATGGATATTGATAAACTCACAGGCAAAAGTCTGATGTTACTGGTGCTGGTGATCATCACCATGGTATCAGGCGGTTTTGTCGCCGGTCTCAAGGCTGGCCTGATATACAATACTTTTCCACTTATGGGTGATACCTTGATTGCTCCCGGGGTCTATTTCCTGTCACCCTGGTACCTGTCCGCATTAGAAGATGCCGTTACAGTACAATTCAATCACCGCCTGCTTGCCCTGACAAGCGTCTTCCTGATAGTCGGATTTTATTTCTACAGCCATAAACTGGATCTGCCCTCGCAGACTAAAAACCTCCTAATCCTGGTACTGTTTGCCGGCATAGTACAGGTGGGTCTTGGGATTTCGACACTGTTGCTGAGAGTCCCTGTCGTACTCGGGGCCAGTCACCAGGCAGGGGCGCTAATATTACTTAGCAGTCTGTTATTACTGCACCATCACCTGAAAAACACAAAACCGATATGAGTATGTTGATGCAGAGATCAGGAACGAGAATAAGATATAACCTGTACGGGTATTTACAGGCACTCGAAGGAACTCATTCCAGGCACCTGGTGTCATTTCATTAGTAGAGCTGGCCATAAATTATATAAGGAAAACATCATGCTAATAAAGCGGTCCAACGATATTGAACAATTCTGTGATATCAAGCCCAGTGAAATCACCAGTAAAGAGGTCTACCAGTCACGCCGTCATTTTTTGCAGGGTGGTGCCACACTGGCACTCGCTAGTGGACTGGGCCTGACATCCATGCTGGCGACACAAAAAGTCAGCCACGCTGCCAGTAAATTCAGTAATCTTATAAAAAGCCCCTTCAATACAGATGAAACACTGACTCCATATAAGGACGTCACGACCTATAATAACTTTTACGAATTCGGTACCAGTAAATCCAGTCCAGCCGGTATGGCCAAAAACTTTAAGGTTGAACCCTGGACCATTGCAGTCAGTGGTGAAGTAGAAAAACCATTGACCCTTGATATGGAAGATATCCTCAAGCACTACCCGATGGAAGAACGGATTTATCGCCTGCGCTGTGTCGAAGCCTGGTCAATGGTTGTGCCATGGGTCGGCTTCCCGCTGGCCAGCTTGATCAAGGATCTGAAACCAACATCAAAAGCAAAGTACATTTCCTTCAGAACGCTGCATGATCCAAAGCGTATGGCGGGTCAGAAACCCGCCTTGTTCGGCAGCGGACTGGACTGGCCATACCGCGAAGGCCTGCGCATGGATGAAGCCATGAACCCGCTGACCATACTTGCCGTTGGTTTATACGGGGAGGTTATGCCGAATCAAAATGGTGCACCCATTCGTCTGATAGTGCCCTGGAAGTACGGATTCAAAAGTATCAAATCGGTCGTCTCGATTGAGTTCACCAAGAATCAACCCGAAACCACCTGGGCGATGCTGGCCCCAATGGAATACGGATTTTATGCCAACGTCAACCCTGAGGTCGACCATCCACGCTGGAGTCAATCAAGAGAAAGGCGACTGGGTGAATTTCGCAAAAGAAACACTCTAATGTTTAACGGCTATGCAGAACAGGTAGCCAGCATGTATAAAGGCCTTGATATGAAAAAATTCTTTTAACTCTTGTCATGACCAACAAACAAATCACATTGGCAAAAACAACCGTTTTTTTGCTGGCGCTGGTACCATTTTCCCTGCTGCTATTTCGTGGCTTGAACGATGAACTGGGTGCTAACCCAATTGAGACGATTACCAACACCACCGGCATATGGACCTTACGTTTTCTGGTCATTACCCTGGCCATCACACCTCTACGCAGACTGACCAGGCAGGCAATACTAATCCGTTTCCGCCGCATGCTGGGGCTTTTTACTTTTTTCTACGCCAGTCTGCATTTTCTAACCTATATCTGGCTTGATCAGTATTTTGACTGGCCGTTTATAGTCGAAGATATTGCTGAGCATCCCTATATCATTGTCGGCTTCACCACCTTCCTTATCTTGCTCTCCATGGCGGTAACATCACCAAAGTTTATGATTCGCAAGATGGGTAAGAACTGGAAAAATTTACATCGCCTGGTTTATCTGGCGGCCTTTCTTGGAGCAACACATTTCATCTGGCAGGTGAAGTCTGATATACGGGAGCCTTTACTCTATTTCGCTTTATTCTCAATTCTGATGTTACTCAGAATACCTGCCGTACAGAAGAGGACACCACTGCTTACTGGCTGGTTTCGCTCTGTGAAAGCCTGAACTTTACAATAATTTACCACCTTCTAGAATACCGTATTTCAGCAGTTGGCTCGGTGCCTGTCAGTTCTGGCATGACGATGAAAAGTATATAGATGGCTGTCTTGTGCTGCGTTTATAAAAACGATGTGAGAAGATTCCCATACAGATAGAATAGGAGAATACGCCTGATGAAGGTAAGTAATATTAAAAGAAGCACCCTGCTACTTACAATTTTTTATAGCGGCCTGCTTGTAATCACAGCAAGTCATGCCGAAACAGAGGAAACGACTGCAACAACTACGAATCGGTATGGCTCTACCACTACGACGGTAGAAGAGACTACAACTACCCGTGAAGAAAAAACTCCCACCAAGGAAATTGAGGCAGTACCCGTAGTAGGTGGGCGCAATGTCGGACCAACTGGCACAACAGGAACTATTCGTCGCTCAGATCGTCGACAGGATAGACGAGGTGGTGACCCTCGTCTTGATAATAATGATCGAGATGTCAATATTAATACCCGCCGCGATCTCCATTGAAATACTCGAGTGGGCAGCCCTACCTCAGAATCAACCAAAGTGAATCAGCTGACGGTCTGTTTTGTCTGATACAGGTGCTCTTTTAATTTGTGCACTCTACCCTTTTACATAACTTTGAAAATGTTGATCAATAATCAGGCAGCATCATCATTGCTGATGGCCTTCATGCTCAGGCGTATACGGCCCTGACGATCAACCTCAAGCACCTTCACCTTGATCACATCACCTTCAGCAAGCTTGTCGCTGACTTTTTCTACACGCTCGTGAGAGATCTGTGAGATATGTACCAGACCGTCTTTGCCCGGCAGTATCGTTACAAAAGCACCGAAGTCCATTAGCTTGGCAACCTTGCCTTCATAGATTGTTCCTACTTCAACATCAGCCGTGATCTGTTCGATGCGACGTTTCGCTTCCTGTCCGGCTGCATAGTCGATTGAGCCGATCTTGACCGTACCATCATCCTGTATATCAACCGTGGCGCCAGTCTCTTCAGAGATTGAGCGGATGGTTGAGCCACCTTTACCAATGACGTCACGAATCTTGTCGGTAGGTATCTTCAGGGTGATAATACGCGGTGCATACTCGGACATTTCTTCACGCGGGGCTTCAATGACTTTAGCCATCTCACCCAGGATATGTTCACGGCCTTCTTTAGCCTGACTCAGAGCGATTTCCATAATCTCGCGCGTAATGCCTTCGATTTTGATGTCCATCTGTAGCGCTGTTATTCCTTCGGCGGTACCAGCTACCTTGAAATCCATGTCACCAAGATGGTCTTCATCGCCCAGGATGTCTGACAGTACGGCGAACTTGTCGCCGTCTTTGATCAGTCCCATGGCGACACCAGCAACAGGTGCTTTGGTTTTTACACCGGCATCCATCATCGAAAGTGATGCGCCACAGACGGTAGCCATTGAGCTTGAACCGTTGCTTTCTGTTATCTCAGATACCACGCGAATCACATATGGGAATTCTTCCAGTGTCGGAACGACGGCAGCAACAGCACGCTTGGCCAATTTACCATGGCCAATTTCTCGACGTTTGGGACTGCCTACTCGCCCCGTTTCACCTACCGAGTAGGGTGGGAAATTGTAATGCAGCATGAAGGGATCGCGGTAGCTACCTTCCAGTGCATCAATAATCTGTGCATCACGCTCTGTGCCCAGTGTGGTGACAACCAGCGCCTGAGTTTCGCCGCGGGTAAACAGGGCTGAGCCATGGGCACGCGGCAATACACCGGTACGAATTGTAATAGGACGGATAGTTCGCGTGTCACGACCATCGATACGCAGCTGACCATCGAGTATCCGGCCACGGACGATTGATTTCTCAAGCCCTTTTATCGCGCCGGAGATTATTTCAGCGTCTTCAGCTGAGGATTCTTCATTTATTAGTTCGTCCATGATCAGGCTACGAACCGCTGCACATTTATCCTGACGAGACATCTTTTCAGCTGTGCTGTAGGCCTCTTCAAAACCCGCTGCACCGATAGCTGAAACCTTTTCAGCCAGTGACTCATCTTTCTCAGCTGCAACAAACTCACGCATTTCAGTATTTACTTCTGCTGCCAGCTCACGAATTGCATTGATTGCTATATTTGATTGTTCATGGCCGAACATGACAGCACCAAGCATTACTTCTTCAGATAACACCTTCGCTTCTGATTCAACCATCAGTACAGCACTTTCAGTGCCGGCAACAACCAGATTAAGATCTGAGCTCTTCAGTGCTTCAGCACCGGGATTTAGTACATATTCACCGTCAATGAATCCAACACGAGCACAACCGACCGGGCCATTGAACGGCAGTCCTGAGATAGCCAGCGCCGCTGAGGTACCAAGCATAGCGACGATATCGGGATCAACATCAGGATTGATTGAAATGACTGTACAGATGATTTGCACTTCATTAATGTATCCTTTTGGGAATAAAGGACGCATAGGTCGGTCAATCAAACGACAGATTAGAATTTCCTTTTCAGAGGGGCGACCTTCGCGACGAAAGAAACCGCCCGGGATACGGCCGGCTGCATAGACTTTTTCCTGGTAATCGACAGTAAGTGGAAAGAAATCCTGTCCGGGACGGGCACTTTTTGCACCAACCACTGTGACCAGAACAACCGTATCTTCCATGCTTGCCATAATTGCAGCATCGGCCTGACGTGCAACTTCACCTGTTTCCAACGTAACGGTGTGCTCACCGTACTGAAATGACTTGCTTACCTTTTTCAAAATTCACCCTCTACTCGGATACTGTCCGACTGACTTAATTACACTGAGTTGTGTCGTAGTAGACCTACGATTACTTACGCAGACCCAGACGTGAGATCAAATTACGATAACGTTCTGAATCGCGGCTTTTGAGATAATCAAGCAACTTGCGACGCTTGCTTACCAGACGCAACAAACCCTGTCGTGAATGATGATCATGGATATGCTCTTTAAAATGGCCGGTCAAATCAGTGATCCGTGCGGTCATCAGGGCAACCTGTACTTCTGGCGAACCGGTGTCTGTTGTTCCGGTCTGATATTCTTCAACAATCTTCGCCTTTGCTTCTGCATTCAAGGCCATTTTCTTCCTCTCTGAGTGATCCTTACTGGATCCTTACTGGTTACAGTCAATAAAACCCGCGTATTCTACCTGTGTGTCGTATATTCCTCAATACTAATATAAACGAAAAGCTAAATTTCAATGAAGCTTGTGTTGTCTGTCATCGCGAGGAATGAAGAGACGAAAAAATCTCTATCCGTTTGATCCTAATCAAAGAGATTGCCGCGCTGCGGTGATCGTAAGGATGGTGGCGCAGCCCCATCCTGCAGGAAATACCCATAGGGTACAATGACGGCTGCTATCTAATTAGTAGATTCTAAAATACTCTACATGTAGCAATTATATACTTTAAGTTTACTTTATTACATCTTGTTTTTACTAATAATTATTAGCTAAATATTTCCAATTAACTATTTGTACAGAGGAGTCTTTTGGGCTTTATTTGCCTGTCTTCCAGGGCCTCCCCTATACCAGTAAAACACCCATTTTCACTATACACACGCACCAGGCCAGCTTGCGGAACATCATCAGCACACACCATTTGACCCTGTCTAAAATACTGATAGGCATCTTGTGCAAGGCGAACCTGTGGCATATCGTCTATACCGGCATCTATCGGCAACAATTGTTGCAGACGCCGCTGATCATCCATTTCCTGCAGCTGTTCAAGTTTTACTGCATCCCTGACATCAAATTTACCGGCAGCAGTCCTTCTCAATTCAGTGACATGTGCACCACAGCCCAGATCTTCACCAATATCGAAAGCAAGGCTACGAATATAGAAACCTTTAGAGCAATGGACGTCCAGAGTAAGCGATTCAGCATCGAATGCCAGTAGTGATAAATCAAAGATTTCAACTGAGCGTGGTTTGCGCTTAACTTCTATACCCTTTCTGGCAAGTTTATACAGGGGCTGGCCATTTTTCTTCAATGCCGAATACATAGGCGGCACCTGCTTAATAACACCCTTGTATTTATTCAGCACTAACTCAAGCTGCTGACTGGAGACGTTCACTGTTTTCTGAGAAATGACATCACCTTCACCATCGCCGGTAGTCGTTGTTTCACCGAGCTTGAAGGTGGTCAGATAACGTTTGTCGGAATCCAGCAGGTACCGGCTTAGTTTAGTCGCCTCTCCAAAACACAGCGGAAGTAGACCACTGGCAAGAGGATCAAGACTTCCTGTATGGCCTGCTTTTCTGGCATTGAACAGATGTTTGACCTGCTGCAGGGCCCTGTTAGAAGAGATACCCAGACACTTGTCTAACAGCAGGATGCCATCCACCGGGTCAAGTTGGCGCTGTGAACGTCTGCTCACTCTTTATTTTTATCCTGTTCATTGAGCATAAGGTCATCAATCAATTTACCGACACGCAGACCGCGTTCAATAGAATGGTCGTATGCGAAATGTAATTTCGGGATGTATCGGAGTTCGATACGGTCGGTAAGCTCATGACGAATAAAACCGGCAGCTTTATTGAGCACTTTTTCAGTTTCTTTAATTGTTTGTTTTTCGCCCTGCATGACGAAATAAATTTGTGCAGAGGACATGTCCCGTGTCATCCTGGTGTGGGTAATAGTGACGGCGGCGGCACGCGGGTCATTCATACCCTGCTGGACGATTTTGGCAACCTCTCGCTGAATTACCTCGGAGACTCGAGCAGAACGACTAAAATCTCTAGGCATTACAACTAATCGAGTGTTCTTTTTGTTTCGGTAACCTCAAACACTTCAATCTGGTCACCGACCTTAATGTCGTTGTAGTTTTTCACCCCGATACCGCATTCAAGACCTGATTTGACCTCATTCACATCCTCTTTAAAGCGGCGTAAGGAATCGAGTTTACCTTCGAAGATAACAACATTATCCCGTAATACCCGAACCGGGTTGTTACGTTTGATTGAACCCTCGATCACCATACAACCTGCAATCGCACCAACCTTTGAAACCATGAATACATCCCGCACTTCTGCCAGACCGGTAATCGTTTCTTTAATTTCGGGCGATAACATCCCTTCAATAGCAGCCCTCACCTGATCAACTGCATCATAAATCACCTTATAGTAATAGACCTCAACACCTTCATTTTCGATTAGTTTTCTGGCGGTCATATCAGCACGGACATTAAAGGCAATGATGATTGCCTCCGATGCCAGAGCCAGATTCACATCTGATTCTGAAATGCCACCAACCATGCCATGAACAACAGTGACTTTGACTTCATCAGAAGACATTTTCTCTAATGACTGGCTAAGTGCCTCTACTGAACCCTGCACATCTGCTTTCACCAGCAGATTGAGAGTCTTCTTTTCACTCTGTGAATCTTCCATATTCTGGAAAATGTTTTCCAGCTTGCTTGCCTGTTGGCGTGCCAGTTTCGATTCCTTGGCCTTGCTTTTACGGTACATGGCAATCTCGCGCGCCTGCCGTTCATCACTCGCCACCAGCACCTCATCACCTGCTGTAGGAACACCGGATAAACCAAGCAGCTCGACTGGGATTGACGGCCCTGCCTGCTTGATTACCCTGCCAGCATCATTATACATGGCACGCACCTTTCCACTTTCCTGACCTGCAATTACAATGTCGCCCTTGTGTAATGTCCCGCTCTGTACAAGAACAGTCGCCACTGGACCTCGGCCCTTATCAAGTCGCGCTTCAACGACCATTCCTTTCATAGGTCCTGTTACAGGGGCCTGTAATTCCAGTATCTCTGATGTCAGCAGCACACTTTCAAGCAATGCATCCACCCCTTCTCCAGTATGTGCAGAAACGGCAACTGACATAACATCCCCGCCATAATCCTCTACAAAGACATCATGAGAGCTCAATTCTGACTTCACCCGCTCAGGGTCGGCACCTTCCTTATCAATTTTGTTGATAGCGATTACAATTGGGACGCCTGCAGTGCGAGCATGGTGTATTGCTTCAATGGTTTGTGGTTTTACACCGTCATCAGCAGCAACGACGATAATAACAATATCAGTAGCACCTGCGCCACGCGCACGCATGGCGCTAAACGCCTCATGGCCCGGTGTGTCAAGGAAGGTCATACCACCATGCGTCTCAACATGATAGGCGCCAATATGCTGGGTAATTCCACCTGCCTCACCACTGGCAACACGTGTTTCACGAATATAATCCAGTAGAGAGGTCTTGCCATGGTCAACATGGCCCATGACCGTAACAATTGGATAACGTGGCTTAAGTTCATGCACACCGTCATCAATCTGTGAGAAAACATCTTCAGGTGTTTCCGCTTTTGCCTCTTTTGCAATATGCCCCATTTCTTCAACAAGCAGGGTGGCCGTATCGCTATCGAGTATCTGGTTAATGGTAACCATCATGCCCATACCCATCAGAACTTTAATCACTTCGCCTGCTTTAACAGACATAGCTGCCGCAAGATCTGCAACGGTGATAGTTTCAGGTATCTCTACCTCGTAAATCACGGGCTCTGTTGGCTTTTCAAATACGTGCTGATCCGAGATACTCGTTTGGACTTTCTGATTGCCACGACGCCTGGGCTTGCGTCGTTTACCTTTACCGGGAGCAACATGAAGTTGCTCTCGTCCCTTACCAAAGCCACCATGATCCTTGTGACGGGCAGACTTATCTTTTTTGGCTGGGGCCTGTTTACCCGGTCGAGGACCGGCACTCTTTTTAGTTTCTTCAGTGCTGTCAACATTGGCCGCTTTTATGGCTTCTTCCTTCGCCGCTTTTTTAGCTTCAGTCTTTCGTGATACTTCTGCCTCAGCTTCCGCCCTGGCCCTGGCAACCTCTTCCTCTGCAGATTTTTTAGCTAGAATTTCAGCTTCTTTAGTTGCATTGATCTCAGCCTCTTTTCTTTCTTCTGCTTCTTTCTCCAGTCTGAGCTTTTCTTCTTCTTTAGCCTGAACCTCGTCAATTACACCCTTGTTAAGGAATGTGCGCTTCTTGCGTACAACTACCTGTACTGCATGTGCGCTACCCGTACGCGATGTCTGTCGAATTTCACTGGATGTTCTTCGACTAAGCGTAATCTTATTACGTGATTTTGGTAATTCAGCATCAACATCACCGCTCAGGTGCTTGAGCAGGAGTATTTTCTCGTCATTAGTCAGATCATCACCAACTTTTTTGCCCTTGACGCCTGCTGCAGTCAACTGCTTCAACAGATGCTCCGGCTCGACACCGATTTTCTGTGCAAAACTCTTAATATTGGTCTCTGACATAACTCATCTCTCTACCCTCATCAAGGGTATTTGCGAAAACTCGGCTCATTCTACTCTATTAGTCCTGTAATACTTTACCTGCTTTACTCAAACCAGGGGGCTCTTGCAGTCATGATCAACTGCTTGGCACGTTCTTCGTCCATCTCCTGGATATCGAGCAATTCATCAACGGCAAGCTCTGCCAGTCCTTCCTGCGATATTACACCGCTGTTTGCCAGTACTTTAGCTGTATGTTCATCCATCCCATCCAACGCCAGCAGATCGGCATCCGGTTTGGCATTTTGCAAAGCCTCTTCTTCAGCAATAGCTGAAGTAAGTAATGCATCCGCCGCACGGTTACGCAACTCGTCAATCAAAGTATCGTCAAATTCTTCAATCGCCTCCATTTCCTGGCGGGGGACATAAGCGACTTCCATTACAGAGGTAAAACCTTCCTGTACCAGTATCATCGCGACATCCTCATCCACATCAAGCTGAGCGGAGAACATCTCGATTAATTTTTGTGCTTCGCCCTGACCTTTTTCTTCTGCACCGCTTTCTGACATGACGTTGAGTACCCAGTCGGTGAGCTTTGAAGCCAGTTGAACATTCTGACCACTACGCCCAATCGCCTGGGCAAGCTGGGTCTCATCAACAATGACATCAATGGCATGATTTTCTTCATCAATCATGATGGACAGGATTTCTGCCGGAGCCAGTGAATTTATGACAAATTCAGGGATTTCTGGCGACCATTTAATAATGTCAACACGCTCTCCAGCAATCTCATTCGATACACTTTGTACACGCGATCCACGCATGCCTACACAGGCCCCAACAGGATCAATTCGGCTATCCATGGATTGCACTGCTATCTTTGCACGTGAACCTGGATCTCTGGCTGCACCGTGAATCTTAATCAGGCCCTCACCGACTTCCGGCACCTCAAGCTCAAATAGTTTAATCAGTAATTCAGGGGAAATCCGGCTAAGTAAAAGCTGCGGCCCCCGGTTTGCATAACGAACTTCTTCCAGAATCGCCCTTATACGATCACCTTTGCGCAGTCCTTCTCTCGGAATCATATTCCGCTTGGGTAACAGTGCTTCCGTGCCATTAATTTCGACGATAGCATCACCGCGTTCCATGCCTTTTACAATACCGGTGATCATCTCACCCTGACGACCTTCAAAATCTCTGACGATTTGTTCGCGTTCAGCCTCGCGAACTTTCTGCATAATTACCTGCTTGGCTGCCTGGGCGGCAATTCTACCAAATACTACTGGTTCGATGCTTTCTTCTATTACATCACCGGCGACTAATTCAGGGTAGTCTTCTTTAGTTGAACTAAGCAACAGCTGTTTGTCGGGATACTCAAGACCCTGCCCATCTTCAAGCGATTCATCATCAATAATCTCCCATATACGAAAGCTTTGATATGCGCCCGTATTTCTGTCGACCTCTACCCTGGCATCGATATCCAGTGGATTGAGCTTACACGTCGCCGCTGCCAGTGCTGCTTCAATTGCCTGAAATATGACTTCTTTTTCAAGTCCTTTCTCGCGTGAGACGGCATCAGCCATCATGAGAATTTCATTTTGCATAACAAGCCTCGCTAACTATCCAATACAGGGACCAGATTTGCTTTTTCGACTATATCAAGAGGTATTTTATATTCTTCATTGTCGACCGCAACAAACAGGTTTTTTCCATCAAATGATTCAAGTACGCCCTTGAAGTTTTTTCTTCCAAGAACAGCTTCAGTACTGCGTATTTTTACTAATTCACCTGTAAACTGCTTAAAATGTTCAGGTTTAACCAACGGCCTGTCCAGGCCTGGTGATGAAACCTCCAGTGTGTAACGATTTTGCAAGGGGTCTTCAACATCAAGTATGCCACTGATCTGATAGCTGACCGCCTGACAATCCTCTACTGTTATCCCCTTTCCTGCATCAATATATATACGCAGAACCGTACCATTACCACTACTCGTCAGCTCAACGCCAACAAGTTCATAAGCCATTGATTCAACAACCGGCTCAAACATATCGTTTAATTTCTTTTCCAGCCTGTCCATTCCTTCTCAACCACAATCAGCTCCATACATATCTGGTATATGGCAATCTGAGCCCGAAAAAACAAGACCCCGCATTGCGGGGCCTTATTTTTATAAATACTTGGTAGCGGGGGCAGGATTTGAACCTACGACCTTCCCATGGGTAATAAACCATGAGACCGACTACATGGTCGGGCTCATAACCCGAAGTCCCTCAGCGGTACTCCCAGTCACAAACTCGATAAAACTTGGTAGCGGGGGCAGGATTTGAACCTACGACC
>VAOU01036881.1_pt1 | contig 13912 bp, 11 predicted proteins | sample 3393871 | NCBI WGS metagenome assembly VAOU01 (sample SAMN08290440, study PRJNA428436) | hydrothermal vent metagenome | isolation source: Deep-sea hydrothermal vent chimney | place: Atlantic Ocean: South-mid Altantic Ridge | depth 1820 m m
ACTTGTGCCATTCACGGTACTTGCGCCATCCATGGCGGTCGTAGCGAGGGAAAGCGGATTTGAGGTCGATTTTGCCATGATTTGAGGCGAATGCTGGTTGTATTTAACGAGAATCAGAGGAAAATCGGACCGAAGCCCGCTTATCCGCAGTAGGCTCGCTATTCTCGGACAGCCTCCTAGCCAAAGACGGCTTTTCCACAGTAGACTCTCAGTTATCAGACAGGCTGCCGGGAGCCGCTAATGGACCAGGAGCCTTTGAACATGACATTGCAGGTAGCTGAGCCAATGAACGATATCAACACCTATTGCACAAAACTGGGGAAACAGGCCCGTACTGCTTCCAGGCAACTCGCGGCTAGCTCAACCGGGAAGAGAAATACGGCCCTGCTGGCCACTGCTGAGGCTTTAATTTCTAATCTGGATAAAATAGAGAGCGCCAATCACCAGGACCTGGTAGCCGCCCGAGATCATGGCCTGACAGCGGCCATGCTTGACCGACTGACCCTGGGAGAACACGGGATTGCAACCATGGCCAAGGGCTTGCGCCAGATTGCCACGCTGGCGGACCCGGTGGGCAGTATCACCGATTTGCAATATCGCCCCTCCGGTATTCAGGTCGGCAAAATGCGGGTCCCCCTGGGCGTGGTGATGATCATCTATGAATCCCGCCCCAATGTCACGATAGACGCAGCCGGACTGTGCTTAAAATCAGCCAATGCCACCGTGCTGCGCGGGGGTTCGGAAGCCTTTCATTCCAACCAGGCCATTGCCAGTTGTATCCAGCAGGGCCTGGCTGCAGCGGGCCTACCCAAACACAGTGTGCAGGTCCTGGAAACTACCGACCGGGCTGCGGTCGGTGCCTTGTTGCAGATGCCAGAATCCATTGATATCGTTATTCCGCGTGGTGGCAAAGGACTGATTCGCCGGGTCAGTGCGGAGTCACAGATTCCCGTCATTAAACATCTGGATGGTGTTTGTCATGTCTATATCGATGACAGTGCGGATACTGAACAAGCTTTGAATATTGTCGTTAATGCCAAAACTCAGCGCTACGGTGTTTGCAACGCACTCGAAACGCTGCTAGTGGCTCAAAGCCGCGCCACCGAACTACTGCCTCAGATCGCAGAGCGCCTGCAAACTGCGGGTGTCGAGCTACGTGGCTGTCCGCTGACCTGCTCGCATCTTGCGGATATCACAACTGCCTGCGAGGAGGACTGGTATGCTGAATATCTGGCACCTATTTTGTCTATCCGGGTAGTGGCCGATCTAACCCAGGCGATCGATCACATCAATCACTACGGCTCTGCCCATACCGACGCAATCGTAACCCGTGATTTTTCCAACGCCCGACGTTTTATCACCGAAGTCGATTCAAGTTCCGTAATGGTCAATGCTTCAATCCGCTTTGCCGACGGTTTTGAATACGGCCTGGGTGCCGAAATAGGCATCAGCACCGCCAAATTACATGCTCGCGGCCCGGTCGGACTGGAAGGATTGACTTCACAAAAATATGTGGTCTTCGGTGACGGCACGATACGTGAGTAAATGAAAGCCGGGGCTCCATTGCTGGGCGTATTCGGAGGCACCTTTGATCCCATACACCAGGGCCATTTATGCACAGCCCGAGTAGTATCGAAACGCCTGCAGCTGGATCGTCTGCATATCATTCCAGCAGTGCGCCCCCCATTGAAACCTGCCACAGGTGCTGATTCCGAACAGCGTCTGCAGATGCTACAGCTGGCGTTGACCGAGTATCACGAGTTTTATCTTGATTTGTGTGAATACCGCAGAACCGGTCCTTCCTATACGACGACCACCCTGCGCGACCTGAGGCAACGTTATCCGCAGCATCATCTGGTACTGATCATCGGTGCCGATACTTTTGCCGGCTTATCCGACTGGCATCAACATAAGGCGCTGTCAAAACTGACGCATCTGGCCGTTATGAGTCGGCGGAGCACACCGACACCCACATTGCTTACAGAGGGCTTTACCGCAATCAACCGGGAACAACTCAAACAACAAAATACGGGGGGATTATTGGCTGTGGAAGTCCCTTCCCCTGATATTTCGTCCACCTTTATCCGCGCTGGCATAACCACTGGCAAGGATGTGTCATCAATGCTTTGCCCCGCAGTCTGGGATTACATCCAGCAACACCGGCTTTATGGATGTAATGCCATAGGCAGTGGACCACCTGAAAAACCTGTTTCAGAGCAGGCTCCCGAGGTAACAGCAACAGGGGCTAGGAGGCTGGAATGAAGTACAATGGGGGTGTTATACCACCTCTTTGAACATCGGTCGGAGGTTTTTCTACTACAGGAAGTCTATATGATAAACGAGGTTGCAATCAAAAATGCCGTGGTCACGTCACTGGAGGAGGTCAAGGGGGACGATATTCGGGTTCTGGATATTCACGAATTATCTGACATGGCCACGTTCATGGTCATTGCCAGTGGCAATACCGATCGCCATGTCCGGGCCATGACGCGCCAGGTTACCGATGACTTGCGCGACCTTGGGGAGCGGCCCCTGGGAACGGAAGGGGAAACCCAGGGTGAATGGGTCCTGCTCGACTATGGTGAGGTCATCGTACATCTCATGCAACAACAGACCCGCGATTTTTATGACCTGGAAAAACTCTGGGATGAAGACTTGCGACCAATGATAGAAAAACAACGCCAGCAAACCTCAGCCCTGACCTGAGCAACCGTGAAAATACATATTCTTGCCATGGGTGATCGCATGCCAGCATGGATCGATCAGGGCTTTGCTCACTATGCGGCTCGTATGCCGACATTCTGCCAACTGGCATTACAACCCATACCTCTGCAAAAACGTGGCAAAAAAGCCGATATCAAGGCCGTCATAAAACGTGAATCGTCGCAGTTACTGCAAGCAATCCCCACAGCGGCCTATTGTGTTGCCCTGGAACGTACTGGCAAACAGATCAGCACGGAGAAACTCGCAGAACAGCTGCGTCATTGGCTGGCATCCGGGCAACAACCGCTGATACTGATCGGTGGCCCGGAGGGACTGGGCACCACCGTATTGCATAAAGCACGAGAAATCTGGTCGTTATCATCACTAACACTTGCCCATCCGATCGCTCGGCTGGTAGTGGCGGAACAATTGTACCGCGCCATTAGTATCATTCAGGGGTTACCCTATCACCGCGGACCCACGTGGCAAGTATGAGGTAGCCACTACAGGATGACCGGATCTGACTTACTAACATTTTTTGTAACTATTCAGCGTATTCATCTTTTGTCCCATTACGGCGTGTGTTCGTACTCGAATGCTCACATATGACTTATATGCTCACATTCTCCGTGCGAAAATGCCTTGTACTGAGCCAAAATCTAAACATGCTGAATAGTTACCATTTTTTATGAAAGGGCTCTGACCCCTTTTCTACTGGAGATAGACCTATTGTCTGCCGCAGAAGAATTACTGATTAATATCACCCCTCAGGAAACCCGGGTTGCGGTAGTAGAAAATGGCGTGCTCCAGGAAGTCCATATTGAGCGTAGCCGTTCTCGCGGCCTGGTTGGAAATATCTACAAGGGCAAGGTGGTCCGTGTGCTGCCCGGAATGCAGGCTGCTTTTATTGACGCCGGATTGGAACGAACGGTGTTTCTGCATGCCTCGGATATCAACCCGCACCAGGAACCCGACAATGGCCCGGACCGGGTAGCACCGGAGATCGGTGACTTATTACACTCAGGCCAAGAATTGACCATACAGGTGCTCAAAGATCCGATCAGCTCCAAAGGAGCACGGGTCACCACTGAAATTTCGATACCTTCACGTCATCTGGTGTATCTGCCAACCGGCAACCACTTCGGTGTATCACAGCGCATCCAGGATGAAGATGTGCGGGAATACCTGCGCGAATTAGTGCAAACGATGCAACAACAGGAGGGCACAACCGGCAGCTATATCATCCGCACGGTAGCAGAATCTGCGTCAGAAGAAGATCTGTTGTCTGATATGCGCTTTTTGTGGCGGGTCTGGAACCGTATTCGGCAACATTTACAGGATAGTACTGCGCCCACGCTGATCCATGAGGATATTCCCCTTGCCCTGCGAATAATGAGAGACCTGGTCCGCGATTCCGTAGAAAAAATTCGTATCGATTCCCGGGAAACCTACCAGAAAGCCCGGGAGTTCGCTGATGAACTGGTTCCAGACGTCGCCAACAGGCTAGAATATTATTCCGGAGAGCGGCCCATCTTCGAACTTTACTCGGTCGAAGATGAAATCGAGCGGGCACTGGATCGATATGTCAGTTTAAAGTCGGGTGGTTACCTGGTACTCGACCAGACCGAGGCCTTGACCACTATCGATGTCAACACCGGTGGCTTCGTCGGTCGACGCAATCTGGAAGAAACCTTGTTCAAAACCAATCTCGAGGCCACTTACGCGATTGCACGACAGCTACGATTACGCGACCTGGGTGGTATGATCATTATTGATTTCATCGATATGGAAGATCCGGAACATCGTCTCCAGGTCATGCGGGCACTGGAAAAAGCCCTCAGTCATGATCGCACTCGCACCTTCGTGACAGAAATGTCAAGCTTAAGCCTGGTTGAGATCACACGCAAACGGGTGCGGGAAAGCCTGGAGCACCAACTCTGTGAGGAATGCCCGGTCTGCCAGGGGCGGGGCATGCTAAAAACTGCCCAGACGATCTGTTATACGATTTTTCGTGAAATTCTTCGTGAATCACGACAATTTGATCCACAGGAAATCCTCGTCCTGGCCTCAGAGAACGTGGTTGATTTGCTCCTTGAAGAAGAATCAACCAACCTGGCTGATTTACAGACATTCATCGCCAAACCAGTTCGCTTACAAGTCGAAACCAGCTATCATCAGGAACAATATGATGTGGTTTTGATGTGAGATGTCAACCTGTTGGTCCTCGCTACGACTCCTGTTCTAGGACAACTTCCCAGGGCATCGCTTTCGGTAACTCTTGAATAACATAATCAATAACTTACGATTTAGTAACATTATGCCATAACATGATAATTTTGTAACATTATGGGAATACTTCGGCGCTGCTATTGTTACTGCAGAAACATCCTGCTGGGCCTGCTTGCTGTGGCCCTTATAGTGGTTGTCGTGGCCGTCATTGCGGTCAACCGACTGCAGGATATGCAGTCTCAAATTATTGATCTATTGCAGCAAACCACAGGACGAGACATTACTTTTCAGACCCTTCGTGGCAACTGGACAGGGCTGAATCCGCAAGTGATCGCGACAGGTGTCGAAGTCAAGCCAAGCCATCCAGACCACCCGAATGCGACCAAGCCATTGCGTTTGCGCCGCTTACAGGTCGAGCTGTCGTTACCAGATCTGTTGCTAGGTCGTCTGGTACCCAGAGTACTGAAAATTAATGCCCCGGTACTGCATGCACGTCTGGACAGTAACCACCAAGTCGTTATTGATGAGCTGGTTTTGGGCACCGACAAAAGGGCAACAGATTACTCCCGACTAACTGAGTTTGCCGACATGCGACTGGTGATAGAGGATGCCCGCCTGATCTGGCATAGCCCAAATGGAGACACTTTTCCGATTAATGCCAATCTCAGCATGGAAACACGAAATGGCACAATCCAGATTACGGGCCAATTACAAGCTGCTGGTGGCCTGGCATCATTACAACTTTCGGTACGTGGCTTAGCCTCTGGTACTCCACAAGCCAATTGCAGTGTGCGGATACAACACATGAGCTGGCAGGACTTACCCATACAAATTCGTAGCTTGGCGCCACGACTGGTACAGGGTAAATTCAACAGTAACTTACAATGCCGCTGGGCAAAAGGAAGCCTACAGCAGGTCACTGGCCGTGCATTACTTGAAAACCTGATCTTTAAGATGACACCTGAGGAAGTGACCCTTGACCTATTACGCGGTACCGTACAATGGAACAAGGTACGGAACTCATGGAGAGCGCAGTTACGTGATGTCGAGTTGGGCCGAGCTAATCGACGTTTCGTTGTCGACCTGATGTCGGTACGTCAATCGTCACAGAATCAATACCAACTTACCATCCCGAATGCACAATTATCCAAAGCATTTCAACTTTGGCAAACGGCCATTACGGGAATCAACGCCAACTTATCGATGCTAACCCTTGTCAAAGGTCAGATTTCTTTATTGCAGGCCCGCCTGCAGACCTCAGCACAAGGCCTGAGTATTGCAGATTTACAAGCCAATTGTCGCAAATGCAGTGTGACACTGCAAAAGCCTGGGCGTAGTTCGCCCGTGTTCAGTGGCAGTCTACACTGGTCGCCCACTGGAGGGTCTGTGACACTTAAGGCTAGCAGCGGTACTATCCAATGGCCACAGTTATGGAAGACTCCGATTACCTTACAAGCCGGACAGGGCAGGGCAAGATGGCGAGCTAGCTCATCAGGCTGGAACGTTACTCTTGAACAATTGCGTTTGCAAACGTCGGGGTTGGAGGTCTCCGGCAGTGCCAGTGTGCAGCTTGATAAGAAATTGCACCCGGGCAAACTGTCCGTGTTGCTGCAGCGTAGCAGCGGTGATATTGGAGCCATTCGAGCACTATTGCCTGTAACTCTGCCCAACAAAACAAAGCAATGGCTTAACAATTCCTTGCTTGGTGGCCAATTTCGAATGGATCAGGGGAAAATCGAGGGTGACCTGCAAGCCAACAACTTTCTCGACAAGGGTACGGTTACACTCAGCGCCGTCATCACGGCAGGAAAATTCCGCATGGTTCCGAAATGGCCTGTTTTCGATGCCGTTTCCGGGCGCCTAAGCGTTCAAAACAGACGTCTGCGCTTTACCATCGATAGCGCGGTTTTTGTCAAACAACAGATCACCCAACTCGAAGGCAGCCTTAGTGGATTGGGTACTAATAAAACCTTGCTTACTCTAACCGGACGGTCCAGCGGAGAAATTGCAGAACTGCTCACATTTATGAAGTCCCAAAAACTGGATCGAGGTGCAGCCGGGACTTTCATGAAAGCTGCCAGCGGTATGGGTGCTATGGATTTGGCCCTGGAGTATCCTTTTGGCACCCGTAAGGCAGGAAAATTCTCTGGCGTGTATTATTTCCAAAACCAGTCCTTGACTTTGCTATCAGGGCTACGACTGTCTGATATCCAGGGGAAACTGGTTTTCGATAATACGCATATTGCTGCTACAGGCCTGACCGCGAGCGTCTTTTCAGGCCCACTGACAACAGATTTATTCTTCACCTTCAAGCCGGGTATACGTGAGATCAAGGCCAGTGGTGAGGCGGATGTTCCCGCCTTGCTGCAATTTGCCGGCGAGAAGTTTTCTGGTCTGGGCTCAGGTCGCTTACAGTGGCAAGGCAGTTGGCAAGATAGCGGTAATGCCAATATCTTTACGCTGCAAAGCAACCTCAAGGGCGTAGATCTCAAGTTACCGCCGCCCCTGCAAAAAAATGCCATCACCGAATGGCCTCTACGGGTCAAAATCCAGCGACACCGATCCGCGATAAATGTCACCGTAGATGCCGGTATAGCCCTGCAGGCCGATCTGCAATGGACCAAGGAAGGCAAACAAGTACGTTTACAGGATGCCAATATTGCCATTGGGGCAGATCTTGATGAAAAAAGTCGTCAACGTGGATTACAGGTTCGCGTGATTGCTGATCGCTTCAACTGGGATGCCTGGCAACAGATACTCGACCGCTTCAGTAATCGCGGGTCTACCGCTTTGCCGATCCTCGGTATTGCACTCAAGGCCCGGGACGTATACGCCATGTCCAGGCCTTGGGGTGCGGTGGACATGACCCTACAACCTGTCCAGCCACAAACTCTGGCACTGAAGGTAACTGGAGATCGGCTGCAAGGCAGCGGTAGCTACCGTAAAACCGGGAGCCACAGTTTTCTGAATCTGGACATGCAATATTTTTACCTGCCGACCACAAAAAACTCAAACACTTCCAACGGCAGTGACCCGGATACGTGGCCTGATCTAAATTTGCGGGTGGCTAATTTTCGTTACGGCAATATGCAGTTGGGACAGCTCAATCTGCTCTCAACATCACGCCCGGGATTATTGCAGATCAATAGTTTACAGCTGTTACGCAATGATTTGATGATGCAGGTTGATGGTCGCTGGAAGTCGGGTCCGAACCATGGTAATACCCTTTTCAACTTCCAGGCCGGGAGCATCGACCTGGGTTCGGTGGTCGACTCTTTAGGTTTTAAAAAACAGCTTAAGGCCGGTGTTGCTGACCTGCAAGGCCAACTACAATGGCCCGGTCGTCCTGCTGATTATAAAATCTCTAAGGTCAGTGGTACTTTGGATTTTAATTCACGCGAGGGGAGTATCCTGGGTGTCAAACCCGGTAGTGGCCGCTTTCTCGGATTACTCAATGCCGACGCCCTGCTGCAGCGGCTGCGACTGGATTTTTCCGATCTTTCAGGAGATGGATTGCGTTACAATGAAATGGAGGCCAAGGCCCACCTCAGTTCAGGCAACCTAATCATGGACAAATTACTGATATTCAGTACTGTCGCACTGGTGGATATGCAGGGCAGAATCGGCCTGGGCACTGAGGACTATGATTTGAAGATGACCGTGGCACCCCAGCTAGGTGGTAACGTAAGCCTCATCAGTGCCTTGTTAAACCCGGTAGCTGGTGTAGCTATTTTTCTATTAAACAAGGTTTTTCGTGACCAAATCAATCAGTGGCTCCGCTATGAATACAGAATTAGTGGCGACTGGAAAAATCCCCGGATCAAACGCGTGGTATTGCAGGCGAACCAGAAAGAACCTAATGAATTCCGAGGCAACCGTTGAATCCGACAAGAAAAATCTACTCTCATTGGGTATTGGTCCTGTTGCTGGCCTGTCAGAACCTGTTCTGGCCAAGTGCTATCCTGGCCGCAACCACCCTGTCACACCAGGAATGGCCCCGTACCCGTAGTGGGCGAATTGTCATGGCCATCCCCGCCATTCGCAGTATTCAAGAACAATTCGAGAAAACCCCCGGTAGCCAGATTGTGATTCGCTATCCCGGTGGTGACCTGGGCAATGCCTGGGCCTTCGATGTTCGCAACTGGCTGGTCGCACTGGGCATCACCTCCACGAATATTGTTCTCGAACCTGGTTCGGGTTCTGCAGATACATTGGTTCTCGATGTACAAAAGAGGCCTGCCTTATGAACAAATCCGTCGCTGCCATTCAGATGAATTCAGGCCCGGTTATTACCGAGAATCTGCAGCACGCATCTCGATTACTGGATCAAGTTGCAGCCAGCGGTGTGCAACTGGCCTTGCTGCCGGAAAACTTTGCCTTCATGCCTGTTGACGAACACGAGCGACTGGCTGCAGCCGAGCAGTTCGGCAGTGGTCCTATCCAAGACTTTCTGGCCAAATACAGCAAAACCCGCGGGCTATATGTGATTGCCGGATCGGTGGGTCTAGTCAATTCTGACCAGGACCCACGGGTATTCGCCTCGTGCCTGGTATACAGTTCTGAGGGTGTGTGTATACAGCGCTATGATAAGGTACACCTATTTGATGTCGAGGTCAGTAGTCAGGAGGCCTACCGGGAATCAGCAGTGATACGACCTGGGCAGGAGGTCGTACTTGCCGACACTACGGTCGCCAAACTCGGCCTGTCTATCTGTTATGACCTGCGCTTCCCCGAGCTATATAGGGAATTATCGGCACGTGGTGCGCAGATCCTACTGTTGCCGGCAGCCTTCACGGTCACCACTGGTCGAGCCCACTGGGAGTTACTGCTGCGTGCCCGCGCCATTGAAAACCAGTGTTATGTCATCGCTGCCGCCCAAACCGGCCATCATGCCAACGGCAGGGATACCTGGGGCCACTCCATGATCATCAACCCCTGGGGTGATATTCTATGTCAGCTGGATGGTGGCGAAGGGGTCATAACTGCCCCTTTCGACCTGACTTTTCTGAACAACATCCGCCAGCGATTTCCTAGCCTGCAGCACCGGCGGCTGCAGGAAAAAAGGGGTCAGAGCCCTTTTTCTTAAAATACTATGCTATCGGTAGTAACCATATCAAAAAGAAAAAGGGCTCTGACCCCTTTTTCTGGCCCCTTTTTTTCGATTTTATGACAAGGACTAAACACGCACAAACCTGCGATCCGGTATTGCTAAGTGTACTGCAGAAAATTCTACCGGACGACGCCATCGTGACGACAGAAGAAGAGCGCCGGGTCTACGAATGTGATGGTCTGCCGATGTTCCGCCAGCTGCCGATGCTGGTGGTGCTGCCAGACACGACCGGACAGGTTCGGGAAATTCTGCAACTGTGTCATGCCCATAAAGTTCCGGTTGTGGCCCGCGGTGCGGGAACGGGCCTGTCTGCAGGGGCCACTCCTTTGGCGGACGGCATTGTTTTGAGTTTGGCGCGACTTAATGCCATCCTGGATCTGGACCCACAAGCTTGCACCGCCCGGGTGCAACCGGGTGTGCGCAATCTGGCAATCAGTGAAGCCGCCGACCCGCACGGCCTTTATTATGCTCCGGACCCATCTTCGCAGATCGCTTGCACCATTGGCGGCAATGTGGCGGAAAACTCTGGGGGTGTACATTGCCTCAAATACGGCCTGACCGTTCACAACATTCTGGAAATTCACCTGTTACTCATGGACGGGACCTTGCTGATACTCGGTTCGTCTGCGCTGGACCAAGCGGGTTATGACCTCATGGCATTGACCATCGGCTCGGAAGGTCTGCTCGGTGTGGTGGTCGAGGTGGTGGTGAAACTGCTGCCCAAGCCGGTACTTGCCAAGGTGGCGATGGCCGCCTTCGACGATGTCAGCAAGGCCGCCAATGCCGTCGGCGAGATTATTGCGGCCGGATTAATTCCTGCCGGCCTGGAAATGATGGATGGTCCTTCCATCCGTGCGGTTGAAGACTATGTTCGTGTTGGCTACCCGGTCGAGGCGGCAGCCATGCTGTTATGTGAAATGGACGGTAATCAGGTCGAGGTCGAAAGCCAGATGGTCCGGATAGAAGACCTGCTCAAGGGGTGCGGGGCAACATCGGTCAAGATAGCCGCCGATGAAGCAGAACGGGCTAAATTCTGGCTCGGCCGTAAATCTGCCTTTCCGGCAGCGGGGCGCATCAGCCCAGACTACTATTGCATGGATGGCACCGTACCACGCCGTAAGCTGGCACAGGTGCTGGAGGGCACAGCCCAATTAGCTGAGGAATTTCAACTCACGGTCACCAACATCTTTCACGCCGGTGACGGCAATCTGCACCCCCTGATTTTGTTCGATGCCAACAAACCCGGAGAACTGAAAAGAGCAGAAGACCTGGGGGCCCAAATCCTGCTCCTTTGTATCGAAGTCGGTGGCACCATTACCGGTGAACATGGCGTCGGGCTGGAGAAAATCCAGCAAATGTGTGTACAGTTCAATACCGAGGAACTGGAGCAAATGCATCGGGTTAAAGAGGCTTTTGACCCACTTCAATTGCTCAACCCGGGCAAGGCTGTTCCCCGACCACGGCATTGTGCGGAGTACCGCCTGGCCAGTGGAATGAAAAGCGGAGAAGACCCACATGCCAAGGACTAATTGCAGCCAAGCCCTGCAAGAACAGATTCTACAGGCACTCTCAGAACAAAAAACCCTGCAACCTTGTGGCGGTCACAGTAAAGACTTTTATGGCCGTACGGTGAATGGGGAAAAACTCAGTTGTGCCGGACATCGCGGTATTCTCAATTATGAGCCCAAGGAGCTGGTACTCACCGCCAAAAGTGGTACACCGCTACAGGAAATCGAGGCAATACTGGCAGAGCGTGGTCAAATGCTAGCCTTCGAGCCCCCACACTTCGGTCCCGGAACAACCCTCGGCGGTGTGGTTGCTGCCGGACTTGCCGGACCGGCGCGTGCTTATCGTGGTTCGGTACGCGACTATGTACTGGGGGTTCGCGTCATCAATGGCCATGGCCAGATACTGCATTTTGGCGGTGAGGTGATAAAAAATGTCGCCGGATACGATATCTCACGACTGCTGACTGGCAGCCTGGGGACGCTGGCCCTGTTGCTTGAAGTCTCACTCAAGGTCCTACCCCTACCTGAGGCGGAAACCACCATTAGTATGTCATGTGACAGCACAACCGCGTTGCAACACATGCTCACCTGGTCCAGACAGGCCCTGCCGATTACCGCCACAGCCTGGTATCGAGATCAGCTGTATTGCCGCTTGTCCGGTGAGCGCAGCGCTGTCCACGACGCCATCTCCCTGATTGGAGGTGACGAAAATACCGATGGCAGCATATTTTGGACTGCCCTTCGGGAACAGACTCTGCCCGCATTTACCGCATCAAAGCGACTCTGGCGCCTGTCAGTACCACCCACAACACTACTTCGCGAGGAGTCCGGAGAAGTCATTCTGGAATGGGGTGGGGCGCTGCGCTGGTGCTGTGAAAACAGGCATTTAATCATAGATAAAACAGACTACTGGGACTACGCCAAAACCGTGGGTGGTCACGCCACCTGTTTTCGTGGCGCCAAACCCGGCACCGAAGTCTTTCAACCGCTTCCCTCAGAACTACTGGCACTGCATCAACGCCTGAAACTGGCTTTCGACCCCAAGAGCTTGTTCAACCCCGGCCACCTGTATGGTACGACGGCTGCAACGGGACTTTGAATGCAAACCTCTTTAGCCAAGGCCTTTCTTGCAACCCCAAACGGCCAACAAGCCGAGAAAATTCTACGGGCCTGTGTACATTGTGGCTTTTGTACCGCCACCTGCCCGACCTATTTGCTACTCGGTGATGAGCGTGATGGGCCACGAGGTCGCATTTATTTCATCAAGCAAATGCTTGAGGGACAACCAGTCAGTGAGAACAGCCGGATCCACCTTGACCGCTGCCTGAGTTGCAAGTCCTGTGAAACCACCTGCCCATCCGGGGTTCATTATGGCCAATTATTGGATATCGGCCGACTGGAGCTTGAGCGTCGCCTGCCACGCCCTTTTTTACAACGAGTATTTCGTGTCTGCTTGCGCGCCATTCTCCCTTATCCAAAACGTTTTTCTGTGCTGCTACGAACGGGTCAATACTTGCGTAGCCTGCTACCTGAAGATCTGCACAAGCAAATCCCCAGCCACCAGCAACCCGGAAAACTTCCCCAAGCTCAACATGACAGGCGGGTGATTCTGTTCCCTGGTTGCGTACAGTCGGTCGCTACCCCAGCCACCTCCACCATTGCAGCCAGAATTCTGGATCGAATGGGTATCAGCGTAATCTTTCCACCTTCAACCGGCTGCTGTGGTGCGGTTGACCAGCATTTGTCAGCTCCGAAACAAGCGCGGGCACGGATGCGGCAGAATATTGATGCCTGGTGGCCTGAACTTGAACAGGGTGCGGAAGCTGTTGTGGTCGGTGCCAGTGGCTGTGGTGCCATGCTTACAGAATATGGACATTTACTGGCTGACGACCCCATCTATGCCGACAAAGCGAAAGTCGTTGCAAGGAAAGTCCGTGATCTTTCACAAATTCTGGAGGCTCTACCACTTGAGCAATTGGGCATCAATGGCCATGGGCGCAGGGTGGCATTTCATACACCCTGCAGCTTGCAACACAGCTTGCTACTGGGTGGGCGAGTGGAAAAACTGCTACAGCGACTGAATTTTTCCCTGGCCCCCATAGCAGACTCTCATCTTTGTTGTGGCTCGGCAGGCACGTACTCAATTCTACAAAAAGAACTTTCCAGGCAAATGTTGAACAACAAAATCAACACTCTGGAGAATAATGACGCCGAGGTCATTGCCACAGCAAACATTGGCTGCCAGCTGTATCTGGCTACAGCAGCCCACAAGCCCGTAGTGCACTGGATCGAGTTACTCGAAAATTAATAACAGCTGAAAAGGCCGTTTTTCAGCATTGTTGGCCTCCTCAGATCGGTTCAG
>VAOU01043524.1_pt1 | contig 13901 bp, 15 predicted proteins | sample 3393871 | NCBI WGS metagenome assembly VAOU01 (sample SAMN08290440, study PRJNA428436) | hydrothermal vent metagenome | isolation source: Deep-sea hydrothermal vent chimney | place: Atlantic Ocean: South-mid Altantic Ridge | depth 1820 m m
CCGGACAACCGGCCCGACCAGGCCAGGTTCGTCTGCCAGCGCTGCGGCTACACCGACAACGCCGACCATAATGCCGCAAAAGTCATCGCGGCCCGCGGTGTGGCGCTGATTCGGTCGGGCGGATATCGCCCGAAGGCTCGGAAACGAACCATGCGCCTTCGCAACTCGGTAGGGCCGGGACGGTCCGAACCGGGGCAACCCGCCCCGACGCCGGTGGAGATCTCGATAAGTCACAACGGTGGAAACATCGTTGCGCATGGGTCGCGGAAACCGGAAACCCCCGCTACAACCCATAGGGTTTAGCGGTGGGAGAGTTCATTGCAGAAATGTTTCGGTAACGGTCTGTGGAATGAGTGATCCCAAACACTATGATTACATCGTCCTTGGAGCCGGAATTGTCGGGTTGTCCATCGCGCGGGAGCTGATTAAACGCGAGCCGGATGCCCAATTGCTGGTGATTGAGAAAGAGGATCAACTTGGTCGCCACGCCAGTGGTCGCAATAGCGGAGTGTTGCACTCCGGCATTTATTATCCTGAGGGATCGCTTAAGGCCAAGGTTTGCAGAGCCGGAGCCAAGTTGATGGCAGATTATTGTGATGAGTATAATCTTCCTATACAGCATGTTGGCAAGGTCGTTGTGCCAATTCGGGAGGAGGATGATCCCCAAGTTGATTTGCTATATCGCCGTGCGCAAGCCAATGGGGTGCACATTGAGCTCATTGATGATAAATCCCTGAAGAAGATTGAACCAGAAGCCAGGACGGCATCAGGGCGCGCCCTGTATTCGCCGGATACCGCTATTGTGGAGTCACTTACTATTTTGAACCACATTAAACAGCAACTGGTGGATCACGGCGTTTTATTTCGCTACAGTTCGCGCTGCTCGAATGCGGATAGTGAGCGTTCTGTAGTGCATTGTGATGGAGGAAGCAGTTTCGGCTATGGACATCTTTATAATGCTACAGGGGCTTATGCGGATCGCATAGCGAAGATGTTTGGGGTTGGAACTCAATATACCCTGATTCCCTTTAAAGGCAGTTACTACAAACTTCGGCCTGATGCCGATGTTGCGATTCGTGGCTTGGTGTATCCCGTACCCAATCTTGATGTTCCATTCTTGGGTGTGCACTCCGTAAAAAACATAAAAGGGGACACCTATTTTGGGCCATCGGCAATGCCTGCTTTAGGACGGGAGCATTATCGAGGTTTGGAAGGGCTGAATATTAGTGAGGTGGTGCGGATATCGTGGTATTTACTTGGGCAACTTCGATACAACAAGCAAGGCTTCAGGAAATTATTGCGAGAGGAAAGCGCACGCATGAGCAAATCAGGTTTTGCATCTGCCGCGCGAAACCTTATACCGCGAGTGAAGGACGGAATGCTGGAGACTTGTGATAAAGTAGGAATCAGGCCGCAGCTACTGGATACGGACAAGCGCGAGCTAGTCATGGACTTTTTGGTAGAAGGCAAGGGGAATACAACGCATGTGTTAAATGCCATTTCGCCCGCATTTACGAGTGCATTTAGTTTTGCAGATTTAGTCGTAAGTACATCTTCTGGCCATGCAGACGGATTTTAAATTATTTTCGATGGGGTTCAGATGAAAATTCTAGTAACTGGCGGTTGTGGCTATAAAGGTTCGGTGCTCGTGCCTAAGCTTTTGGATCAAGGTCATGCAGTGACGGTGCTAGATACCATGTGGTTCGGGAATTATCTGACAGTACATGAGAATCTCATTGTTATCAAAGGCGATGTGCGGGCCTTTGATGGTGTTCCGCTCGATAATATTGATGCAGTGATTCATTTGGCCTCGGTGGCCAATGATCCTTGTGGAGACCTGGATCCCAAACTTACATGGGAGATCAGTGCATTGGCCACAATGAAGTTGGCGGATAATGCGACTCGGGCAGGGGTTAAGCATTTTATCTATGCATCATCGGGTAGCGTTTATGGAGTCAAGGAGGAGGATCAGATTACAGAAGATTTGCCGCTCACCCCTATCTCTGAGTACAACAAAACAAAGATGGTGTCCGAGCGGGTTCTGTTGAGTTATGCGGATGACATGGCGGTTCAGATTATTCGCCCGGCAACGGTGTGCGGTTACTCACCTCGCATGCGTTTGGATGTTTCAGTTAATATGTTGACCATGCAGGCACTCACAAATGGCAGGATCACGGTGTTTGGCGGACAACAGACGAGGCCGAATATCCATATGGATGACATCACCGATGTCTATCTGCATATGCTGGAACATCCGGAATATACTGGCATCTACAATGCAGGCTTTGAGAATATATCGATTCTGGATATAGCAAATATGGTGGTGGATCATGTGCCCGCTGAGATTGTTGTAACTGAATCGAACGATCCCCGATCTTATCGTATCAACTCAGATAAATTGTTGGCAACGGGGTTCAAACCCAAGAAGAAAGCAGAGGATGCCATTAAGGAGCTTGTTGCATTGTTTGATGATGGAACTCTCAGAGATGATGCGCGCTTCTATAATTTGAAGTGCATGCAGAAAGCGGGTGTTGCATAGGCATGGCTCTGTTTCAGAATTACATTAAGCGGCTACATTCCGTCACGGATGATTTCTACTGGCACCCTGTAGATCTATTGGTTGAAGAATTAAGGGTTTGTTGGCAAGATAGAAAACGGGTCTTTTTATGCGGAAATGGTGGTAGCGCAGCGAATGCCATTCACATGGCCAACGACTTGGTTTATGCCTCTGCACCCAGCGGCAGTGGTATTCGAGCGCTCGCTTTACCTGCGAATATCGCGATTATTTCCTGCATAGGCAATGATATGAGTTATCAGGATATCTTTTCCCACCAAATTGCAACACAAGGTGATTCCGGGGATGTGCTCATTGCTTTATCAGGCAGTGGAAACTCGGAAAACATCGTTCGAGCAATCAAACAGTCACAGTCTATGGGCATTAAAACCTTCGCTATTCTGGGCTATGATGGCGGTGTTAGCAAGGATCTGGCGGATATTGCCATTCACTTTCCCGTTGATGATATGCAGATAGCAGAGGATCTTCAGCTGATTGTGGGGCATATGGTGATGCAGAAACTGATGGAACCAACAGATGATGCCAAATCATCTGCGGGTGAATCAGCATGAAAGAAAAAATTGTGGTTGTTGGCAGCAACTCATTTTCTGGCGCAAGTTTTGTTGACGCAGCCCTCAAAGAAGGTTCGCATGTTATCGGCGTTAGCCGTTCAGCAGAGCCTCATGATGCGTTATTGCCTTACAAATGGAGCCCGAACCGTACCAGCTTCTCATTTCATCAGCTCGACCTAAATAAGAATCTGGATGAAATCATAGAGATTATTCATAGCGAAAAGCCTGATTATGTGGTGAACTATGCCGCCCAAAGCATGGTGGCCCAGAGCTGGGAACATCCCGAGCATTGGTACATGACTAATGTGGTTTCCACAACCCGGTTTCATGAACAGTTGCGCCATTGCGACTTTATCAAGAAATATGTTCATATTTCCACGCCTGAAGTGTACGGCAATTGCGAAGGTGATGTTCAGGAAAATACCAACTACCACCCCAGCACGCCCTATGCTATTTCGCGAGCAGCAGCGGATATGAACCTGAGAGCATATTTTGATGCCTATAAATTCCCCGTTGTTTTTACCAGATCCGCAAATGTCTATGGTCCGGGGCAGCAATTGTATCGCATCATTCCACGGACGATTCTGTTTATAAAACTAGGCAGAAAGCTGCAATTGCATGGGGGCGGTGTTTCCGAGCGTTCATTTATCCATATCAACGATGTATCCGACGCTACGCTTCGCATTATGCGTAACGGCCAACTGGGAGGAATTTATCATATTTCGACCAAACGCGTTATCTCCATCAAAGCGTTGGTACAGCTCATATGCGATCGTATGGGAGCATCATTTGAGGATTGCGTGGAAACCTCAGATGAAAGACTCGGCAAAGATGCCGCTTATTTGCTTGACAGCACTAAAATACGTGAAACACTTGGCTGGCGGGACCATATTCAAATGAAGGAGGGGATCGACGAAGTGATTCACTGGGTAGAACAAGGTTATGACGAATTGCAACGTCTTCCATTTGATTACAACCACAAAGCGTAATGGAGACTTCAAGTGGTTCCTGAATTGAGATTGGGAACATTGCGTGATATTGCACGCGAAGCCCGCATTCGTATTATTACCAACTCCCACAAGACGCATACCCCGCATTTGGGGTCATGCCTTTCATGTGTTGATATATTGGTCGCCGCTTACTTTAATGGCTTGCGCATTGACCCGAAAAAACCAAAAGATCCGGAGCGCGATCGATTCATTCTGAGCAAAGGGCATGGCGCGGCCGCCCTGTTTCAGATTCTGGCCATGAAAGGTTTTTATCCCGAGTCGGCGCTTGAATCCTATGGGCAGAACGGGAGTGTTTTTGCCGAGCATCCCCCGATCCCGGATCATTTGCCGGGGATAGAAGCTGCCACTGGTTCGCTTGGGCACGGCCTGCCCATTGCTTTAGGCATGGCCTTGGCCGCCAGAATCCGGAAGCAGCGCTACAATGTGATTGCGCTCCTTGGCGATGGGGAATGTAACGAAGGTTCCGTTTGGGAAGCCGCCATGATGGCCGCAGCCCAGCGAGTAGCCAACCTCATGGTGATTGTCGATTTCAATAAGTGGCAGGCTACAGGTCGGAGCGAAGAAGTGCTCGAGTTGACCCCGCTTGCGGACAAATGGCGTGCGTTTGGCTGGAATGCCCGTGAAATAGATGGTCATGATATGGTGCAATTGGCCGATGTGTTATTCAAAAAAAACAGCGATGGCAAGCCGGTTGCCGTTATTGCGCATACGGTTAAAGGCAAGGGCGTCTCCTTCATGGAAGACGATAACAACTGGCATTACCGCATACCTTCGAAGGAAGAGCTTGATGCCGCGTGCCATGAACTGGAAATTGGCGCATGAGAAACGCGTTCGCCGACGAGGCTACCCAACTGGGTGACGCCGACCCTCGCATCGTACTTTTATCGGGGGATATCGGCAACCAACTGTTTGACAGGTTCAAAAGCAAAAAAGATGGGCGTTTTTTCAACTGTGGTATCGCCGAGGCGAACATGATGGGCGTGGCCGCCGGCATGGCTCTTTCCGGTCTTCGCCCAATCATCTATACCATCGCCCCTTTCACGACAAGCCGCTGCTACGAGCAAATCAGGGACGATGTGTGTTGTCATAATTTGCCAGTCATCATTGTTGGTACCGGATCCGGTTTGAGCTATGCCGAGCTCGGCCCAACGCATCATTCGTGCGAGGATTTGGCAATTATGCGGGTGCTGCCGAACATGACGGTTCTTGCCCCGGCCGACGAAGTCGAACTCCGTCAGTGTCTGCGGGCCGCCCTCAAGCTGAGCGAGCCCGCATACATCCGGATCGGAAAAAAAGACGAAGAGATCATTCAGAAGAAAGACGAAAATTTCGAGATCGGACGTTCGATCACCGTTCGGGAGGGGTCGGACACATGCTTGATCGGCACAGGAACTATTTTACCGGTTGTATTGGGAGCGGCTGACGCGCTTGCTGTTCAGGGTGTAGCGGCCAGGGTTGAAAGTTTCCACACAATCAAGCCACTTGATGAGAAAACGCTGGCCGACGTATTTTCCCGTTATCCGGTTGTCGCGGTTATTGAGGAGCACAGCCGCATCGGCGGCCTTGGTGGAAGTATTGCTGAGTGGCTTACCAAACAGGATCGAATGAATGGCAGGCTGATTTCGTTTGGAACGGATGATTCATTCATGCATAAAATTGGCACTCAGGATTATGCCAGGGCCAGGTATGGTTTGACCTCGGAAAATATCGCCTGTCAGGTGATGGCCATCATAGCATGATTTCGGACTGGCATGCGGATCGGATTTGATTTCGATAACACGATTGTCAGCTATGATCCGCTGTTTTACAATGTGGCTGTGGAACAATCCCTTGTCCCGGTTGGCTTGCCAAAGTCCAAGCTGGCGGTGCGCGATTATTTGCGCCAATCCGATCATGAGAATGTATGGACTGAACTACAGGGTTATGTCTACGGGGCAAGGACGAACGAGGCGACTGCATATCCCGGAGTAATTGATTTCATGCGACTTGCCCGTGATAGCGGAATTTCCATGGTAATTGTCAGCCACAAGACCAGACACCCGTTCCTGGGACCAGAATACGACCTGCATGAAGCGGCCAGAAGCTGGGTTTCAATTGCACTGACAGATGGAACGGATCATCTGATTGAACCGAAGCAGGTTTTTTTTGAATTAACAGTAGAAGATAAAATAGCCCGCATAGCCGAAATCCAATGTGACTATTTCATTGATGATCTTCCCGAGATACTGCTGATGTCAGGCTTTCCGGAAAACACAGGGCGTATGCTGTTCGATCCGGAGGCCAGATATGGCACAGGCGGAAATGTCACGAGGTTTGGCTCATGGCAGGAAATCAGGGCTTTTTTTGAGCTAAAATGGAAAGCTCACAGCTAAGGTCATTGGTCGCCGATTTGCTTCTGGATGCTGGGATTGATGCCGGCGGCATTGATATAGGCTTAATAAATGGCGGAGGCAATAATCAGGTATTTGTGGTCCATGCCCGAGCAGGGAAATATCTTGCAAAAGTCTACTACGCCAGTTCGTCTGACCCGCGCAATCGGCTTGGTTCGGAATTTTCATTTCTTTCATATGCATGGGGCATAGGGCTTCGATGCATTCCCGAACCGATTTGTTGCTGCCCGGAGAAAAACATAGGCTTGTATGAGCTTGTTGAGGGTAGGAAGATGGTATCTGCTGAATTAACACGGCAGCATATCATTGAAGCCGGCCGCTTTATCCGGGAACTCAATGCAGGGCCGAATCGAGACAGAACGCTGCCCGTGGCATCCGAGGGTTGTTTCAGCATTGAGCAACATTTCGCACTTATTGATAGACGCGTCAAAAGATTACAGAACCTGCCTGATGTCTCTGATCTCGATCGCCGGGCGAACCTTTTTGTGGATGAAATTGAAGACGCATGGATTAAAGTCAGGCATGGGATATCTTCCGGAAGCGAATCAATACACGTGCAACTCGCCATAGACGATCGTTGCATCTCACCGTCGGATTTCGGGTTCCACAACGCCTTGTTAAGAAATCCTGGAGAAATCTGTTTTATCGACTTTGAGTATGCGGGTTGGGACGATCCGGCAAAAATGTGTGACGACTTTTTTTTCCAGCCCGCGGTTCCGGCGCCATCTGATTATTTTAACCTGTTTGTATCGGAGGCATTGAGTTACTCGCAAAACCGCGAAACAATGGTTGAGCGCGCGCGGCTGTTTTTGCCCATGTTTCATATGAAATGGTGTTGTATCATGCTTAACGAGTTTTTACCGGTTGCCGCAGGGCGGCGCAGATTTTCCAATCCGGCTATCGATCTTGAACAGAGCAAACGAGTGCAGCTGGAAAAGGCGCAACAATTTTTCAATTCAGGACTGGCATAGCATGGCATATATAGATTTTCTTTCTTCAGTGCACAAAAGTACCGTGCGTGATTATCTCGCACGAGTGAACGATCCCGAATATCCAAAGCCAAAGGCGGCGGAACTGGCTAGACAATGGGGGTTCGACTACTGGGACGGCGATCGCCGAATATGTTACGGAGGTTACCGCTATATGCCGGGTCGCTGGGCGCCGGTAGCCAGAGCAATGATTGAGCATTATGGCATTAAACCGGGTGACAAGATACTGGACATCGGCTGCGGCAAAGGCTTTTTGCTCTACGAGATCACCCTGCTGGTGCCTGGGGTTGAAGTTTACGGGATAGATATCTCAGATTATGCGATCAAGAATTCCAAAGATGAAATCAGGGCTTATCTGCGAGTGGGGAATGCGACGGACTTGTCTTTTCCAGACCACGCCTTTGATTTGGTATACTCAATTACTACGCTTCACAATCTGCATAATTATGATCTCGACAAAGCGTTGCGTGAGATGGAGCGTGTCGGGAAGGAAAACAAATACCTTTGCGTTGAGTCGTACCGCAACGAAACCGAGAAGGCGAACCTTCTTTACTGGCAGGTTACATGTGAGGCCTTCTGCACCCCCGAAGAATGGGAATGGTGGTTCAGGCAGACCGGCTATACCGGCGACCACTCCTTCATTTACTTCGAGTAAGGGAAGAAACCATGTCCGCCATGCCCAAAACCATGAAGGCCGCCGTGCTTATCGAGCTCAAAGCACCTCTCGTCATCGCCAACATTACAATGCCAGAAGCCCTGGCTGTCGGGCAAGTACTGGTAAAAATCCATTTCAGCGGCATTTGCGGTTCGCAACTCGGCGAAATTAATGGCGCCAAGGGTGAAGATAAATATCTGCCTCATCTGCTTGGCCACGAGGCTTCCGGCACTGTTCTTGATATTGGTCCTAGTGTGAAACACGTCAAGGCTGGTGACAAGGTTGTTCTTCACTGGCGTAAGGGGCTGGGTATCGAATCCGAAACGCCCGATTTCACGTGGGGGGAGCGCAGGGTAAATGCCGGCTGGATCACGACATTCAACGAGTACGCTATCGTTTCCGAAAATCGTGTTACCACTATTCCCGCGGACAGCGATATGGAGGTCGCCGCCCTGTTTGGTTGCGCAGTGATTACCGGCTTCGGTGTTATTGAGAACAACGCCAAGGTGCATATTGGTGAATCGGTGGTTGTCTTCGGCACTGGTGGTATCGGCCTCAATATCGTACAAGCTGCAGCCTTGGTTTCCGCCTACCCTATTATCGCTGTAGACATGTATGACAACAAGCTCGAGCTGGCCAAAAAGATGGGTGCAACCCATGTGATCAATAGCAGCATTGGTGATGTCAGGCAGGAAATTCTCGATATCACAGGCGTGTCCGGTACCGATGTTTTTATCGACAACACAGGTCAGCCATCTATCATTGAAATGGGATATCAGATTACCCAGCCTCAAGGACGAGTGACCTTGGTGGGCGTACCACGCAAAGACAATAACATCTCGATTTACTCACTGCCACTTCATTTCGGCAAGACAATCCGCGGCTCCTATGGTGGAGAGGCCATCCCGCATGTAGACATCCCGCGCTATCAGAAACTTCTTGATGCGGGCCGCATTGAATTAAGGTCTTTGATCACCGAATATTTCAAACTGGATGAAATCAACACGGCGATCCAGAGAATGCGAAGCGGGGAACTCTCGGGACGTTGTTTGATCAAGATGGGTGAATTCTCCCCTGAGTTACGTGCTAAAGAGCCAACATAAGTTTTGTGGGCATTGAAGTGGAGATTCGCTAAATTATTGTGAATATGCTGCCGATCATAACATGGATAATGGCCAGTGCCTGATTGTCTCCTTTGTGGGCAACCATTGAGTCAAAATTTAATGCTTCCTTTTGGTTCTTTGGTAGCTTGTAATCGTTTTGAAAACCAAGGCCTCAGACGGGCAGAAACACATTTGCTTTCCGTAACCGAATGCGAAGCGTGTAATTTAGTACAGCTTTCCGAGTTTCCTCCGCTTAACTTTGTTCGTCCACGAGTTCCCTGGATTCATTACAATGAACCTGTGGCTCACCTTGATGCTGTCGCTAGCCAACTACAGAGTCTTTTGTCTATGGAGACAGCATGTGTTGTGGGAGTTGGTCCATTTGACGACCCTTTGCTGGACCGATTGCCGGACTGTAGATTTTCTCAAATAAAGTTGGACATCGCTTCCCGGTTGCCGATAGAGCAGGGAAGCTATCCATACCTGGAAAGCATTCAGGAATTGCTGCGCCCAAATATCCTTGCCGACCTTGCTGCTGAGCAAGGCACGGCACACCTTGTATCCTGCCGCTATCTACTGGAGCATAGTCATGACCCTATCGCAACTTTGCAGGGTCTTCGGCATTTGATAAAAGCTGATGGTTTTCTGCTCATTGAGATTCCGGATAGCACGAAATTTTTGTCCACGATGGATTACAGTTTTATATGGGAAGAGCACATTTGTTATTTCACGGAGGAAACATTTCGTGCGTGTGCTCTTCGTGCAGGATATGAGGTTACGCATTTTTTTCGGTATTGCGGCACACTTGAAGATGCACTGGTTTTTATATTGCGTCCCCAGCCGCATACACGCGACAAGGTTACGTTAAGTCAGAAATGTAAAAGCTCGGATATTTTCCTGAATTACCGTGCCGAGTTTGATCATGTCAGGGAAAAGCATATCAATGCCCTAGAAAAAATTACCGCTACCGGACGCAAGGTAGTGATTTTCGGCGCCGGGCATCAGTCCGTAATGTTTATCAATGCACTGGGACTGCAGGACCATATCGCTTACGTCATCGATGATGATCCGGATAAGGCTGGTTATCTAATTCCAGGTACAGCAATAGAGATTGTTAGTTCGGAGCAACTGACAAACGATCACTCAATAGATGTTTGTCTACTTGGCGTGAATCCGGGAGTGGAAGAGAGAATAAGGGCGGAATGTTCTGCCTATTTGAATTGTGGCGGCAGAATGTGCTCAATCTTTCCTGGTGCCGGTACTGATACTCTTATGGATGAGTTGTTTAGAGGTTGCTGTGAACCTGATTAAAAAATCCTCTGGAGTTTATATGGCCCTTGGTCCGATTGCAGCAATCGGCTGCGATGAGATTGAGTTCCTGCGTCGCGAGGTATACCGGAATGAGAAGGGACGGGTACGCATCAATCTTCACTCTGAAAATGCTGATCCGTTGCATGAAATGTTCATTGCTATGCGGCCTGATTCTTATATCAGGCCGCATAAACATCTGAACAAAAGTGAAGCATTCCATATCATCTATGGCGAGGCAGATATTATTATATTTGAAGATGATGGAAGAATCAGGGAAGTAGTGCACCTTGCATCGGGTAGTAGCATAAAGGCTTTTTACTACCGGATGTCGAAGTCATTCTTTCACACATTGGTAATTAGATCGGATGTTCTGGTGGTACACGAAATTACCAACGGTCCATTTATCAATGATGCAACCATTTTTGGGGATTTTGCTCCAGATGCGAGTAGTGGTTTTAATGTGATTAGTGCATGGCAAAATGAATTGGCTGATCGTGTGCGACAGATGCCATGAAGCCTTTTGGTCAAGTCGTGGTGGTTGGTGGATCAAAAGGCTTGGGAAAAGTAATTTCCGAACGATTTATTGCGCGAGGATATACGGTGACGGTGATTTCGCGTAATCGGCCATCTGATGAATTGCGCGCAAATCATGTGGTCTCCGATCTTGAAACTATGATTTCGAGTGATTCTGTGGTTAACGAAGCAGTTCGATTTGGCGGTAAGGTCAGGTATTTGATCTTTTGTCAGCGATACCGTGGTTCCGGTGATCCGTGGCAAGGAGAAATCCAGGTTACGCTGATGGCGACCAGACTTATGGTGAATGGGTTTTCTGATCATTTCTGTGAAGAGGGTGATCGTGCCATCTGTGCTGTCAGTTCCGTATACGCAGAATTTGTCGGGGGATCGCAACCGGATAGCTATCATGTTGCAAAAGCTGGTCTTAATCAGTTGGTAAAATTTAATGCGTGTATACTGGGAAGGAAAGGTATACGGGTTAATGCAATCATGCCGCTGACATATCTCAAGGCGGAGTCCAAGGATTTCCACTTGGCTAACTCAGCCTTGATGAGGCTTTATCAGGATTTTGTACCCATGAGAGCTATTGGTAGCGTAGATGACTCAGCTAATCTCATTGAATTTCTGTGCAGCGAAAAGGCGTCTTTTATCAATGGACAGGCTATTTTTGTGGATGGAGGCGTATCAGCCATCTGGCCCGAAGAATTGGCTAGGTCCATGGCTGGAATATGACTTGGCAAGTAGAAACAATTATTTTAATAGGAGATGCCTTGACAGACTTTAAACATAGAAATGATTGCCGTCTTTGTGGTGCGGTAAATCTTGAATTGGTTTTACCCATCCTCCCTTCACCAATTGGCGATGCATTCGTGCCAAAGCAGAAAATTGGAGAGGTCCAGAATCTCTACCCGCTTGATACTTACATCTGTTTGGAGTGCGGGCATTTACAAAATTTGGATGTAGTAGACCCGGAAATATTGTTTCGTAATTACACATACCGAACATCAGTATCCTTGGGTTTGGTGAAGCATTTTCAAAAATATGCGGAGGCTGTTGTCAATGAACTCGGCATCCAGAAGAATTCGCTGGTTGTCGAGATCGGCAGTAACGATGGTTCCTTGTTAAAGGCGTATAAAGCACTTGGTATGCGTGTAATCGGCATTGACCCGGCAAAGACAATCGCTGAATTGGCAACCGCCGAAGGTGTAAGAACTTTGCCGGATTTCTTTTCATTTTCGATTGCTAAAAAAATTCTTGCTGAGAATGGTATAGTCCAGGTTATATGTGCTAATAATGTTTTTGCGCACGCAGACAATATTAACGATATCGTAAAGGGCATAAGAATGTTACTTGCACCCAATGGGGTTTTTGTCTTTGAAGTATCTTACATGCCGGATATTATTGACAACTTTGTTTTTGACACCATTTACCACGAGCATGTTTCCTATCATGCATTAATTCCTTTGGAGCGTTTCTTCAACAGGTTGGATATGTCGCTTTTTAATGTCGTACGTGTGGCTACGAAAGGAGGGTCGATCCGTGGGTTTGCGCAGCCAATGTCAACAGGGAAACACAAGAAGACAGGTTGTCTGAAAAAGATGCTTGATGAGGAGAATCGCAGATGTATTTCGCACCCTGAAATTTACCGTGCTTTTTATCAAGATATCGAGAAACAAAAAAGGATTGTCCTCGAATATTTGGATTATGCAATTGCAGGAGGCAAGACTGTTGGCGCATACGGCGCATCGACTACGACCACGACGCTGTTATATCATTTTGAACTACAAAAACGGATACAATTAATTGTTGACGATAATCCCTTAAAACAAAATCTTTACAGTCCAGGTGAGCATATACCTGTCTATTCTTCATCGGTATTATACTCAACACCTCCAGATATTATTCTTATATTAGCCTGGCAATACTCGACCGCAATTATGAAGAAACATGAATGTTATATGAAGAATGGTGGAAAATTTGTAGTGCCATTGCCCAACTTGAAAGTATTTCCTCAGAAATGCTGAAGAAATGCTGATCAATTTATGACCGGTTCTCGTGAGTTCAGAATCGTCAATACCTGCGTTGCCAATTTTGCCAATGGTCTTGCTATCGGCGGCGATCACCGCCTTGGCCCTGGCGGTTTTGAATTGCATACCAGATCATCCGGAATCAATCAGTGCGCCCAGTAGATTGTCGGATTTGGCTCTGGGGCATCCATTTAACCGGACGAATCTTGACCCGCCGTCCTCCACGGGCGGTTTGCTGGAGGTCGCTCCAGACTCGGTGGGTGCCCACGCGCTTGCGGCGGCGTGGCCCTGCGCCCGAGGCCGCTGGGGTAGCGATCAGATCCTGGTAGCGCACCGGGTCGTGGGTGACGGCGAGTTCGAGTACCCGATAGAACCCCATCCCGCGGCTGCGGGAGCGACGGTGTAGATGGTTACCAAAACCCGCGCATAGATGGCGCACGCCCTTGATCGAGCAGGATCGCTGGGGATCGCTGTTGCCCCCAGCAGGTTCGCTACGGGGGGGTGGACACCAGGAGAAGAATCGGGTAAAGAGGGAGGGCCGTTGAGACGGGTGCGGTGTACCGGGCCTCAGGGGATCCCCGATGCTGCGCACTAACTCCCTGATCACAGGGGGACCATCCACTTGCGGCCGGGACCCGGATGTGCCCAAGAACTGTCAAAGTCGGGTCTAAGGCCAATGGCACTTACTTAAGCCTCAGCGGTGTGGGCGCATGAGGCTAACAGGCTGAAAGAATAGAGAAAGACTGGCCAGGAACTGGTAGGATGTTGTCGCCG
>VAOU01005627.1_pt1 | contig 13880 bp, 13 predicted proteins | sample 3393871 | NCBI WGS metagenome assembly VAOU01 (sample SAMN08290440, study PRJNA428436) | hydrothermal vent metagenome | isolation source: Deep-sea hydrothermal vent chimney | place: Atlantic Ocean: South-mid Altantic Ridge | depth 1820 m m
CTGATTTTAACCGAAGTATTACCGCCGCCGTGGAGCACCAGATCGGGATCCTGGCCCAGCAGCCGTGAAGTATAGATTCGTAGTTGGAGTAAATCGTCTGCACACGCAGCCGCATCCGCATCGCGCCACCGGTTTTCCATAATGCCCCGGAATAAAGTAGTTGTTGGTAAGGCCGGGCATTATAACGTGATAGTGTTCAGAGTGGTATTGTCCTATCAGAGGGCCAAATAACGGCAATCCATTTTCAGAATTACCGTTCGTCCTGAGCTTGTCGAAGGAAGCCCTTCGGCTTCGCCCATGAGTGCCTTGTTGAACAGGGCAGTCAGACCTGGCTGAGAAGTTGTGTCCGAATGCGGGTCATGAGCAGCCCGACATCATCGCCCTTGCGCCATTGTGCGACGCCAAAGTGGGTGTCGAGCTGGAAATTTTCCAGGTTGGGGCGGGTTTCGAGTTCGGGCAGGTCCAGGGCTTCGATGCGCCGACTCACTTTTTGCGCCAGTGTGAGTGCATCATTGGCGTGCGTTTCCGGCAGCACGATGAGTAATTCGCTCTCCCCCAGACGGCCGATGATGTCGGCCCAACGCAACTGGTCATTGAGCATATAACGCAGGGAGATGAACAGGGAGGCCGGATTTTTATTCTCCGTGGCGCTGATATAGTCATCGAGGTTAGTCAGGCGCACGAGGATGAGCGACAGCGGGTTGTGATAACGGCGGCTGCGTGAGACTTGGGACTCCAGACTCTGATACAGCGCCCGGCGGTTGGGCATGCCACTTTGCCTGTCCACCAGGATATATTCCTCCAGCTCTCCGGCGAGCCGGTCACGCTCCTGCATAAGCTGCTGGATGGGGCTGATGTCGGTAAAAAACTGTACGAAACCGGCGTTTTCACCTAATGATTGCGTCGCCGCGAGCAGCCACCGATCTTCGTCGCTTTTTTCTCCCGCCAGATGGATGGTTGAGTTTTCGATGAACAGGCTTTGCAGCGCCTCGGGAACCTCATCGATGCTCCGATCGAGTATCAGTGCCGTCTGTCCGTCAAGTATTTCGGCCAGCAGATTATTCATCCAGCGGGCATGGCCTGCTTCATCGACCAGCAGCATGGCCAGTGGGCAGGTTTGCATCATGGATTGAAGCTGCTGCTGTGAAAGTTCTGTGAGCATGGTGGGAAAGATACCCTCGCATCAGTGATCCGGTTTGTAAAAGTATATCGGCACAAGGGTAAATTTTATTTAATGTAAGTCAATAGTTTGTTGCGGTTTCTTGCGATATCGGGACAAAAAAGTGTAGAAAACCCCGGAGCCGCCGATAAACGGACTGTATGAAGTCATTCGTCGCAGGTGAAAACAGGCAGGGAAGCGAACTGGATTTCAAGCTCATCAAGCAGCGTTTTGTCAAATTGAATCTGGCAAGATTGCAGCGTGTCAATTCAGATCTGCGCCCCAGCCAGCGTGATTTCATTCAGTTATTACCGCTCCTGTTTCACGTCAATCATCCCATCCTGCCGGGTTATGTGTCCAAAGATACGCCGGTCGGCCTGCCTGAGTATCGGCCTTCCAGAGAAGCGCTGGCGGCGGCGCGTCGGTTGTCAAAAAGCTTTTCCTGGAAAAAACGCGCCTACCGAAGATTTGAGATTCACGGGCTCTACCTCATGGGCAGCACCGGCACGATTGCTTATAGCAACAAAAGTGACTTTGATATCTGGGTCGTGCATGGCAGCGATCTGGATGTCCGGCAGATTGAGGAACTGCAAGTGAGGGCCACGGCCATCGAGGAATGGGCGGCCAGTATGGAGGTGGAGGCTAATGTGTTTCTTGTGGATGCACACCGGTTCAAACAGGGTGAGCATGGTCATCTGAGCAGTGAGAGTAGCGGCAGCGCCCTGCACTACCTGTTACTGGAAGAATTTTATCGCACCAGTGTCCTGCTGGCGGGGCGCTATCCGCTGTGGTGGCTGGTGCCGCCGGATGAGGAAGCCCATTATGACGCCTTTGTCGAGGACATCAAGCGCAAGCGTTATATTCACAGCCGTGAACATATTGATTTCGGCGGGCTGGCCAAGATTCGTGCCGAAGAATTTTATGGCGCGACGCTGTGGCTTCTTTATAAAGGCATCCATTCTCCCTACAAGTCCATACTCAAAATCCTGCTCATGGAAGCCTATGCCAGTGAGTATCCGCAGATCGATTTGCTCGGTGTACGCTTTAAACGCGCCGTATATGAGGGTGAGGAGGATATTAATGCGCTGGATCCCTACCTGATGATGATGGACAAGGTGGAGGAATACCTGCTTGAGTACAATCAAGGTCAGCGCCTGGATCTTGTGCGCCGTAGTTTTTATTTCAAGGTTGGTGAACGGCTGAGTGAAGACCGAGGACTCAGTAAAAACAGCTGGCGGCGTGAGCTGATGTCCGAATTGGTCAATCGATGGGGCTGGGCAACTGGACAACTACAGCGGCTGGACTCCAGGGAGGAGTGGAAAATCAGTAGTGTGCTGAAAGAACGCAAGGCGTTGATACGCGAATTTACCGGTAGTTATCGTTTTCTTTCATTATTTACCCGTTCACGTACACAAAGCAGCAATCTCATCAGTCAGGCCGATCTCAATGTCCTGGGGCGCAAGCTCTATGCCGCCTTTGAGCGCAAGGCGGGCAAGATTGAAATTGTTTATAAAGGTATTACCGGCGATCTGCATGAAAGCCATTTATCCTTTCATCAGTTTTTTAGTGACGATGGCCAGGAATACTGGATGGTATACAGCGGTATGGTGAGTGATGATGAGATCTATACCCGCACACCCATGAAGCGCGGCTACAGCCTCGTGGAAATCATGGCCTGGTGCTATTTTAACAAAATTATTAATCGGCAGACCATCCTTGCCCTTTATGCCAGAGATAGCGACCTGACAGAAAAAGAACTCTACCTGCTGGTGGAAAATATGTCGCGTCTGTTTCCGGATGAGGTGCTGGCAGCCAGCTCGGTTTACGATATGCGTCAGCCAGCCAGAATCTGTGCTATTGCCACCTTTATCAATGTTGGACTGGATCCTTTTTCCGCACAGACGCGAAAGGGCAGGCATATCAGCAGTAGCCAGACGGATGCATTGAAGTACGGGGGCAAGAGAGAAAATCTGACGCTAAGCGTCGATCAGATTATTGTCACCAGCTGGAATGAGGTGCTGACCTTCAAGTTTTATGATGTGGATGGGTTGTTAAAATGTATTCAGGGCTACATGAAATGGTCTTCATTAGAGAACAGAAAAAATCTGCCGCCGATCAATGCCTTTAGTTTTTCTTCCTACCGGGGCACTTCGATAGCGCGACGAATTGAAACCCTGTTTGCGGAAATTATTGACACTTTTTACAACGGTGCCTATGCCGAGGGGACGCGTTATATTCTGGGAGTAGAGTGGGAATACTATGTATTGAGTATGGAAGAAGGCATACTTCAGTATGAGAAAGCCGGGAATACTGAAGAATTATATCGTTATTTTTCAAAGCCGGTGGATCGATTCCGTCCGGTCATTTTTGATTCACAGACGCTGAGCGACAATGTTCTGCCCTTGATTTACAAAAACAATCGTCAGGGCGATGTGCAGTGTTTCTTTGAAGTGCGAAATGATGAGGTGGATGTCTATGTGCTGGATGAACGGGGATCATTGCACCGTCAGACCCGATCCTTTTACGATGTGCTGGGCCTGGTCAGACATTTTAAGGAATACTTTGAATCCGTACGGGAACGAATGGCCTATTCGATACAGGCTGGCTCCGGTTTCCGGGATGTGCTGTTTCATCGCATCGACCGTGGGTTAAACGGGCAGCGGGAAATTTATCGTTATGGTGAAAACAATTATATTCACACGGCCTCTTATATAAAGTTTCAGGTGATGGTGGATCACCAGGAAGACAATATAATATTTACATTATTTTGCGAAGACAGGGAATTCTCCAATCTTGAGCACGGAGATGATGTCTATCAGGAAGTCGCACGCTATATTCTTTCTTTGCGTAAAAGTGGTGAAGCCTATCCTATCTATATCACCGATCTGGATCTATCCAGCACCCTGCTGGATGCCAGTGTCGAGTCAATTCAGACGGTACATTATCTGCATTACAAGAAAATCATCGAAGAACGATTAATAGATGAAATAAAACGCATTGATAAAAATCAGCAATAAATAACTTTGCTGTAGTTCCTGTTTTATTCTTCGTTGTTACGCATTGTCTGAAAAATTTCCAGCATATCCTTTTCAACTTTTTTCATCACCGGTTTCAGTTCAGGATAGGTTTTGTCAGTAAGTTGAAGGGGATTGGCCGCAATGATCAGAGTGTCATCGCCTTCAGCAAAAATAGCTATTTTGAAGGGTAGATAGGGAATAAGCTTCGGGTAGTCATTACTAAGGCGGGTAACCAGATCTGCCTTGCCGAAAAAGACTACCCGATACTTGTCGGTGACGTAGCCACTATGGGTCAGGCCGATATCCACACGTTGCACCCGACTGACGGTATAACCATGATTGCGAATGCTGTCCTGCAATTTAAGCATGGCCTCGGGGAAGTTCAGGTTGGTGCGCGCCATTAGCAGGTTGTCAGCCTGACTTGGGTTGCTGACAGACAGGCTGAAGATGAGGACGAGGAAGGGCAGGAATTTTTTCATAAGGTGGCTTCCTCGATAATAGAAATATAGACTTTGCTCATGTTGTCGCAGAGTTTGTTGAGTTCATCATTGTTGAACAGATAACTCAGGTGCTTGGGATTCAGGGCATAGACCATGACTTTGCCGTGACGCTTGACTACGGTAATCCGGCAGGGTAGGAACAGGCCCACGCGAGGGTCGACGGCGAGCGCAGTGTTGAGTAACTGGAAGTTACAGAAATAAATAATGATCTTGTTGTGATCTTCCTGTGCTTTTTTGACTAGCCCGCTGTCAAGAGTCTGAATCCGGATGATTCGGAAATTCTCGCCGATAATGGCGCGTTTCAGTGCGGCGATGGTTTCTTTCATACCGTAGGGAGATTCATATGCCACCGTCAGTTTGTCATGACCGGGTTCACGATAGGCATGGATTGGCGCCCGTTTTTCAAAGCTGCGGATAAAACTGACAATGTCGTTAATATCCTGCTCGCGGAGTCCCTGTTTGAGGAAGGAGACCATGGGGGTGCCCTCGCGTCCATTCATCAGGGTCGCCTTGATCATTTGATCCGAGGCGGCGTACAGGAAGCCCTGATTGTTCAGAGCAGGCGCGATAATAGGGAGATCCCGCGGACGGGAAAAAGTGACCCCGGTTCCCTTCCCGCCCTTAGCATTTTTGCCATGGCAGGCGGCACAATTTTTCTTGTAAAGAATACGGCCTTTTAGCGGATCACCGCTGACCTTGATGGTGGGGTAACGAATGGGCTTGCCCGGCGCCCAACTGCGGATATGCCGGACAATGGCTCTGACCTGTGTCTCGCTGAGATTTTTGAAGGCGGGCATGACGCGCCCCGGCCGACCTCTTCGAATGGTGCGTTCAAGAAATTGATCACTGACCGCATACTGGAAATCGGGCAAGGCCAGCGGCACACCCACGCCACCCTTGCCCTGGTTACCATGACAGACGGCGCAGTTTTCTGCATACAGGGCGGCGCCGTTTTCGTCAGCGGGTGCGGGCGGGCTGATGAAAAAGGCCAGAATCAGCGTAATGGACAGGATTTGGTGGCTCAGACGCATAGATTAATCCCAGTTAATATGGTAATTATCAGAGTAATGTTCGGAAATCACCCTGGATTGTAATTAATTCAATATCTACAATAATATAACTAAAATACAAATAATCACAATCACGGCATTAATAACATGAAGCCTTTTGCTGAATCGTGTGAGCAGAACAAGGATCCGATTCTTGTTGTGCTCAATGAGCAGTTTGCGCATGTAAAATGTGTACTGGAGATTGGCAGCGGCAGCGGCCAGCATGCGGTGTACTTTGCCCGTCACCTTCCGCATCTGCACTGGCAGACCAGCGATGTACGTGATCGGCATGTGGGTATCCAGCAGTGGATTGATGACGCGGATCTTGGCAACCTCGCCTCACCGCTTGAGCTGGATGTCAGTCAGGCACAATGGCCAAAGCTGGAAGTGGAAGCCGTGTTCAGCGCCAATAGTGTGCATATTATGGCCTGGTCCTGTGTGAAAAAAATGTTTGCCGGCGTCGCGCGTATATTACAGACGCAGGGGTTGCTGTGTCTGTACGGGCCGTTTAACTATGCCGGCGATTATACCAGCAAAAGTAATGAGGAATTTGATGCCTGGCTCAAGATGCGGGATCCGCAAAGCGGGATTCGTGATTATGAAAATCTGGTCGAACTGGGACGCCAACATGATCTGCGTCTGGTACATGACTATGAAATGCCCGCCAACAATCGTATTTTAATTTGGCAGAAAAGCCGGGTGGTGGAATTTTAGTTCGACCGTTGTTTTGCCAGAAAAAGAAAGGCGGTTATTTGAGCAAGTGACTTGTGAATAGCGCAGGGAGCGGATTTAATACCATCGCTGTTTCAGCCAGACACCAATATCCCGAATTTCCTTTTCACCCACGCTGTGCTGCATAGGGTAGCTGTGCCATTCGGGTTTGTATCCCATCTGTTGCAGATAAAGTCTGGAAGTCTCACCCAGGACATAGGCCACGACGGGATCATCCTGGCCGTGAGCCTGAAAAATCGACAGATTGCGGGGAGCGAGCCGCCCCTGCTCAGCCTCGGTCATGAGTGAGGCGGCCAGCGGCAGGTAGCAGGACAGCGCCAGAATGCCGCCCAGTGCGGGCGCAAAACGCAGGCCACTGTAAAGCGCCATGGCGCCACCCTGTGAAAAACCGGCCAGAATGATATTTTTTGCCGCCACGCCGCGCTGTAGTTCTGCTTCTATTAGCGCCTGAATCAACCGTTCTGCGCGTTTGATCCCCGCCTCATCCTGTCGCGCATCGGCCTGCAGGGCGTAGATATCATACCAGGCAGGCATGACTTCGCCGGCATTGATCGTCACCGGGAGGCGCGGGGCATGCGGAAAAATAAAATGAATACCGTGGTGTCGGGGCAGCCCCAGTTCCGGCACAATGGACTCGAAGTCATGGCCGCTGGCGCCCAGGCCGTGCAGCCAGATGACGCTCCTGTTACCGTCAGGATCGCCGCCATGAATGCAGTCTAACGTGTTACTCATGCTATCAGCGTCACATTGTTGCCCGTGCTCGCGCTGCAATGGCGACTGAGCTCCGCAAACAGCTCGGCGCCGGTTTTTTCTTCCCGCCACTGATCCTTTTCAGGGTTAAAATCAAAATGAAACCCGCCCGTGCGGGTCGCGACCCAAATCTGCTGTAGAGGTGTCTGGCGGTTGATGATGATCTTGCTGTTGTCCTCAAAATGGAGCGTGAGAATACCGCCGGCGGCTTCAAAATCGATATTGAGATCTTGCTCTTCAATGATTTCATCGAGGGTGTCCTCAATAGCCGCGAGTAGCTCATCGACCTTCTGATTAAATTTGGGTTCATCCATTATTTTCGCGCTCTGTTAAAGTTAACAGCGCTTATTCTACTGTAAATAGCGGATATTAAAAAAGGCCGAATGCCAAGGGACATATCCACAGAATTAGGGTCAGGTCGCGAATGGCGAATGCTATAAGAGATCCGGATGATAACTGGCATCCATGGCCAGCAGGATGAGAGGGGGCAGGGTTGCGAGAAAGACCCGCAGAAAGATTGGTCCGAAGCCGCAAGGTGCACTCACCGGCATCAAACAGAAGTGGCCACTGTCACAGTAAAGTTGCTATGGTAGTAGTTGTGGGAATTACCCGCGTAAGGCGTATAATGCCGCCTCCTGGTAATCCGTGGAGAACCTGACATGTGTGCTGAAACTAAACAGGAAAGAAAACAGATGGCTGTCAGGTCACGATTTTTGTGCCTGGCGCTGATACTGTGCGCGTTAAGCGCGTGTGGGAAAAAAGGTCCTCTGTACCTGCCGCCCGGTATGATACCCGTGCTAAAACCCGTGCCGGAATCGACTGTGGAACCAACAACTGAACCCGCCACTGTGCCTGCGGCTAAAAATACCGATAAAACCTCGCCCGCAGCCAAACCCACGAGCAACTCTCAGCCCTGATCCCGATGAATCGGGTGTTATCGACTATATTAATCGTTGCATAAGTATTTGCCTCATAGCACCCTCTCCCTCTGGGAGAGGGTTGGGGTGAGGGGATAAAATACATGCGAATACTTATGCAACGATTGATAAGATCCCTACCCTATTTTTAGAGAAGTTTTATGGACTACTTTACTTATCGCAAAGGTTTGCTGTACGCCGAAGAGGTACCCGTCGATGAGATCGCCCGCATCCATGGGACGCCCTGTTATATATACTCCCGGGCCACCCTGGAGCGGCACTGGTGCGCGTTTAACGATGCGTTTTCAGGCCGTGATCACCTGCTGTGTTATGCGGTTAAAGCCAATTCCAACCTGGCGATTCTCAACCTGTTTGCCCGTCTGGGTTCAGGCTTTGACATTGTTTCCGTAGGCGAACTGGAGCGGGTGCTGGCGGCAGGTGGTGATCCGGCCAACGTGGTGTTTTCCGGCGTGGGTAAACGTGCCGATGAAATGCGCCGGGCGCTGGAAGTGGGCATTCACTGTTTTAACGTGGAATCGGAAGCCGAGTTGGCGCGTCTCAACACCGTAGCCGGGGAACTGGGCCTGCGGGCGCCGGTGTCCCTGCGCGTCAACCCGGATGTGGATGCCAAAACCCATCCCTATATTTCCACCGGTTTGAAGGAAAATAAATTCGGTATCGACATCGAGCAGGCAGAGGCTATTTATGCCGAGGCGGCGGGGATGGCGCATATCGACATTCTTGGCGTGGATTGCCACATCGGTTCCCAGCTTATCAAAACGCAGCCGTTTCTGGATGCGCTGGAGCGGGTGCTGGCGCTGGTGGACAGACTGGCCGAACAGGGTATTGAGCTGATGCACCTGGATATGGGCGGCGGGCTGGGGATTCAGTATCGTGATGAAACGCCCCCCCTGCCCGCCGATTACATGGCCGAAGTGTTGGCACGGCTTGAGGATCGCGCCCTGAGAATTCTGATCGAACCGGGCCGCGCAATCGCCGGTAACGCCGGTATTTTGTTAACAAAAGTGGAATACCTCAAACATACTGCACACAAGGATTTTGCCATTGTCGATGCGGCCATGAATGATTTAATCCGGCCCACGCTTTATCAGGCCTGGCAGGATATTGTGCCGGTCACGCCACGCGAAGGCGAGGCGCGAAATTATGATCTGGTCGGACCCATCTGTGAGACCGGCGATTTTCTCGGCAAGGAACGCGCACTGGTACTGGCCGAGGGCGATCTGCTGGCCGTACGATCATCCGGCGCCTATGGTTTCAGCATGAGTTCCAACTACAATTCCCGCCCACGGGCCGCCGAGATTATGGTGGATGGCGAACAGATACACCTTATTCGCAAACGCGAAAGCATCGCCTCGCTGTTCGAGCTGGAACAACAGATGCCCTGAACCTGCCTGCAAGCGGACTTCATACAGGGTTTCATAATGCCTTGATAATATATAATTTACTGATATTATTAATTAATGATCGACCTTCAAGCGGACACGGAACCGGACATTAAAGAACTCGTTGATCGAGGCGAACAGCCGTCAATGATGGAACCGCTACTGATCTCGGAAAGTTCAAAATATCGTGGAACCCTTGCCGATCTCGCCGTCGAGCTGGCAGCCCGTTCGGCTGGATTCCGTCGCAGCCTGCCGGAGGGGGTTCTTACGGCCCTTGCCGATCTGGTTCGGGCGATGAACTGCTACTACAGCAATCTGATTGAAGGCCATGACACCCACCCCATCGATATCGAGCGGGCGCTCAAGAACGATTACAGCGAAAACACGGAAAAGCGCAATCTGCAACTCGAAGCTAAGGCGCATATTGCTGTCCAGCAATGGATTGATGAGGGCGGTTTGTTTGGCCGGGCCACCACCGCCGAAGGGATTTGTGAAATTCACCGGCGCTTTAGCGAATTGTTGCCGGAGGATCTTCTGTGGGTTGAAGATCCTGATACGGGTGAGCGCATACGACTCATTCCCGGTGAGTTACGCAGGCGTGACGTCAAGGTCGGTCGACATATACCAATTAGTCCTGGCGCTCAACCGCGTTTTCTTGAGAAATTCGAAAATATATACAGCCACCTTGGCCGGTCTGAAGCGATTATTGCAGCAGCGGCTGCCCATCATCGATTGCTGTGGATTCACCCGTTCCTCGATGGCAACGGGCGCGTAGCGCGATTGATGTCTTACGCTATGTTGCTGGAAGCACTGGATACTGGCGGTGTCTGGTCGATTGCGCGCGGTCTGGCCCGTAATGTGCGTGCTTACAAGAGCCACCTGGCAGCATGTGATTTACCGAGACGCAACGATCTCGATGGTCGGGGAAATCTGAGTGATGAAGAACTTGCCTCGTTTACGCATTTCTTTCTGAAAACCTGCCTCGATCAAGTCAAATTTATGGAAGATTTAGTACAGCCAGACCGCTTACGCAGCCGTATCCTGCTCTGGGTAGCAGATGAAGTGCGTGCCGGTGCACTTCCATCCAGGGTCGAAAATATTCTCGAAGCGATCCTGTATAGGGGCGAACTGCTACGAGGTGATGTTGCCGGCATTCTGGGTATAGGCGATCGCCATGCCCGGCGTGTTGTTGCCGCCTTGAGTGAGCGCGGCGTCATCATATCGACAAGCACGCGCGCACCGTTGCGCCTTGCTTTTCCAGCCGAACTGGCATCGCGCTGGATGCCAGGGTTGTTTCCGGAAAAAACATAACACATATAAGCCTTCACCGCTGTCCCGTTAACATAAGCTTGATATGCGGTAGATCTCTGATCATGAAGGTGTGCAGGGTGTTTGCTAAGATTGAGGACATGAAATTAGGTTATCCTCTAATCGGATCCATTCCTTCTCCCTTTGAGAGAAGGCCAGGATGAGGGGGTAAATAAAATAATGAGTTATCTAATTAAGATCCCCTTGAACAATAGTGAACAATAGGGGACGTACCACGGTTTCTTAGTTTTTCTCTGCAAAGGTCCGCTTTTTCTTATTCATCTCTTCACGAAAAAATCTATGAATGACTGGATTGTGGTGATTGTGGCTGTCCCTGTATAATTTGATATAGGTAACCACCGCCTCTGGCGGTGAGACTCAACAAAAGCGCGTGTAGAACTGACCCCGCTATTGACCTATTCCCGCATTCTAATCTTTTAAAAAAATTATAGCTTCCTACAAATCACCTTGAAATGTAAGCATATGTCTTATATCCTTAACTGTAAGATTACTGCTTACATATGAGGTACTGCATAATGGCTCGCACAATGACCATTGATACGGGGGAGGAATTACGGGGGTTTATTGAAAGCCTGGTTGAATCAGGTAGCTATAAAACCAATAGTGAAGTTATTCGTGATGGTTTACGGCTGCTTCAGGAAAAACAAGCAACATCAAAGCTTGAAACACTACGCAAACTAATTGACGAAGGCGAGAACAGTGGTGAGCCTGTCAATTGGGATGTAAACGAATTTTTAGGTCGCATGAAAAATAAACATGCCAAAAAATAAAACATTCCAGCTACGGCCTAAGGCTGATGATGATTTAGAAAATATCTATGAATACAGCTATCAAGAATTTGGAAGTGCCAGAGCTGAAAACTATATTAATGATTTAGATGATGCCTTTCATACGTTGGCCGACAAGCTTGGTTTAGGAAATGACTATGGCCATATTCGTCCGGGGCTTAAAGCTTATAGAGTTGTATCACATGTGATTTTCTTTAGGCCTTCCGTTAACGGGATAACTATTCTCAGGGTATTACATGAGTCGATGGACTTTGGAAGACATTTATAAAGGTTAATTACTTCGATAATACAAGTATTTTAAAATTATTGAGTATTGTTGACCAATATGGTCTATCCGTTCTCGATGGTACATTTTCTATACTAGTTGATAATGATGAACCCGTTACAAAAAAAGAAAGTCACTCGTAAAGCTAAACTAGGTACTAAGGAGTACATGGGATAGTCGACATTAAAACACTTATTTTTTGCGCAAATATCCGTATTTTATACCTATTTTATAAATGAGATGTCGGCTAACCAATGACTACTCTTAGTAAGTACAGAAAATAGCTTACATGTATTGCGAAAACGTTCTTTCTCAATTAACAGAAAACAGCCTTAAGGAAACTCTGATTAATTCCGTTCGCCCTGAGCTTGTCGAAGGGGAGAGCAGATAATATTATGATTTTACAATAGTTGCCGTTCATGGTTCGACAGGCTCACCACGAACGGCGGAATTAATCATGGTTTCCTTAATTATTCATGGCGATAGGCTAAAATAGACTTGCCAGAATTCTGCATTTTATGCTGGATCGTGCCACGAGTGAAAGTTCGACCTTTCGTCCGAGCGCTAGCTTGTAATTCTCAAAAGCGGACTTAATGAACTGTGGTCTGTTCCTTATTGGATTCAATGTAACATAAACTTCAATGAAGCCATGTAATATAAACATCCCGGTCGCATTAAAATAATTAACGGATTTGAACGTGTAAACAGGGATGGCCCATGATTTTTGTATTTCGTTTGCTGCAAATTATTCTTCTGTTGTTCATGCTGGCGATCACCGGTCTGGTGGTCGTGTCCTGGTTCAAAATATCCTCTTTTAAATGGGCACCATTTCTCGCAATGCTGGGTCTTTTCGGTGGCATGCTAGCAATGCTGGAGGCTCTGGTTCGAAGTCGAAAAAAACGTGAGACACAGAAGAAAAAATACACAGAAAGCTACGTACAAACGATAGATCACCTTGAGTTCTGGCTGAGAAAATCAAGCGGGATCATCTCGTTTATTCTTCTGTTTATTATTGTTTTGCCGTTGATGTATTTAGGTGCGCTGGAGGATAGTCCTCTGATTCAGAAAATTGCAGATATCCTGAAGCTGGGTGAAGATCAATGGTTTGCATTGTGGGGGTTCGAAATTGCCTGCCTTGCATTGTTGCTTCATACGATAAGGCATCTGTATGTTCTGCATGTGGTAAATTCTGACAAGCCCTATTTGGCCGTTGATGAAAGCGGGATCTTTTCGCCGCTGACCGGCAAGTTACCGTGGCAAGATATTCTTAATCTTAATCTCATCAAACGAAGGATTCAGTATTCGAGTTATGCTTTTCTGCGGATTACGTTCAAAACGCCGGATGGTTCACGGAAATCCAAGGACATTGCACTGAATGCGATAAGAGAACTGAAACCGGACGTGATTTTTGCAGTAGCGAAGCGCCTGTTTGAGAAACATACCAATAATGGCGAAACGCTGATGTCCGCCGAGTGGCGGCAAGAATTTGATGAAGTGGATATGCAAATACAGCGTGCTGCCAAATTGATGGAAGAAGCGGAACCGGGCAGTGTCGAATATTTTCAAGCAATGAAACGTGTGGAACAAGGCATGTTGAAAATGATCAATTTGAATGACGAGCTGATTAGACAACCACAAAAACAGGTATGGGATCGAATTCTTAAAGCTTTTCTGGAAAAAGAAGTTCGCCTAAATCAGAAACTGGAGGATGCACGCAGAAAATGGATTACCTATCTGTCTCGGCTTGAAACAAGGGCTGCCGAAGAGCAAGCCATTGACATGGAGACCTTCGACAAGAACATGGAGAAAGCCAATATTTTCATAGACAAGATCAACGATCAGCTTAAGAAAATCCGCGAATCGAAAAGCCAACGAATAAAACGGCTGCTTCGCTATAAGCAGATTGCTGTCTACAGTTTTGGCATTTTACTATTCATCGGTATGATTTATTTAAAGATTAAAGCAGGTTGA
>VAOU01007175.1_pt1 | contig 13850 bp, 13 predicted proteins | sample 3393871 | NCBI WGS metagenome assembly VAOU01 (sample SAMN08290440, study PRJNA428436) | hydrothermal vent metagenome | isolation source: Deep-sea hydrothermal vent chimney | place: Atlantic Ocean: South-mid Altantic Ridge | depth 1820 m m
AGCGAAGACAGCGTCTCCAAAACTATCATCCAGATAGACAACAACGATGTCGGTGTCTATTCCGTCGGCGACAAACTGCCAAAGGGAAATGCCACAATAGAGAAGATAGAAACGACGCAGGTGTTGCTGCGGCGGAATGGTAAGTTGGAGAGTTTGGCGATTATCAGGCCGGAGTTGAAGGATGGGGAAAGCGTATTGTCCGAATGAATTCGGACCTACAATGATTTTCTTTCGCAAGGCCATTGCTTAGACCTCTGTAGGTGCGAATTCATTCGCACAAAAAGGGTTAGTACAGACTCATTCTGTCCGAATGAATTCGGACCTACAATTATTTTCTTACAACCAAATTGCATCCCAATGGGGATAATCTCCTATATTTTGAACCAAACCCGCGCGTAAAGGGTTCGCTACAATATATCGGGCAACCTGGCATAGGTCTTCATTATCTCTAATCGCACGATCATGAAAGGACTTCTGCCAGATACTTCCATTTTGATTCAGTGTTTTATTTATCTGTTGCGCGGTTTGTGCTTTGAAATGTTTCATCACACAAGACAGATCTCTAATAGCAGTCAGCTGAAACAACCAATGGACATGGTCTGGCATGACAACCCATCCAAGAGAGTTCACCCAACCAGAGCTGTGAATTTTTTCCATATTGTTAATCACAATGCGTGCACAATACAGGTCATCAAATAAAGTCTTACGGTTTCGCGTTACAGTAGTAACGAAATATGCGCGGTTTGGTTCTGAAATACGGCCAATGCGTAATTTTTGATATGACATCCTTGTCACCTGATTGAGTTGGTTTTCGATGAAATTATGTCCGAATGAATTCGGACCTACAATTATTTTCTTCCGCAAGGCCATTGTTAGACCTCTGTAGGTGCGAATTCATTCGCTCGATTTTATTGTCCGAATACGGCCCTACAATGATTTTCTTTCTGGTTTTAACGGGATAAATTGAATATTTCTACTGGCTCAACTCTAGCCTGATGTTCACCCTCGGATACTCCACCGACTTTGTAATCGAAACCCGCGTTACATCAATCCCCCGTGCAGTAATCTGATCCAGCCATTGCAACCAGTCTTCAAATACAACCTTATCAAACCATATCTTTGCTGTGCCGTTCTGCTTGCCAGGTTGAATCTGTTTTATCTGGTCACGCAGTTTCAACTCTCTTGCTGTCTGGTCGATGACCGTTAGCAAGGGTACATTATTTACACTACTACTGGCGGCTTCGTTCTTTTTGAGCTGGTGAACCTTATCTGCCTGTGCTCGCATCCACACTAGATCTTCTGACTGTTTAATAAGCAGCAACCGTTGGCGCTTGAGTTGATCCTGTATTGGTACCCATAGCAACGAGTACAGCAAGATACTCAATATAATTAAAACACCAATCCCCAGTACGCGCTGATCCCTGGCAGACAGCTTATGCCAGTATTCCTTTATGCCGTTCATGTCGCCGCCCTGCTGATCTCAAAACGTGCCTGCACTTTGTTGCCACGGGCACCTGACTGTTTCAGGCTAACCTCGATGGAGGCGTTGTTCTGCAGCCGTTGTCGGATTCGATCCAGGTGCGCGAAATTATCCAGTGTCAGCACTGTCAGCAAACGCCCCTGCCGGTAATCCAGTTCTTCAACAACAACATGTTGATTTTTTAACAGGCTGGCTGTGGTCACCAGCAGGTAGGTAAAATCATTACCGGCAGACAGATTTTGCAGGCTGTCTATTTTATTTTTTGTCTGTATACGTGCTCTACCAGGTAGCAATTTTGAGCCTGGAAACAGTTCCTGATAAAGAGACTGCATAGACCGTTCGAGATGTGTATTTGTCCTTTGCAACCAGACCAGCTCACCGACATCACTACCCAGTATTATGAAACCCGCTAGCACAATCATCGCTACTGCAGGCCAGTACTGTTTCAATAAATTACGCTTGCTGCCCTGAGTGAATTCTCTATTCAACAGACCCGCACCATGATCAGGTGTTTGCTGCGAAAGCCAGTTCGACAGCCCACCACCAATCTCTGTCCTGATAAGCTGCTGATCCATTTCATCTGGGAGCCTGTCTGCAAGACGGTCATCAACAAGCAGGGTCGTTTCTTTATCCAGCTCATTAAGCCAGGCTGGTAGATTTTCAAGATCCGTCACCGCACCCTGATACAAACCCAACCGAACCAGCACCCGATTATCATCTGCCAGTGTTATTACTGCAGACCCAGGCTTCGCACCCGGCAGCAAAAAATAATCAGGCAGCATGGCATCAAGCTTGATACCGGCCTCGTGTATCTGCTCCAGCCAGGATGTCATAAGCTGACGGCTAACGTAAGCAAAAGTAACCCTGTTTTCATTACCGGTATGCAGCAGCAGAAAATGCAAATCATCAACCGGGCTGACCACACTGTCTTCAATAGCATAGGGAATTGCCGCCATCAGCCTGGTCCGGTTCCTCACTGGCATCGCCTCAACCCGAGTCACCACCTGCTCACCCGGTACCACCGCCACACAACGCTGCCCGTCAGCAGGTAGCTCGGACAGAGTCTCAACCACACCGGAATTCTCGACGCCTTTAGTGCCGATGTTTACCCACTGGTGGGGGGAAGAGATTGTGAAGTAGAGGGTCATGGGGTTAAGGTTAAAGGTTTAAGGGGAAAGAGGAAAGGTTAAGGATTTAGTGAGTATTGTCCGGGTGTTGTCTTTCCCCTGTTTTTAAAGTACCGGCCTCCGCCTAACCACCCCAACCTTCCCATTCTTCCTTTCAACCAGGCTATTAATTTTAGCCCTTGTCCTGCCGATTTTTGTACTGCTTTTTATCAGAAAATAGCTGCTCTGGTTCGTTATCAGGGGAATGGCGATATCCTGTTCGCCTGCCATCATATCATGTTGCAGAAATTCCTCTACCGTATAGCCATTCGCCTTTGGGCGATCACTGACCAGTCTCTGGCTCTCATCAATTGATAAAAGATTTTTACCTAAAATGCGCAGTAGACCTGCGGGGGCGGTATTTATATTGATACGGATATTATTGGCAGGCAGTGCTGCGATAAACGGGGCGAGCTTCTGCACTGTTTTTTTGTCAAAACCTTTCACCTGCAGCAATTCAGAAATATCGCTGAATGCACGATTCGCCGCGCGATAGGGTGGCGTCATGTTGAGGTAATCGATATCTTCTGCGCCGCTGGTGCTTCGTACATCCTGATCAGGATCCAGCCAGTCCAGTACTGCATCAGACAACAGGGGATTCAGCTCCAGAGAAATCAGTAGCCGGCGAAAGGCCTGTGTCCAGATCCGCGGATCAGGTTTGTTACCCGTTTGCGGTGGAATAACACTGGATTCGTCTATCATATTATTCAGGTTCAGCCGTCCCTGCATATCCTCAATCACGGTCTGCAGGCTGCCCTGTTCGATTTCAACGCCCTGTCCCAGGCTATTCCAGGCTTCTCCCAGGTGATCGCTCTGGCTCTCCTGACTATCTTTAATCAGTACACTAACCGCCCAGGCCTCTGAGCCAAGCAGGGTCTGCCAGGCCTGGCTACTGTTTCGGGTGTTTTCTGTCGTACGCAGTTGCAGCAGTATATCTTCAGACAACCATGCGATTGTGGTGATCATTATGACCAGAATAAACAGCACAATGAGCAGAGCCATTCCTTTTGATGTACTCTTTCTACAATGCATGTTTTATCTCGAAGACACGCCGGTACTGCTTACCGTTCGTCATGCGAATCTGCCATTCCACTCCATCAGGCAGTTTGTCTACAGCTTCCCAGCTGGACAAAGACTGCGTCGCCCCATCGAGACTCTGCAGCACATTCACCGTTACACTTTCTACGTCCGTCAGCAACAGATGCCTTATCTCACGCGTGTCCTGATCACGATCCAGCACCCGCCAGTTTATCCGTATGAGGTCACCATCTTCCCAACGGTAGGCCGTACGCTGCAGCGCACTTTCGCCTGCCAGTGTGACATTACGTCGCGCCGTGGTAAAACGCAGCAGTTCACCGGGATCATTTATATTATTGAGCATTAATAACGGTTCCTGATCACCGTAAGCATCACGTACGATGCGCTGCTGCATGAAATGCATATCCTGCTCCAACAGACTGAACGCAAGCTGCAGTTGCTTCAACTCATCGAGATCTGCCTCCAGCACAGCACTATTATCAAGAAAGCGATTAAGGCTGGCATAACTGACCACGGCAATGACGGCAAAGATACCGATAGCGACGACCATCTCTAACAGGGTGAAGGCGCGGCTATGTTTCATGTGTAAAATTACTCTGTAGGTGCGACAAATTCGCACAAAGAGGTTTGGTCTTGCTCTGTGTCCGAATGAATTCGGACCTACAATTGTTTTCTTCCAGGGAGATGGAGGTGACATCAGAACTGTTAGCGCTATATTTCATGGCGCCTCTCTTTTGATCGACGGGCTGACTGGCGGGGGCTGGCCTCCGTCCAGACCCGGCGCGGGGGCGATCTCTGTGTTTATAACTTTCGGTGTATCCAGTAAGTAACCCGTCAACATGCCAGCTTCTTCTGTCTCGTCCCTGTCAGTAAAGACAACAACATCCAGGCGGAAAAGTAAGGGGTCTGCGGTAGTGCTTGTAGTTTCTCGAAAATACCAGACTCTTTCAGCCATCTCTTCTGATCCTTGCTCCGTACCGGGAACAGGCTTAATAGCTAGTATTCTGAGTGTTTCAAGGCGGTTGGCGGCCACCCAGTTGGCGACCATGCGCTGCTCTAGTGTGGCAGTAGTCTCTGCATAGCCGGTAATGGCCCGCGAGACAGCAAGTATGCCGACTGCAACAATACCGAGCGCGATAATGACCTCAAGCAGCGTGAAGCCCTGACACAAATCAGGTCGTTTACTGCACTGCACTGATTTCCATTTTCCGCATCTCATTGGTGAAAACCCTGTAACGCACCCCTTCAAGATCAAAGACTGCCGAGAATGGTGTCATGAAACCATCAGGCTCGCAACGAAGATAGGCCTTATCTTCATCCGAAACAGTGTCTTCAACATCAAGATTCAGGCTAATACCTTCCGGCAACTGACGCAGACGAAAAATATCATCCTGCTTAACTGCCTGCCACTCAGCATTGTCAAAAACAACAAATTTATATGCCGTCGCACCTTCATCGGTAAGCGCAAACACCCTGCCCTGGGTGATACTTTCCTGGCACATTTGATCAACCAGCGCGACAAAACGACGCGCCGCTGTTTCAACGATTTGAGATGAATCATGACGAAAATTGATAGAGACGATGCCAACAGTCAGCGCAATCAGGAAGACTACGACCATGATTTCGAGGAGGGTAAAACCGGATTGTTTCATAAAGGAATGGTTTATGTTTTACGATTTACGTATTACGTAAAATCCAGGTCGCCACTAATTCAATTGAAGGTAGATATCATTGCAAGGTTAGTTGACGATCGGTAATACGTAAATCGTAAAACATAACACGATCAGTTGATATTCCAATTCCCAATGTCCGCCGCACCCTCTTCCCCGCCTTCCACGCCATCGGTGCCATAAGACCAGATTTCAAATTCCATACGTTCACCGGGATAGAGATATTGATACGGGTTACCCCAGGGGTCCTGCGGCAGGCGTTCGATATAACCGTCTTTTTTCCAGTGTTTGGGCACCGGGTCTCCGGTAGGGCGCGTTACCAGCGCCGCCAGACCCTGGTCTGTGCTCGGATAGGTGAAGTTATCCAGCTTATAGAATTTAAGTGCGCTGGCAAGTGCCTGAATATCGCTTTGTGCCTTGGCAATAAATGCCTGTTCCTGCCGCCCCATAACACGTGGCAGCACAAGCGTCGCAAGCAGGCCGATGATGACAATTACGACCATAATTTCGATTAGAGTGAATCCTTTTTGGTTCATAAAAAATCTTTCAGTTTACGGTTTACGGTTTACGGTTTACGGTTTACGACTTAGATTTTACGTAAACCGTAATACGTAAAACCTAATCCCGATACCCGGCCCTTATTTCACGACAAACAAACTATGCCTTAAGAAACCGTTAAGATTCAGTCTGTAGCCTTACACCTAAGGCATCATCAAATATCAGCCTGGGATTTATTCTTCCCCGCATGCCTGGCAAAAGTAAAAGCAGACTCTCTCCTGTTCAGCTTAAAAAATGATATTTGGTAACCCTCTAAGTGAACATTCACCCACGCTCCTGCGTGGGTTTTTTTTGCTTTCTTGTAGGAGCTTCACTCGGCGTGACTGGATTTGGTAAAAGATAAAACAAATCACGCCAGGCGACGCCTACAGGGCAAAATTACAACTTCCTGAATATCAACGTTGCATTAGTTCCACCAAAACCAAAACTGTTCGACATAATGGTATTCAACTCAATATTATTTTTCATTTCACTCACTATCGGTACACCTTCTGCGCCTTCATCAATCTCTGTAATGTTGGCTGATGCGGCAATGAAGTTATTTTGCTGCATCAACAATGAATAGATGGCCTCATGTACTCCGGCTGCACCCAGTGCGTGACCGGAAAGAGATTTGGTTGAGGTGATCATTGGTATATCCATGTCGCTAAATGTTTTTTTCACTGCTTCCAGTTCACGGATATCACCCACCGGCGTACTGGTACCGTGAGCGTTGATATAGTCCACCGGCGTATCAACCGTTGCCATGGCCTGCTGCATGCAGCGAACAGCACCTTCGCCGGATGGCTGCACCATGTCGTAGCCGTCTGAAGTAGCACCGTAGCCAACCAGCTCGGCATAGATTTTGGCACCGCGTGCCCTGGCATGTTCCAGTTCTTCAATTACCAGCGTACCGCCACCACCTGAGATGACAAAACCATCTCGACTTGCATCATAAGGACGTGAGGCCGTTTCAGGGGTTTCGTTATACTTTGATGACAGAGCACCCATGCCGTCAAACAGGACTGATTGTGTCCAGTCGACTTCTTCACCACCGCCTGCGAACACCACATCCTGTTTGTCGAGCTGAATTAACTCCATGGCATTCCCGATACAATGTGCTGATGTAGAACAAGCAGAGCTGATGGAATAGTTGACACCTTTAATCTTGAAGGGTGTAGCAAGGCAGGCGGAGTTTGTGCTGGACATGGTTCGGGTCACCATATACGGGCCGACACGGCGTATTCCCTTCTCGCGCATGTTATCGGCTGCCAGTACTACATTTGATGTTGAACCACCGCCGGATCCCATAATGAGGCCTGTGCGAACATTACTAACCTGCTCTTCTGTCAGCCCGGCATCTTCGATTGCCTCCTGCATGGCAATATAGTTATAGGCCGAGCCATCACCCATAAAACGGAGAATTTTACGATCTATTGATGCAGTCAGATCAATATCGACCGGACCATTTACATGGCTACGAAAACCCATTTCGGCCTGCACTTCGCTAAAGCGAATACCGGATCGGCCATTTTTCAGTGAATCCAGCACCTCGGCAACATTATTACCCAGGCTTGAAACCACTCCCATACCTGTAACGACTACTCTGCGCATGTTAACTAGATCTCTCTTCTGATGTAAACAGTCCCACCTTCAAGTTATGGGCAGTATAAATCTCCTTTCCGTCCACTTCCAGTGTGGCATCGGCTATCCCCATATACAATCTACGTTGAATAACACGCTTGAGATTTACATGGTAGGCGACTGTTTTGACATCTGGTGTCACCTGACCGGAAAACTTCACCTCACCGGCACCCAAAGCCCGGCCATGACCCAGCCCGCCCAGCCAGCCGAGATAAAAACCTATCAACTGCCACATGGCATCCAGACCCAGACAACCCGGCATCACTGGATCTCCTTCGAAATGACAGCCAAAAAACCATAGATCCGGTTTCACATCCAGCTCGGCAACGATATGCCCCTTGCCATTCACACCACCATCCTCACTAATCTCGGTAATACGATCAAACATCAGCATATTCGGTAACGGCAACTGAGCGTTACCTTTACCAAACAACTCACTGTGACCACATGCGATCAGTTCGTCATAAGTATAGCTGCTTTTTCTGGATGTCATGGGATCTCGTATTCCTGTCTTTTTCTTAGGGGCTGGGATATTCGTTTTGATTGTGGATTATATATTAAGATAAGTTTCAAGTTTCAAGTTTCAAGTTTCAAGATAACGTCAAAATCAGAGAACCGACTCTTTTCGTCTTTCGTCTTTCGTCTTGAAACTTGAAACTTGAAACTTCTTTTCAATCCCCAATCGGCTTAAACAACTCCGATAAATCATTCGCGGTCAGCTGACCACTTTCGCTACCTGCTTTCTGATAAATCGAATCAGCCAGCGCCTGTTTATTTTTCTGTAGAACGAGTATGCGGTCTTCTATGGTATCTTCAGCTATGAGTTTGTAGACGAAAACTGGTTTGTCCTGGCCAATACGGTGAGCGCGATCGGTAGCCTGGTTTTCGGCGGCCGGATTCCACCAGGGGTCGTAGTGGATGACGGTATCGGCAGCGGTCAGGTTGAGGCCGACACCACCAGCTTTTAGACTGATCAGAAATACCGGCACTTCGCCGCTCTGGAACCGGTCTACCTGCTCGTCCCGCTTTAGCGTCTGGCCAGTCAGCTTGCAGAAATCTATAGCGGCTGATTGCAACTCATCCTCTATCAGACTCAGCATGCGTGTGAATTGAGAAAAAATCAGTATTCGCCTGCCTTCCTCGATCATCTCCGGCACCATGTCCATCAATAGATCCAACTTTGCACTCTGTTTGACGTTACTGGCCTGTGACAAGGACAAAGTTCGCGGGTCGCAACACACCTGACGTAATTTCAGCAATGCATCAAGGATCATAATATGGCTACGCGATAGCCCTTTGCTGGTGATTTCCTGCCGCACTTTGGTATCCATCGCAATGCGGATGCTCTCATACAAATCACGTTGCTTGCCCTGTAGACTGACGCTGCGGATGATCTCTGTTTTAGCTGGCAGTTCACTGGCTACATCCTGCTTGCTACGACGCAGCAGGAAGGGCCTGATGCGTTGACGCAGCTGCTCCTGACGCATGCCATCGCCCTGTTTTTCAATGGGGTTACGGAACAGGCTGTTGAACCGAGTCAAACCACCGAGGAAACCCGGCATCAGGAAATGAAACATCGACCACAGCTCGCCGAGGTGATTTTCCAGCGGCGTACCGGTCAGGCACAGGCGATGCATGGCCTTTAGTGTAAACACTACCTGGGTAGTTTTCGATTTTGGATTCTTAACAAACTGCGACTCATCCAGTACGATAGTATAAAATTCATGCTCCAGCAGTTTTTCTTTATCACGTCTTAACAGCGGGTAGGTGGTAATCACGATGTCATGATCATCAATCTGCTTAAAACGGGCATGGCGCTCACTACCGTGCAGTATCAGGACACTTAGATCTGGGGTAAAAAGGCGCGCCTCACGCGCCCAGTTACTGACCAGGGAGGTCGGCACAACGACCAGACTGGGCTGTTGCATGCGCCTGCACTCTTTTTCCAGCAGTAAATGCGCCAGTGTCTGTACCGTTTTACCCAGCCCCATATCGTCAGCCAGGATGCCGTTGAATTCAAACTCTCTTAAGAACTGTAGCCAGTTAAGCCCCTGCCGCTGATAATCCCTTAACTCGGTCTGCAGGCCGCATGGAACATCCACCTTCCTGATACCATCAAAATCCCGTAGCTTTTGATTCAACTTCTGCAATATGCCGGCACCGTGCCAGTTTAAATCCGGATTTTCCAGTAGTGCGCTCATCTGCGCGCCCTGATGACGGCTCAGTAACAAGCCGCCATCCTGGTTCAACGGGTCTCTGTCATAGAGTTCGAGCAGGGTGTCGAAGATGGTCAGCATACGCGCTGAATCGAGCTTTAGCAGGCGGTCGCCTTCTAGCTGGATAAAATAATCAGGTGACTGCAACAGGCTTTTGCGCAACAGTTCCGGCCGGCTGTGCTGCTGCAGGATTTCCAGCAGCACCGGCAGTAAATTTAGCTGTTGACCCTCACTATCGATATCCACCCCGAGTTTGAGATTAAACCACTTGTCACCGGCATCGACTTCAACATGCGCATGCCATTCGCCGGCCTCTTCAATTGCCAGGCCAAAACTGTCATCAAACTCGACCTGCCAGCCCAGCCGCTGCAGTTCGGCAACACTGGACTGCATAAATTCATACCAGAACAAACTGGTTTCAGCGCGGCTACGGGCTGAACAAAACCAGTCCATGGTATCGGCGCCCGGCGCACCATCAAGCCGCAGGCCCTGCAAGCTGAGTAATTCCTGTGCCTGCGGCTCAAATTCAGTATTACGGCTAACAATGTAAGCGATATTGCCTTCCATGTGTGTTTCACGCGACTTGGTGGCGGGCTTAGTGCAGTCAATATCCCCATATTGAAAACTGAGGCGTGCAGCATTAGTCTGACCCTGCAGCCCAGTAAGTTCATCCAGATCCAGCCCCATCATGCGCAGCTTCACGGTCGGTATCTGCACATCTACCACTATCTGTTTGATATCAAGATCAACCGGCAGGGGGATTTTAATAGCCGGTGTATCAAGAATCAGATGTCGGCTGACATCCTCCAGCTTTTTCTTCGGGATAAAAGGTGCATCCAGCAACAGTGCAAGCTGCTGCACATCCAGCTCTTTGTACTGCAAGTAACCAATCAGCCCGGACTCGGTATCCACATACCAGAACCTGTCGACGCGAAAAATATGACTGGCCGGCGGCAACACCTGCGCCTGCAACACACTGCCTTCCTGTTCTTCCTGCCAGTTAAATTGCAGTGTTCGCTCAGCAGCCATCTGCAACGCATCAGCATCAAAGTCCCTCCAGTAACAGCGTCCAGTCTGCAGCATTTTCTGCAGCGCCAGCTCAGCCAGCTCACCCTCCAGCAACCTGCTGGATGACTGGTTCACGTAAGAAACCTGTCTACCCACCAGCGAGCCGATCAGCTTGTCGGCAGGCAATACAAAATCGTCGAAATAATGTCCCACAGCGATGCGATCAAAAGAATGCTTAACCGGTTTGCCGTAGCCACCCTTTTTCAACACACGCGACTTAAAAACAGATGCCCTGATCTTGAAACGTGAGTCAGCCTCACTGGCCGGTTCAGGGTTGATTAGATATTTCAGTTGTATAGTGTCCTGTGCAGATTTCCTGCCGCCTTCTGCCTGCTCAATTAATACCGTCGTCTCAGACAACAGGGCCAGCCACTCTTCAACAGGCTGATCGATCCCACCAGAACTTGCAGTAATAGCATAGCGATCAATCAAATCACACAACACCGCCACCACATGCTTGCAGTTGAAACTTACCGGGCAACTGCATTCGCCACTGACCTCTATCAGACCATCATATTCATAGACTTCAATTTCCTGATGATAGACCAGACTCCGTCTACCGGAGACAGAAGACTGCACAGCTAGCTCTTCGCCCTCTTCTGTTGCCTTCGCTCGCCTGACATGGCCGGCCTTCCAGTAATCAGTCCCTCGCTGAAAAGAACCCTGGTCAAACCAGGGACGGATTCTTTCCAGGCTGAGTTTTGAGAGGAGTTCTGGTGGCATGAGAAGAAGGATGAGGAAAGGAGGAAAGGGGAAAGGAGGAAAGGGGAAGGCAGAAGATAAAAATCACCTTTTAATTTTCCTTTGATCTTTCTTTTGATTTTCCTTTCCCCTTTCCTCCTTTTACCTGTATTTTTACCTGCTTTTATCCTAATCCCTTAAATATCTGATCCCGAATCGCATCAACGCTACCAACGCCATCAACCTTGACATAATTCAAACCATTTTCGACTTCGCGGGTGTAGAATTCAATCAGCGGCTCTGTCTGCTCGTGGTAGATTTTGAGGCGGGCCTTAACGGTTTCTTCCTGATCATCATCGCGCTGAACCAGGTCTTCGCCTGTTTCATCATCTTTACCCGGCACTTTTGGCGGATTGAAGGTGACATGATAGGTACGGCCAGAGGCCAGGTGAACACGGCGGCCGGACATACGTTTGATGATCTCTTCATCCGGCACATCGATTTCCACCACCGCATCAACTTGCACACCGGCTTCTTTCAGTGCTTCGGCTTGCGGGATGGTGCGTGGAAAACCGTCGAACAGGTAGCCGTTTTTACAATCATCGTCGGTAATTCTTTCTTTTACCATACCCATGATGATGTCATCGGAGACCAGTCCGCCTTCGTCCATGATCTTCTTAGCCGCCAGGCCCAGCTCTGTGCCGGCCTTTACATGGGCGCGCAACATGTCCCCTGTTGAGATCTGTGGAATATTGTATTTGTCCTTAATGAAGCCTGCCTGAGTACCTTTGCCGGCACCGGGTCCACCTAGCAGAATAATGCGCATAGCCTTTACCTCGAGAAAAAAGTGAGGCCATAGTCTGACACAGATTGAAGCTAAATAGTCAGCGCGAGTTTAAAAATATTTTCCTGTAGGCGGGATAAAATTTTTTATAGGCACTCTTAGTCTTTTGTCGCACCACTTACTAGCACCTTTGCCTGTTCCACCCAGGTCTCCCGACGAATTCTTCGCGGATAGGAACCAATTACCTTGGAAATATGCCGGATATCATCCTCATTAAAATCAGAAATCTGCCGATAACTTCTGATACCCACCTTTTTAAGCTTGCGTTCGAGATGAGGACCAATACCTTTGATTTTTTTCAGGTCATCATCCGGATACCGGCTCACCTCCTCCAGCGCCTCATTTTCTTCATCAAGCGCCTCTACTTTCTTCCTCTGCCGTTCAGTCGTTTCCGCCACACTGGTCAGAAAATCAGCAATTTTCTTCTTATCAGCCTCTTCTGTTATCCGCTGCGTTTCAGAAAGAGGCACCACTTGCGAAGACCGGGTTGTTTCGACGCGCTTCGGTGCAACAAGCTCAGCAGCCATTTCTTCAACAACAGGCTTTTTAGCGGCAGTATCGACCACTTTAGCCTTACGCCCCTCTTTTCGAACCTTCGGCCGCACGTCTTTAATCTTTAATCCTTCATCTTTTATCTTCGATCCTTCATCTTTCGCCTTTAACTTTACCCCTTTAACTTTAAACTTTTTATCTTTTATCTTTGATCTTCCATCTAAACTCATCGCGCCGGGGACGACGCTCCTACTTCTTTTGTTTTTCCCCTTTCCCCTTCCCCCTTCAACCTTACGCCCCTCCTTTCGAACCTTCGGCCGCATATCTTTAATCTTTAATCCTTCATCTTTTATCTTCGATCCTTCCCCTTTCCCTTTTCCTCTTTCCCCTACGTTTTTCCCATACCCCGCGCTCATCAACACCTTGAGTTCACGCTCCAGCCGGGTGACCTTGTTCTTCAGCTCATTATTCTCCATCACAGCAAGAGTTAGCCCATCCCGCGCCGACTTGCTGGCGAATTCCTGAGCTTTGCTGTCCCCACTGGGACGCAAAAGTATCCACATCACCCAGGCAGTCAGAACAATAACTCCGAGCATGATTGAAATAAAAGAAACCAGTTCCTGCATGAATGGGCCCATCTCTATTTGTTTATTGAAAGTGGAACAGGTTCATTAAGTACACTACCGTCATCACACAAGTCCTTAACCCCGCACATCCAGTACCAGGTAGACCCAAGTATCCAGACTGCAAGCAGGATCAGTGGGATCTTTACTGAAATTCTTTTTTTTTCTTTATTGGCTAGTTCGAAATACATGGAATTAATTTTGTGTTTTAGATAGCTTAATTATAAACCCTTTCGTGCGAATGAATTCGCACCTACAGAAACCGCCACAACCATAATTTTCATCCTCTGCCAGGGAAAGGCATCATTGTAGGTCCGAATTCATTCGGACTTGGACCTTAACCAAACCCTTTCGTGCGAATGAATTCGCACCTGCAAATCTATTATCTTAA
>VAOU01011559.1_pt1 | contig 13816 bp, 10 predicted proteins | sample 3393871 | NCBI WGS metagenome assembly VAOU01 (sample SAMN08290440, study PRJNA428436) | hydrothermal vent metagenome | isolation source: Deep-sea hydrothermal vent chimney | place: Atlantic Ocean: South-mid Altantic Ridge | depth 1820 m m
AAAATCGACTCGCCTACGCGACAAGCTTTTGGGCCCCGGCCGCCCTGCGTCCGTCGCCGCTACGGACTTCCTCGTTGGGAAGCCCTCCGCGACGACTCCCTCAATAATGGGATGGACCCCTCCCTCTTTGTAATCGACCTTGAGGTGGGCCACGATGATCGAGTCCTATCGGATCATCCAACCAAAGAAGGAGAGGTCATCATGAACATTACAACACTGGGTATCGACTTGGCAAAAAACATCTTTCAGCTCCACGGCGTGAATCGACACGGTAAGGCCATGCTTGCAAAGAAGATAACGCGAGCGAAGCTGCAAGAGACGGTCGCGAACCTCCCGCCCTGCCTGATCGGCATGGAGGCTTGCGCAGGCTCGCACTACTGGGCACGGGAGCTCGGGAAGCTGGGACATACGGTCAGGCTGATTGCGCCGCAGTTCGTCAAACCGTACGTGAAGAGCAACAAGAACGACGCTGCCGATGCCGAGGCGATCTGCGAGGCTGTCAGTCGCCCGCACATGCGCTTCGTGCCGGTGAAGGCGATTGAGCAACAAGACATCCAGGCAGTCCACCGGATCCGGGAACGTCGGGTAAAGGGGCGCACCGCGCTGCTGAACCAGATCCGGGGCCTGCTGGCGGAATACGGGTTGATCATCCCACTCAAACGCAACGCGGTGAGGCGGCAACTCCCGCGGATTCTGGAGGATTCCGACAACGGTTTGACCGCGCTCGCCCGGGAATTCGTGGCCGACCTCTATGAGGAACTGCAGGGGCTCGACCAAGCGGTCGAGCGGTACGACGCGAAGATCGAGCGGTTGTTCAAGGGGAATCCAGTGTGCCAGCGGCTGGCGAAGGTCGAAGGGGTGGGGCCCGTCACGGCCACCGCACTGATGGCGGCGGGCGATGCCAAGGCTTTCCACAACGGCCGGCAGATGGCGGCTTGGCTCGGGCTCGTTCCGCGGCAACACGGGAGCGGCGGCAAGAACGTGCTACTCGGGATCAGCAAACGCGGCGATACCTACCTGCGCACGCTCCTGATCCACGGGGCGCGCGCCGCGGTGGCGGCCGCGAAACGCAAAGACGATTCCCGCTCCCGCTGGATCAATGCGATCGCCGCGCGGCGCGGTGCCAACATTGCCGCCGTGGCGCTGGCGAACAAGAATGCGCGAGTTCTCTGGGCGCTCATGGCCCGCGGCGAGGCGTACCGAACAGCGGCGTGAGGCGTCGACCGTTATCGATAGTGTTTTGGAGACAGTCCCACCCACGATTGCGTAGAGGTTGTTCATGATGGCAGAATAGGTCGGACCAGCGTTCTCGGAAGCCTGTGTACAGCCACGGCCCAGTTCAGGCCGTCACAATGATGAGGCGAGAGCGCGCGGATTCCATCGGGGCCCCGGAAGAAATCACCCTTCCGCTGAAGGCCGGATATATGTGTGCAGTCATGACCTTCATCTGCCTGAGAGACGAAGAGCCTCTTGCAAGCCGGGAGGGGTCCATATATGGCTGGACGGCGTTTCGGATGCGCTTACATGTCGCCTTCGCGGCTTCGGGACCTTTCGCTCCCTTCGCCACTCCGGCGACACGCCCGCGCCCTACGCCTACCGGGGACTACCCGCCTCGTGCTTCGCACTTCCCTGGCGGGCAGCGATAGATTCAGTCTCCTCTGTCTCTTGAATAGGCTCACCATCAAAAGTACAGATGAATCTATGGCCATTCAACTGCTTATATCCTTTGCGAGATCCGGATAGACCCAGAATTGTCCAGCCCCACGCATACATCGGGGGCCTCGTGGGTGTTCGCACTCGAAGCCTGCTTGCCATCGCGCTGATAATCCGCTAATGATGAAAGGCAGGAGGCGCCTGGGCCAGGGGAGTACTTCGGAACCGAGGCGCTGAGAAAATTCCGAAGCACGACGGTGTGAGGTGGTTGTCAAGCGAGTTTGAGCTTATGCTGCGATAACAACGACTTGCGGAGCCGAAAAATCAAGAATATCCATGATCCGGATCCGCGGAAAGTAGGATATATGATTAAAGTCATTGTAATGGGAACGGACCCATCATCCAATCTCGGAGGTGTTAGTTTCGCCCTTCGGGGATATTTGGCAGCTTTGAAAAAAGCTGATTTTCCGTTTGACATGATTCCGACGCATCGCTATAGAGAGTCAGGTGGTAAATACAGGCCATGGCTAGCGGCCATGCCGCGTGTGGTTCATTTGATCCGGCTGGCAAAACATGAGGGGAATGTGCCTATTGTTTACTGCCATGCGGGAGCGGCACCCTCGTTATTTCGGAAAGCTATTCTTCTGGTTTTATGTAAATTTCTCGGTGCAAAAACAGTTTTGCAACTTCATGCTATAGAGGTAAATGGTTATTTGCGCAAGACGTGGACGAGAGCCCTCTTTAAACTGGGAATAGCGAGCGTCGACCTCTTGTGTGTTCTTTCCCCATGGTGGAAACAGAAATTAAAAGCATATGGTATATCAACACCCATCGCTGTGATTCCAAATCCAATGCATGTAGATTTGGAAAAGCGCGCTAGGATCAGGCCGAGCATTATCGACCGGAAGCAAGGGGATATACTCCTGATTTGTTCGATTTCACGATTTGAGAAAGGGAAAGGATTGGATATTGCTATAGAATCCATGCGATTTTTGCCTGCTCAAGTTCACCTCATGATCGGGGGAAGTGGAAGCCAGGAAAAACAACTGAGGGAGCTCGTCGATAGGCTTGGCCTTCAACATAGAGTGTTTTTTTTGGGTTGGCTAAATGAAAAAGAAAAGCAGGAGTTGATGGATAAGTCCGATGTTTTTTGCCTTCCATCTTCGTATGATTCCTTCGGAATGGGTTTTATGGAGGCCATGGCCCATGGGTTGCCTGTTGTTGCCCTGAACTATGGCTCGATTTCCGATGTGGTACCTGATGGACGGGCGGGGATATTGGTCAAGGAGAAAAACCCCCGATCAATTGCGAATGCAATCAAGATGATGATGAACAAAAAAAATATTAGGGAAGAAATGTCAATGGCTGGCCAACAGTGGGTTTTATCGGAGTTTTCCGCTGAGAAAGTCGGGAGAAGTTTGCGAGAAGCATTTGAGACGATGGTAACTGGCCGTAACCGGTAACCCACTTGTTTTCACACAGATAGGATCCACGCACCAAAATCATACAACACCAAGCTACTGCCCAAACACGGCATCGTATGCAGCCAGCAATTTTGGTGCCTCGTATTTCCACTCCAACTCAGATTCAATCCGCTTGCGACCCAATGTGCCCATTTCGGCACGCCGTTGGGGATCATCCATCAACTCAACAATCTTGCGAGCCATATCCTCTTCATTGTTTCTATCCGCATAGAGCGAGGAATCCTGCGCGGAGAATCTGCCTTCGGTCAAATCAAACTGAACAATTGGCTTACCCAAGGCCATGTATTCCATGATCTTGTTCATCGTCGACTTGTCGTTCATTTCATTGGCAACATCGGGATTAACACAAACATCGGCGGTATTCAGCATCTCCAGCATCTCCCGATCAGAGACCCGACCCGTAAATGTTACGAAATCCGCAATCCCAAGCTCCGCCGCATACTCCTTCATCGCATCCAGTTCGCCCCCCCCCCCAACCAGGCCAAAATGGATATCATTGCGCTTCATGTCACGAATAATAATCTGTGCGGCACGAAGCAGATAATCGATGCCCTCCTGGCGCGCCATAACCCCGACATAACCAACCAGATAGCGCCGCCCACAACGAAGCTTTGGAACGGGATCGACAATCCGCAACTTCTCCAGCATTGGCCCACTACGGACAACATAGACTCTATCCGGATCCATCCCACCACGCTCAATCGCAATCCTTTTATACGATTCATTGGTGGCAATGGAAACCGATGCTGTACGAAAGGTCCATCGTTCCCATTCACACATCACGCGATAAAAAAAACCGCGGCGGCCGAACTTCGCCTCATAGAGCTCCGGATTGATGTCGTGATGATCAAAAAGAAACTTCTTCCCAAACAGCTTGAAAAACCCACCGATCAGGAAGATATTATCCGGCGGATTACAGGCATGAATCACATCAAAGCCGCGGGTAAAAAATACCCGCCAGGCCAACACAAACTCCCAAAATAGCGCCGCTGAATATTCGAGAAGATAACCGGCAGCACTAGATGCCTCAACCGGTAGGGGATGACGATGTATATGAATTCCATCGCTTAATTCATAGCGTTTTTCATATCCCTTGCCAATCGGGCAAATAATTGACACCGTATAACCCGCCTCGCGTAGCGTCGTAGCCTCTTGCCACACACGCCGGTCGAATGGAGAAGGCAGGTTTTCAACAATAATCAGAACCCGACGTTCGCTTCGACTCATTTGTGGATCCGCCCGACCCGCAACACGACGATATCCATTAACTTACCAGCAAATCCCGTCGTACTGACTATCGCTGACCCGCTCACTGATACGTACAAGATCAACCACTACCTGATCGTCGTGCAGCCGATCAACGACACCACGAAACTCTTCAGCGCCATTGCCGATCACGATCACCTCCGCGTGCTCCAACACGTCATCTATCTCGGCAACCATAAGGCCAGAGATATGCGGGATATGGTTCAGTATATAATCCTTGTTCGCCCCAACCAAGCTTGCGATCTTTACATTACGATCATAGACGCGCAGATCATAACCTTTACCTAACAGCCGCTCAATGACATCAACAAGCGGACTCTCCCTCAGGTCATCGGTTCCAGCCTTGAAGCTAAAGCCCAACACTCCTATCTTCCGCTTGCCCTTCTCGGTAATCATCTGCAGGCCTTTTTCAACCTGCATGAAATTGCTTGGCATAATGCTATTCAAAATAGGGGCATCGACGTCAATACTCTTTGCCTTGTAGGTCAGGGCACGAACATCCTTGGGCAAACATGAACCCCCAAAGGCAAAGCCTGGCTTCATATAGTAAGGGGACAGGTTTAACTTGGTATCCTGGCAGAATATCTCCATCACCTTGTGACCATCAATTCCAACACCTTTGCAGATATTTCCAATCTCGTTGGCAAACCCGACCTTCAGGGCGTGCCAGACATTATCCGTATATTTCACCATCTCGGCGGTTTCAACGCTGGTTCTTATCAGGGGCGCATCCATATCCTCGTAGATACGTGCAAGCAAATCTCCACTATGGGAATCGGTCTGCCCTATAACTGTCTTTGGCGGATTAAAATAATCAAACACCGCCGTGCTCTCTCGGAGGAACTCCGGGTTGTTGCATACGCCGAAATCCATGCCCGCTTTCATCCCCGAGGATGCTTCCAATGCGGGAATCACCACATCATTCATACTTCCCGGCAGCATGGTGCTCCTGGCCACAACAACATGAAACCCATCCTTGTCGCGCAATGCCGCGCCAATCTGCTCGCACACATTACGAACGTACTTAAGATCCAGGCTGCCGTTAATCTGGCTCGGGGTACCAACACAAATCAGCGACATGTCCGTTCCGGATACCGCCTCGGCTACGTCACTAACAGCGCTGAGCAGCCCCTGCTTAACCGCAACATCGATTATCTCCCCGATGTCCTTTTCGATGACCGGCGTCCGTCCTGCATTTATCAGATCGACTTTGGGCTTGTATGGATCAACCCCGATAACCGTGTGCCCCTGCTTAGCAAGGCAACCCGCCGACACAGCACCCACGTAACCCAGACCAAATACGCTAATCTTCATCGACCTATTTTCCTAAATCCAGCTCAATATTCGCGCGTAATGCGGTTGCACCACGAATCCTGCTCCGCACGATTACGGTAGTCGCAGGCACCTTAACACCGAACGAACGTGACGCCCATCCTGCCGGCAACACTTCATCCCCCTGCAGAATACTCAGCTCTACGTCAGATTCGCTGAACCGCAAATCAACATTTTTCCCATCCTGAGTTACCGACACACCACCTTCAACAAACCTGACTTCGCATAATTCCGAAAAATGCCAGAACCTCTCCACCGAATGGGATCCCTTGCATTCAAAAACATCCGTGACACTCAAGTGCAGCTTCGCCTTGTCCAGCTCCAAGGTACGTTTGTGCAACACAGGATCATCAAGCCTCTCATAGCCGTGATGGGCTCCAGTCCAGCGATCGGTCTCACTATCGGACTGCCAGCAAAGGCACTCCGCTTCGGCCTTGTCAAGCCATATAAAGTTCCCACCGGGAACAGACTGATCAACGCCATCGATACACGCCGTATTGTGTGCGGATGTTCCACGGAAATACTGACGCCACTTAGGCTCCGTGTGATATGCGTATGTGCCGGGATCGATCAGAAACTCTTTCCCTGCCAGCGACAGCGTAAACGCCAATGCATCCGCGTGACCATGCGCTGACAATGACAGATAACCCAGTGGACCACAGTCAGCAACAATCCGCACTTCATCACTCGTGTCGAAATTACACCCCAGTATGTAGTATCCAGAATCGGTAAACTCGCGTTGAACCCGCGAACCGGACAGCTCACACTGCAAAGCGTCCCATATGGCATCAGCATCGTGACCTGTCAGACTCCTGGTTTTGTCATCCAGTGACTCAGCTTTTCGCTTGAAGTCAGCACGCCCAAACAACACAGCACCCGTTGCCAGCAGAGACCGGTATGGACAGAAGGTATCTTCCTGGGAAAGGCGCACGGCATAACCATCATCCGCATCACCAATCATTGGCACATTACCACCCACATCCATGGCAGACGCCAAGTACGACATCATGCCTTCAATCCGCCGGCTGAATCCGGATGAAAACGCAGAATCGTTGGCGCATCCAGCACGTTCGCTCAGAATCAGAAAATCCAGCACGAATTGCTGGTAAGAAATTGCCTGTTCCCGGTTGACCCCATCGTCACCGTTTTGCCGCAGGGCTTCCTGCTCAAGTATTTCCTTGGCCTCGTTCTGCCAACGAGCAAATTCCGGCCAGGCAGGCCAAGTGACGGTGGCTACAAAAACTCCTGCTGCCTCCCCAATGAGATGATTGTTCGCCGAGGAGTGTCTGGAATAAAAACTGCGGATAAAATGAACATGCAGGTATATGGACTCCATCCAACGATTACGAAATTCCTCGCCTTTCTCACCAGAGAACAGTGGCGAGTCCATATCCCCGATCCACTGCCACACCAGGCTCCAGTTAATCAGACGGACACCCAGTTCCAGCGCACTCGACCAATTAGCGCCCAATGGATAGGGGCACTGTTCAAACCAGCTGGAAAGATGCAGTCTGATCGTATTCAGATATTTCTCATCACCGGTCAATGACCAGGCCTGGGCCAATGGCACCATATGCAAATGGCGATTCGGCTCCCACAGATACTTGATATTTCCGACCACTCGCTCATCACGGTAATCCAATGATTTCCCAAACTCCAACGGGACTTCAACCCCCGTCAACGGGTCACGATTCCAATGAAGGGGATTAAAAAGATCGCCGCCATCCAGAGAAAAAATCGGGTAATGACCCAACACGATCCTGTCCGCGGCCATTACCACCCGCTCCCGGCTCGTGTCCGGCAACTGATACACAAACCTGTTCCCCTGGAGGGTCCAATCAGGGGACGGCACATTCCGCGCTTTCTGGATGCCGGCTTTTTCTATTTTCACCTTGAGCACACGCTGCACGCGAAAGGTGATTTCCGCTGGCGACATACAGCGCAAGCGGTTGAAATACCAGGAAACCTTATTTTGGCTGGTTGGTGGCGTTGTCGTCATCACGGTTTCAGCCATTCCAGTAGTCCGCCAGCATGACGCTTCGGCCAGACTTGGCGCTTTCATCAGCAGCCAATGTTACCAACGTAGTATCGATTAGCGACTCGACGGAAATCGGCATATCTCCCCCGGAGTTTGCTGACTCCACCAAAGCGCGCATCTGTTCAGCTTGCCCTTTGTCCAAAGCCGAAGCCTTATGCTTTTGGCGTTTCATGCCAGAATAAACAACCAGCGACTGGAAATTATCCATCTGCGCGCTCTTGCCAGCCCCAGACACTTCCAAATATTCCTTGGGCAGCTTCGCATTGCCCTGGGTCAGATATTGCAGATTACCTACCGATCCATCGTCATAGGTAACAATCACCGACATGTTTTCACGATCATCCGCAGTCACATTTTGAGGCGACAGCGCCCTGGCCGATACGTCCACGGGCCTCGCGCCGGTCAAATAGGCAAACACATCGAGAAAATGGCCCGCCTCACCAACAAACCGGCTGCCCTGCTCCCCATCCAAATACCAGGAATCTGCATCTAACTGCCCTGCGTGCACACGGAAATTCATAACCAGGGACTGGCCAAGTCCATCAAACTCCGACTTCAATTTTTGTATCAGCGGGGAAAAACGGCGATTAAAACCAACCTGAAGCCGATCGTTTCCAGTATCAACGATGGCCTGACGCACCGCCTCGAGTCCGCTCAGATTTACCGCCAAAGGCTTTTCAACGAAGACTGTTTTGCCTGCCCGGATACATTCTTCCACCATAGAGGCATGAGATGAATGACGTGTCGCGATGATAACCACATCCACATCTTCAGCCTGAATCATCTTCCTGTAATCAGTACTGCCCCGCAAAAAAGAAAACTTGCGCGCTGCATTTTCCGCGGACAATCCAGTCGATGTCGCCACCTCAACAAATAACGCATTATCAATCTTGGATAAAGCTGGGAAGAGCATACTGAAAGCATAATTTCCCGCTCCGATCGAACCGATACCAACCTTGCCCTCAATCTTGGCAGGCTTCGCTTTCTGCGATTCAACAGTATTGCCAACCTCTGACAAAGCTTCGTGCTCAAATACGACACCGATACCACCGAGCTTACCCTTCGCAATTTCCTGATAAACCGCTTCAGCAGCACTGAATTGATAGGTTGAAGTAACAATTGGCGCAAGATCCAGCTTTTTGCGTGCAATCAGATCAATGAATGACGCCATGTTCCGCCGTTCGGTCCATCGTACATAACCGATCGGATAATCGATGCCTTTCTCTTCATAATTGGTATCATAACGACCAGGCCCATAGGCACGGGAGAAGCGAAGATCCAGCTCTTTCATATAACAATCATTCCAGGACAAATCCAACCTGGTCTTGCCAATGTCAACGATGCGGCCACGATCACGCGCGATTTCCACTGATAGTTCCAGCGGAGCATTAGTATTCCCACTGGCAGTAATAAACGAGCAGTCGATGCCGCGCCCACCAGTTAATCGCGCCACCGCCGCCAGCAGGCCGGGATCATCCGGCGTGGCCGCATAATCCGCACCAAGCTCAACCGCAACCTTGTTTCGTGAATCATCGATATCAACGCCAATAACATTCATCCCCGCCGCCTTGAGGATCTGCACGCTCAACTGTCCAAGCAAGCCCAGACCGATCACGCAGGCAGTCTCACTCAGTTGCATTTCCGCTTGGCGAAAACCCTGCATCGCAATTGCGCCAATCGTCGCAAATGCGGCATGCGACATTTTAACTCCATCAGGTACAGGCACAACCAGGTTTTTCGGGACGAATACCGCCTCCGCATGAACTGCGTAGCCAGCGCCAGCACACGCCACTTTCTGACCAACCTGCAAATCATTCACTCCGTCACCCACTGCAACCACGGTTCCGGACAGCGAGTAGCCCAGAGGGGTCAGGGAATCCAACTTGTTCATTACCTTGTTGTACGTGGCGGACAGCCCTTGCTGCTGCACGGACCTCATGACCTTCTTGACCTGATCAGGCCGGGCCTTAGCTTTCTGCGCCAAAGACATCTTCCCTTCGCGCACTTTCATGGATTCTGTGCCCAGGGAAATAACGCTGTAATTGGTTTTAACCAATACACCGCCCCGCTTCAGGGCCGGCATCGACACGTTTTCCAGCCGGATACAGCCCGTTTTATAGTTTTGGCTAATCTGACGCATTGTGTTTTCTCTCAACAATATGGTCGTAATGTTTATTCAGGAATCGGCGCCCGAACAGCAGCCAAAATTAGCAATAAATTATATTAATGCTATATAATAAACACTTATAGACTAATCACTACAGCACGGCATTCTATCCGGAAATTAAAAAAAATTTCGACACTTAAACGGGTCTAGCGCCACTTATTTTCGATAAATATCTGAAACCAAAGCTGATTCGTCAGCAACGTCCAGATCAACAAGGCGTAATCGGCACGCCCGGACCGGTCGTCATTGATGATTCGCCAAACCGTATCGGGTTCGTACAATCCGCTTTTCCTGAGTGCTGCGGGGTTCAACAGATCGTCCACCATAGGCCGTAGCGCACCACGCACCCAGGCCCGGATCGGTGAAGCGAACGAGCCCTTCGGTCGGTAAATTATACGTTTCGTAAGGAGCGGTTCCATGGCCTTCTTAAGCAAGTATTTCTGCACCCTGCCCTTGATTCGGTAGCGCGGAGCAAGCGTGAAAAGGAACTCGACAATTCTATGGTCCACCAATGGCGGCCGGACTTCGATCCCCGCCGCCATCGCCGATTTATCGGTATAGGTCATGTTGTGTTCCGGCAGGAATATATGGGTGTCAGCCAAGCACATTCTTGTCAGGTATGACAAATTGGCCTGCTCAAGATATCGCAAGTGCCGTAACGTGCCGGGGGTAGAATCGTACGGGTAGTGCTCTGTATCGGAGAAAAGCTCACCATAAAGTCTGGGAGGAACAGACAGATCCGCCGCCAAATAACGCGCCGACTGAGGCATCGAGGAAAAAGACGTAAAACGCTTGGCCCAACGTAATGTCTTGAACCCACGGGTGCTGCTGGCGACCGGCAAGCGGTTGATCAGACTCTCGGCGCCGCTGCGCACGAAACCTGGCACCCATTGCTGATAACGCTCGGCAAGCAGGCAGGCCAAGTGCTTGCGATAACCGCCAAAAACCTCATCGCCCCCCATCCCACTCAACAAAACAGTGACCCCCACGTCACGCGCACCCTGAGAAATCAGATAGGAATTGATTGCCGCCGGATCGGAAATCGGCTCATCCATATGCCACACCATCTTGGGCAGCAAATCGACGACGTCGGGCTCGATCATGATCTCCTGATGGCGGCAACCGAATTGATCAGCAACTTCCTTTGCATACACGCTCTCGTCCGGCATGGCCTCAAAAGCGTTGTCCTTATCCATGAAGCGGATAGTGAATGTATCAATAGGGCGATCAACCATACCCGCCGCCAGCCCGGTAATCGCCGAACTGTCAAGACCACCGCTAAGGAACGCGCCCACCGGCACATCCGACACCATATTCAGCCTGACCGCGCTTTCGAGCAATTCATTCAGCCGATTTATCGCCTCTGCCTCGCCAGGATCGGTTTCGCTTGGCAAAATATTCCACCAGGAACTGGCCGAAAAACCCTGCCGCGTGTATTTCGCGCAATGACCAGGCGCCAGCTTGTGAATATTCTGGAACCCGGTCCCCGGCGCCACCTGAAACCGCCAGGGATTGTGCAGAGCAGCCCAATCCGGCGCGGCATCCACGCCGGGAGCGGCAAGAATAGACTTAATCTCCGATGCGAAAATAATCCTCGGTCCCTGGATCGTGTAATATAACGGTTTTATTCCCAAGCGGTCGCGGCACAAGAACAGTGATTGTTCATCACGGTCCCATATAGCAAAAGCGAACATTCCGTTAAACTGCTGGACACAGTCCTCATCCCATTCCCGGTACGCATTGAGAATGACCTCCGTATCCGTCCCCGAATGGAAACGATAACCCTTCGCCTCCAGAGTGGAACGAATCTCCCGAAAGTTATAGACCTCGCCATTAAAGGCGATCCAGACAGCCCCATCACCGGATTCCATTGGCTGGGCCCCGGAAGGGGAAAGATCCTGAATCGACAGCCGGCGATGCCCAAGCGAAACAGATACACCAGCGGTATCGAGATGCTCAACCCCCTCGCCATCAGGGCCACGGTGGGCAATCAGGTGCGTCATCCGGGCAAACGCGGAATCAGCTATCCGAGCACCGGAATAATTGACATAACCAACAATACCGCACATATTCGTATCATCCTCATGACGCTGATTCTCTATGTATCCCTTGATCATCTCATCCGTCACATTGCCGCTGCTACAGCAAAAGATTGTCAATGTAGTGCTTCTGATCCGTGATCACATCGCCAATAAGGGCTGGTAGCGCCCCCTTCTTTGTGCTATTCTTCGCGTGGGCCTCCGAGGGTATCGTTGTTTGCATTTGAACACAAACATTTTACCATGTCGGAGGCCCTTTTAACCGTAAATCCAATTGGTTATCGATATTTATTCGCTGATTTTGAACTCCGAAACTTGAGTTATTAAACGAAGGAATCTTGGGCTTTCTTCTAGCCACATAAACCTTCTTCCCTAATGGTTCCATTCGCCCCGCATATGCAAGCGCAATGATGAGCATTGGGGCTGTCGTACTTGCCATCCACAAATGCCCCCCTGTAAAGGCTATGCCCATCCAAATCGTAAACAGAACAAGCTTGTACCTCTTGCCACCACTGCCTCCAGAAAAAAAGAATATCTTCCAATACGCCACCAGCAACAACACAAGGAAAAGGAGTCCTCCTCGTAAAAAAGCATCAACTGGATCGATTTCAATTGATCTATACGCAATGGGCATCCCGCTAACCAGAAACAACGGGGAGAAGGTATTTGCGAGGGTCGGCAATAAAGACTCCAGACGATCGCTTCTTCCACTCGTTAATAGATCAATTATCCCGCGTGTCGAGTCACTGCTAAGATGTTCCGCCATATAATTTGAGAACAAAGTAACTCCCGCATGGACAGTTTCGCTATACTGGTAGGCAAATAATGAAAGTACTGAAAACACCGCAACTAGCAAGACAAAGGGAGGTAGCATTTTGATCATGCCATAGCGCGCCCAGAGCATTCCTCCGACAAGGGGAACACAGGCAAGCAACGCGCCCTTGGTTCCGAGTACGAGCGCCGCCAAAATACTGACTGCAAAGAAAAGAATATGCCTTTCCCTGGAAAAATAGCGCAAGCCAAACCAGAAGATTGCTACCATCACCGTTCCAGTCGCCTCGTTCTGGGTCATGATGATCCCTTTGAAGCCGGGCCTAAATCCACTCCAGTAGGTTCGAAACATGTCATTTCCCGTGAGCAATCCAACAAAGATGAACAACAGATAAACTACAAGAATAATATCCAGGACGGTAAACAGCCTTCTAGTCAAAAAAGGGTGATCCTGAAGAAGAATACGCAGGCCCACAAACAACAAGATGGGATAGATCATTTTATACAGATGAAAGGTTGTCTCCAGATAATTACCCATATCAGCACTTGGCGTACTGGCATAACCCAACCACAAAAGAATCGTACTTACCGAACAAGCTGCCAAAAGCCATATGGCATAATTCGGCCATCGCTGCATACCCATCAGTAAAATAACAGTGAGATCCACCCCCATCCCCGCTCTGAATACGAGAGAAATACGCCAGAATGTGCTGTTATGAAAATGCAGCCAAGTGGATATAAAATCCGTAAATACACCCCCCACCATCAAAACAACGATTAAGAGATATAGTACGTTACCCAGCATGGACCGAGATGAATCATGAAGAGCGATACTCATACAGGGCTTTGATCCGAACTGATTTACCAACTTCATCGGGATGCAACTCTTAAGTGGTTGTCACAAAATAACTTGAGGTTCTTGGCGGCGACGGGCTAAAGCTCTCTCGGTTTGATCGTATAATTCCGGCTCCTCAGCAGAATCTATGGGTGAACTCCGGTTCGGGTAGGGCGCCAAGCACATGATACAAAGCGGTTTCAGCGCCGTGGTACGTGCGAAAGCCGAAGG
>VAOU01006666.1_pt1 | contig 13760 bp, 11 predicted proteins | sample 3393871 | NCBI WGS metagenome assembly VAOU01 (sample SAMN08290440, study PRJNA428436) | hydrothermal vent metagenome | isolation source: Deep-sea hydrothermal vent chimney | place: Atlantic Ocean: South-mid Altantic Ridge | depth 1820 m m
GGTGCTCCCGTCGCCTGCCAATGCAATCCACACTGTCCCCACAGGTTTTTCCTCCGTGCCGCCATCCGGTCCCGCAATACCCGAAACGGCAAGACAATAATCGGTTTTCAGGCTTTCTCTTGCGCCTTCTGCCATTTCGGCAACCACTTCACGGCTGACAGCGCCGTGTTTTTCCAGTATTTCCGGACTGACGCCGAGCAATTTCGATTTAATACGGTTGGAGTAGGAAACCACGGAGCCTTCAAAATAGCCGGAACTACCCGGAATACCGGTGATTAAATGAGCTATGTAACCGCCGGTACAACTTTCTGCCGTAGAAACGGTTTTTTTATTCTTCAGTAACAGCTGTCCGATAACCTCTTCGAGGCTCACATCATCGTAGCCAAAAATAATTTCCGGGATAAGAATTTTAAGCACCTCTATCTGCTCCTCAATTTCGACTTCTAATTTTTGGCAGTCTTTTCCTCTCCCCGAGAGCCTCAGCCTGACAATACCCGGTTGAGGCAGATAAGCGAGTTTAACATACGATGGCAGGTTATTCTCCCATCCCATTATTCGTTCGGCCAGCATCGATTCGGGCATACCGGTAGTCATAACCGTTCTGTGCACAATGGCATCCATTTTGAAATGGCTGATGATGGCCGGAATCACCTGTTCCTCCATCATGGCTTTCATTTCAAAAGGCACACCGGGCATGGAGACGGCCACTTTTCCATCTCTCTCGAACCACATGCCAGGAGCGGTTCCGTTTTTGTTGAACAACGGCTTACATTTCTCCGGAATCATGGCTTGCTGGCGGTTAACCTCAGAAATGGGGAATTTTCGTGCTGCAAATATTTTTTTTATCTGCGTATATGTAGGTTCGTGGAAAATAAGTTTTGAATCAAAATAATCCGTTAGTGTTTTTTTGGTAATATCATCTTTTGTAGGACCCAGTCCGCCCGAGATGAGGACAACTTCTGCCCTGTTAAACGCCTGATCCAATGTATTTTTAATAGTCCTGTCATCATCGGCAATGGTTGTGGTCTGCACCACAGAAATTCCGGCTTTGTTAAGCTGCGAAGCCATCCAGGAGGCGTTGGTATTGACAACCTGTCCTATTAATAGCTCATCTCCTATATTGATAATTTCTGCTTTCATGTGTTTAATATTTTAACTTTGCAAAGGTAAATGATAAAGAGAATACGATGGAATTAAAAAATGCAGAATTAGTACTGAATACCGACGGAAGTATTTACCATGTAAAACTTAACCCGGGCGATGTGTCCGAAACTATTTTTTTGGTAGGCGATCCTGGCCGTGCCAAAATGATCTCCGAATATTTCGATACCATTGAATTTGCCGGTCAAAACCGTGAGATAAATACTTTTACGGGGACTTACAAAGGCAAACGCCTCACGGTTATTTCCACAGGAATGGGCCCTGATAATGTGGAAATTGTTGTAACCGAATTGGATGCGCTGTTTAATATTGATTTTAAAACCAGAATGCCTAAAAAAGATAAAACTTCACTAAACCTAATCCGTATTGGCACTACCGGCGCTCTTCAGGCTGACATTGGCGTGGTTCAGTCTTATATTGTCTCGGAGTATGCTTTGGGGTTGGATGGCTTAGCTTATTTTTATGAAGATGGCCCCAATGTACTTCAACAGGAACTAACGGACACCTTTATTAATTACATGAACTGGGATGAAAGACTACCCCGACCTTATGGAATTAAAGGTTCCGAATATCTGATTGAAAAATTATCCACCGGCTGGCGAAAAGGAATTACGCTGACTGCGCCGGGTTTTTACGCCCCGCAAGGGCGTGAGCTGAGGCTTAGAGTACACGATAAAAGTATTATTGAACGTGCCGGAAAATTTGAGTTTCACGGTCAGAAAATTACCAACTTCGAGATGGAAACATCGGCTTTGTATTCACTCTCAGCCATGCTGGGCCACGAAGCTATGACGGTTTGTGATGTCATCGCCAACCGTGTTACTGATGAATTTAATCCCAACTACAAAAGCAGTATGAAGAACCTAATTCAGAATATGCTGGACCGCGTGCTTGTACTTTAAAAGTGATATTGAATATTCTTAAAAGGTGCGCAGGTATCGCGCACCTTTTTATATTGGATGCAGGCAATAAAACAACTGATGATTCGTATCCCAATAAGAGTTTGTATTTTTGGTACTTAAATTATTACCGTGGAGCTTTATTCGAAAAAGAAACGTTGGAAGATTACTCTCGCAATTTTGGGAATACTCATCATCGCAGCTTCTTTGTTTTATACAAATATTCTGGTAGCTAAATTTGCCCAGGCTGAGCGCCGGAATGTTCGCTTGTGGGCAGATGCTGTTCATAGAAAACTACGCCTGGTGAAATATACCGATGCCTTTTTTCGCCAACTCCGGAATTCGGAGCGTCAAAAAGTTGAGCTGCTTGCCGATGTCTATAAACGAATGCTTCGTAAGAACAATACTTCGGATGAGCTGACTTTTTATCTAAATATTATATACCGCAACCACGATGTCCCGGTTATCATAACCAACGAAAAAGGAAAAATTATTTTCTTTAGGAATCTTTATCCGGAGCCTGACAGCTCTTCCCTCTACCTCAGGGGAAAGCTGAAAGAAGAGTTTTCAGTCTATCCATCTATCCCTATTCCCAAGACAGGAACCAAATTATATTATAAGAATTCATTGGTTTTTAACCAGTTGCAAACTGTTCTAAACGACTATATCTCTGTCTTCATGTCGGAAATTACTGCCAACTCCTCCAATGTTCCGGTCATCGTTACCGACAGTACGCAAACCAACATCTTACAGTTTGGCAATCTTAATGATGTGCGCATGAGTAACCCGATTTTCGCCGGTAAAATGCTGCGGGAAATGAAAAACCAAAATAAGCCTATTGAAATAAACTTTCCGGAACAGGGAAAGGCCTTTATCTTTTATAAAGATTCTAACTTATTAACAAGAATGAAGTGGTTTCCGGTAGTGCAAATTCTCGTTATCAGCTTTTTCCTCTTCATTGCTTATCTGCTTTTCAGCGCTTCAAGGAGATCGGAGCAAAACCGTGTGTGGGCAGGGATGGCTAAAGAGACTGCCCATCAGATAGGAACGCCACTCTCTTCCATTATGGCCTGGGTTGAGCTTATCAAAATGGACGAAGCCAACGCCAAACAGGCATCCGAAGAAATTACGAAGGACGTGAAACGGCTCGAAGTCATCACCGAAAGATTCTCAAAAATCGGTTCCACACCGAGCCTCAATGAAGAAAATCTCACCAAAATTATTTATGACACAATAGCTTACCTGAAGCCACGCACCCCACGAAAAGTTCAATACAGCATTTTGTTTCCCCGCGAAAAAGAAATTATCCTGCCTGTTAACGTTTCCCTGTTCAGCTGGGTTTTGGAGAATCTTTGTAAAAATGCTATCGATGCCATGGAGGGCAAAGGGAATATCACCATCGACATGCAGGAAGAAAGTAAACAGGTGGTGGTGGATGTAATTGATTCAGGAAAAGGTATTCCGCTTACCGGACAAAAATCTGTTTTCAATCCCGGCTATACAAGCAAAAAGCGTGGCTGGGGACTGGGGCTGTCATTGGCCAAACGTATTATTCAGGAATATCATAAAGGGAAAATTTATGTCAAGAGTTCTTCCTCCAAAGGAACTACATTTCGTATCATCCTAAAAAAATAAAGTACTATGAATTGAAAAACCATAGGTTTTGAATAATGAACACCGATTAACGATTTTTGATTTGAGAAGTAAGCCCCGGAGCCACACTTCTACATTCATCATTCGTTAATCGCTATTCGAAATTCAAGAAGTTCATAGAAACTAAAGTAGCTGTGATGAAAATTGCAGGGTTTTAGCCATCTAATTAGATAATAACTTATGCCTGGCATCTATCTCCACATTCCGTTTTGTAAACAAAAGTGCCATTATTGCAATTTTTATTCGTTGGCTTCACTGAAATACCGTGATGTTTTTGTGGATGCACTACTGAAAGAGATGCATCTGCACAGAGGTTATCTGCACGACAAACATATCAACACGGTCTATTTCGGTGGCGGAACCCCTTCACTCCTGAACGTGGAAGAGATAAACCGGATTATCCGGCAAATCAAAGAACTTTTTGACCTCGACTCCCATGCCGAAATCACGCTGGAAGCCAATCCCGACGACCTTTCGCCTGATTATTTGAAAGCATTAAAAAACGACACGCCTGTGAACCGGTTGAGTATAGGCGTGCAAAGTTTTTTTGACGATGATTTGCGCTACTTGCACCGCGTACATGATGGAAACCATGCACGGAAAGCCATTGAAGCGGCAAAACAAGTTGGTTTTGACAACATGACCATCGATCTGATTTACGGTATTCCGACGCTGACTGAGGAAAAATGGAGAAAGAACCTCGCACTGTTTTTTGGATATAATATTCCGCATTTATCATCGTATGCCCTGACGGTAGAACATAGAACGGCTTTACAGGTGCTTATCGAAAGGCAAAAGCTGAAAAACACCGATGAAGGCCAAAGCATTCGTCATTTTGAGATTCTGCAGGAACAAACCCGGCAACACGGCTTTGAACAATATGAAATCTCCAATTTTGCCCTGCCCGGCTTTTACTCCAAACACAACTCCACTTATTGGCTCGGCGGACATTACCTCGGGCTGGGACCTTCGGCACATTCGTTCAACGGCTATTCACGCCAGTGGAATGTGAAAAATATGAAGCAGTACATCGAATCTGAAACTATTGACCACATTGTGCTGGAGAAAGAAATCCTGACTAAAAATCAACAATATGACGAGTACGTGATGACATCGCTGCGAACTTCCCGGGGATGCAATACAGAACATGTTCTCAATGTTTACGGAAAAAATCATGCTGCGTTCTTCCAACAGAAGATTCAAAAGTATCTGACGAACCAAAAAGTTATCCGGAAAGGCAATATTTACAAGTTGACCGATACAGGTAAGTTGTTTGCCGATGGTATTGCCGGAGATTTGTTTTTTGAAGAAGATTGATTTTTTCCGGTTTATTTTCGCTTACGTAAGCAATGACAAAGGGAAAGTCTTTTAAGTTTTGTTAAGCTTAGGATGTAGTTTTTAGCATTAATTTTGCTCAACAATCTTTAAAAACAAAAGAACATGGCAGAAATAACATTAAAAGGAAAACCCATTCACACATTGGGAAAACTTCCTGCAAAAGGCACCAAAGCACCTGAATTTACCCTTGTAAAAAATGACCTGAGTGAAGCTAAATTAGCAGATTACAAAGGAAAAAATATTGTACTTAACATCTTTCCCAGCCTCGACACACCCACCTGTGCCGCTTCGGTAAGGCATTTTAATGCAGGCGTAGCAAGCTTGGACAACACGGTGGTTTTGTGTATTTCAAAAGATCTGCCTTTTGCACAGGCTCGTTTTTGTGGCGCAGAAGGTCTGGACAATGTGGAGACGCTATCTGGTTTCAGAGATGAAAATTTTGCAAAAAGCTACCAGACTGAAATTGTAGATGGCCCTTTGGCTGGACTGGAGTCGCGGACAGTGGTTATCATCAATGAAAAAGGGACTGTGATTTACACACAACAGGTTCCGGAAATAGTGGACGAGCCGGATTATGAAGCAGCTCTCGCCGTGTTGAAATAACTCCTGCTACTTTCGGGAAAAACGCTTTCCTGAAAACATTAACTTTACAGGCTATAAAAAAACAGGACGAAAAATCGTTTTTAATGAAAAAGCCGAATTTTTACTATTTGTCTCTGCCTTTCAGTATTGTAAACGGTGTAGTATGGGGCATCGGCATCGTGTCACTCCCACTGCTTGCCAAAACCACAGCGAGGGCAGGGCTTACTTTTGCTATGATTAATCTCGGTATTGCCGCCGGTTCTATTGTCTGGGGTCACCTGACCCGCAAATTCAGGCTGAACAAACTGATCTCTACAGGAACAGTCCTTTCTTTTCTTGCCTGGCTGGCCATTGTTTTGTTCAACGGAAAGTTTTTAATTCCACTGGCTTTTGTGTTCGGCATTTTTACCGCCAGCATATTCACCTTTGCCAGTATTATGATCACCAACACTTATCCGAAAGATTTGTGGGACAAATATATTGCTCAAATGCAGGCATTTATGACCTTCGGAACGGTTGTGGGTCTGTTGGTTACGGCAGTATATGCCAAGGTTGTGGTTGGACTTCCCTTTTTGTTTCTCGCTATTTTGGTTTACCTTCCCTTTTACAAACATCACCGGCATATTGCAACACATCATCAGCTGCATTCGAGCCTTCTCAAGCCAAAGATGCATTTTGCCGAGCTGTTCAACGGTTACTTTCACGAACACATTCGCTGGGAACACCTCCTTAATTTTAAAAACAAATCCCTTTTGCTGTTAAACATCCGATGGATTTTTGTTATGCTGGCACCGGCTCCGGTTTATGCCATGTATCCCCTGCTTATGAAAAATGCGTTTCATTTGAGCACTTCGGGTTCCTCACTGGTATATGCGCTGAGCACGGCTTTCGGTGTTTTTCTGTTTATCACTGCCGGAAAAATAGCAAAGAAGAAAAGTCCTTTTTTTACGATGAATCTTGGTACGTTATTGTACGTTTTAAGTTTCATTTTAATGCTGGCAGGGATATGGACGCAGCTCTTTATTATCGGCATTCTCGGTTTTATGCTTATGATATTTTCCTGGGCTTTCATTTCAACAGGCATGAACATTGGCGTGGTGGAACTCACCGGTGAGAAAAAAAGAGGCGAAGCACTGGGGCTGGCCAATTCATTCCAAAGTATTGACAATGTATTGGGCGGAGCCATCGGGGGATTTATTGTGGCTTCGATGGGTTATGAGGTCATTATGTATTTCGGTATCTTGTTTTCCGGTATTGCCATCGCATTGAGTATATTTCAACACAAATTTAAATCATAAAATTATGCTGTCCAAAAAGAAAAACACTAACGAAAAAGAGATTGTCTCAACAACTTATGCCAGCAGGTTTTTTACCAAACCGGTATCACGCTATCATATTCCGGATGAGGGTATGGATGCCGATGTGGTGTATCAGCTTATCCACGATGAGCTGAACATTGACGGGAATCCGGCTTTGAACCTGGCTTCATTTGTTACCACCTGGATGGAACCTCAGGCCGAAAAACTCATTATGGAAACTCTGAACAAAAATTTGGTGGACCAGGACGAGTACCCGCAAACCGGAATTATTCAGGAAAGAGTGATTAACATGCTGGCACAGCTGTTTCATGCTCCCGAAAACAAAGAATATATTGGTACGGCTACCATCGGTTCGTCCGAAGCCATAATGCTGGGACTTTTAGCACACAAATGGCGTTGGCGGAAAAAAAGAGAGCAACAGGGCAAGCCCACACAAAACCCAAACATTGTAATTGGAGCAGATGTGCATGTGGTTTGGGAAAAGTTTGCCCGCTATTTTGATGTGGAAATACGCATTATTCCCATGCGGAAAGGGCAATACACCCTGACAACAGAAGATGTAAAAGCACATCTCGACGAAAACACCATTTGTGTGGGAGCAGTTATGGGAACCACTTTTACCGGACAAATTGATCCGGTTGAAGATATCAACACAATGCTTGAAGAGATAGAAAAAGAAAAAGGCTGGGATATTCCGATTCATGTTGACGGGGCAAGCGGCGGCTTCATTCTGCCCTTTTTATATCCCGGGTTTAAATGGGATTTCCGTCTTTCGCATGTGCGTTCCATCAACGTTTCAGGGCACAAATACGGGCTGGTTTATCCCGGCATCGGCTGGCTAATTATGAAAGACAAATCAGACCTGCCGGAAGATCTGATTTTTTACGTAAACTATCTTGGAAGTGAAGAAGCTACTTTCACGCTTAATTTTTCGAGAGGAAGTGCTATGGTGACAGCACAATATTACAACCTGCTTCGCCTCGGCAAAAAAGGATATCAGCAGATTATGGAAAACAGCCTGAAAAATGCCCGCTATCTGGCATCGAGGATCAGTAAAACTAACTATTTTGAACTGGTGAACAAGGATATCAAACTACCGATTCTTGCGTTAACAGTGAAAAAATCAGTAGGATTTTCCGTTTATCAGCTCTCGGATAAGCTTCGTGAAAGAGGCTGGATTGTGCCGGCCTATTCGTTACCTGCCGATGCCACTGATGTTGAGGTTTTACGGATCGTCATTAAAGAAAATTTTAGTCGCGACATGGCAGATATGCTCATTGAAGATATGCTTCGCTTTACAAAAGAGCTTATAGGGGAGAAAAAACCAAAACCGGAAAGCAACTGCAAAAATCAAATTCATAAAAATATTTGTTGATACAAAAGATCGGTATATGATGTTAACATGAATCATGCAACGAATTAAAGTAATTATTGCCCCTGTACTGTTTCTTTTCGTTTTATCAGCCATTTTGGGAAGTTGTACAACAACTGTTCGCGCTAAAAATGGTGATAATCCTAATTTCTTTTTGGTAAAAACCATTCCGCTACCTCACATTAGCGGCAGGATAGACCATCTCTCCATCGACATAAAGAACCACCGCCTTTTTATCTCCGCACTGGGATTTAATTCGATTCTTGTACTGGATTTGAAAACAGAAAAGATTATTCATCGTATTTCCGGGCTGGAAAATCCGCAAGGGGTGCTGTATATTCCTAAGTTGAACAAATTATTTGTATCTACGGCTGGCGATGGAAAATTATTCATTTACAATGCCACCAATTATCAATTACAAAAAACAATAGATTTTGGGGATGATGCCGACAATTTACGTTACGATTCAGCTTCCGGTATAGTTTATGTAGCTTATGGAAGCGGAGGCATCGGGCTGGTGAATGCGAAAAATAACCGGCTTGTTAAAAAAATTCCGCTGGATGACCATCCAGAAGCATTTTCTATTAACAGACAGGATTCTCTTATTTATGTGAATATTCCTGATGCGAGGGAGCTGGTAACCATAAGCCTGAAAACCAGTAAGGTGTTAAATAAAACCTCCTTTATCAGCGATTTTGGGAATTTTCCCATGGCTATAGATTCCGTTCATCATCGTTTGTTTGTCGGATACAGATTTCCACCCCGGCTGAAGGTTTTTGATTCACGAACAATGAAAATAGTTACCACGCTGAAAATAGACCGCGATGCGGATGATATTTATTATGATGCACAGAAAAAACAGATTTACATTTCATGTGGCGGTGGTTATCTCGAAGTTGTCCGGCAGGAAACCCCTGACACCTATAAACTTCAGGATAGAATTAAAACAGCAGAAGGGGCCCGAACATCACTTTACGTTCCACAACAGAAATATTTTTATCTCGCCGTTCCAAAATCCGAACACAATAGTGCGGAAATTAGAATATATCAGCGAGGAAATGCTGTAACGCACTGAGCCAAAGGATATAAAAAACTAATCTTTAAAAGATGGTGAGAAACTAAATGTATTTTTCTCCCTTTTCAATTTTTACATTAGTAACGAACAGCCTGATTTTCTGCTCGTCTTCTTTACGGCAAACCAGTAAAACATCATCCTGTTCCACTACAATGTAATCCTCAAGTCCTTGCAAAACAACCAGTTTGTCCTGCGGCATGTGGACAATACAATTATTGGTATCGTACAGCATAACGTTATTACCTACCACAGCATTTTTGTTTTCATCTTTTTCACGAATGGTGTAGAGAGACCCCCATGTACCGAGGTCTGACCAGCCAAAATCAACGCTGAGTACATACACATTTTCCGACTTTTCCATCACCCCGTAGTCAATAGAAATGTTTCTGCAAACAGCGTATGTTTCTTTAATAAACCCCGTTTCCTCTGAAGTATTGTATTTTCCGATACCTTTTTCAAAAAGGCTGTCCACCTCTTTCAAATGACTGTTGAAAGCTGCCATAATATTTCTCAGCGACCAGATGAAAATACCCGAATTCCAAAGAAAATCACCACTGGCCACAAAGGATTTGGCAATTTCGAGGTTGGGTTTTTCTGTAAATGTTTTCACCTTATGCAGCCTGCTGTCTTTTGGATATACATTTTCTCCTTCAAGCTGGATATAGCCGTAACCCGTGTCAGGACGGCTGGGACGAATACCCATGGTTATCAGCCAATCGTATTCAGAAGCCGCTTCCATGGCAGTTTTAATATCTCTGACAAACTCTTCTTCTTTCAGAATAATATGATCAGAAGGAGCTACTACAATAATGGCATCCTCATTCTCTTCTTTTATTTTGTAATTAGCATACGCTATACAAGGTGCTGTGTTACGCCTCGAAGGCTCGCAAAGTACCTGTTTTTCTTTAATTCCAGGTAATTGCTCCAGCACCAGATCGCGGTATATCTCGTTGGTAACGACATAAATATTCTTAGCAGGAAGAATTTTGGTGAACCTGTCGAAGGTAAGCTGAATAAGGGTTTTGCCAGTTCCGAGCACGTCCATAAACTGTTTGGGATGTGCTGTTTTGCTCATGGGCCAGAAGCGGGAACCAACGCCGCCAGCCATAATCACACAATAATAATTGTCCATCGTAATTTTTTTAGGTTATACAAAAATAATAGAATCTGTTAAAGTGAGCACATTTTTTGGAAATTCAATTAGAGCAACACTTTCCAAATCCCATTAACCATTAACTATTCACCATTAACCATTAACCATTAACCATCTCCACCGCCGTCAGCGGTTGAAAGAGGAAGATTCGTTTGCTGCCTAACTCAATACATTTATAGCGTTTCCGTAATTTTTCAACTACCTGAAACCTCCGGTTATTTCTGAAAAGAAACCTGTCGCCGGGTTGCAGGTCTTCAATTAGCGTTTCCTGTTTACCACCATCAAACAGCATAAGTGTCCGGGTCAGTTCCACATCGGCCTGGCTGGAAGCTTTGATATTTCGTAAATGCTGATAAACGCTTCGTTGCAAATCAGGCGGAAAGATATTTTTCTCCAGAAAGGGCTTCATCAGTTTGCGGTAATTGGCTTTCCACTCTTTGCCATGAGCCTGAACCAAACTACCATACTGCTTGTGTGTTAGTAAATGTGCCAACTCGTGAACAAAGGTGATGAAAAACGAATACGGATTCAAATCGTGGTTTATTGTAATACGGTGGTAAGCTTGTCTGTTGCCTGGCGGACGATAATCGCCCAGCCTCGAAGCCCTGCTCCTGGTAATTTTCAAATGGATTTGATGCCGGACGATCCAGACAAAAACTGAGTCAATCAAGGCTTCCGGAAGATATTCTGCTAATATTTCTTTTTCTTTCATGAAGATGAGCGCTAATGGACCTGTTTTGTCAAAGATACATCACGTATCAATTTCTCGAACGGTGCAGTTGCCTCTTTCCACCGATAATTTTGTTTTACAAAAACGAAGGCTTTTTCTGATAATTTTTGGCCTTCCTCCCGGTTTTCCAATAAAAACAGTAATGCATCGGCCAACTCTTTTGCACTGCTTCCCGTAAGGATTTCCTCATTTTCTTTGGCTTCTAAAGCAGCATTGGCGAGGGGTGTGGTGACACACGGGATTTTCATCGCCATGGCTTCTAACAGTTTATTTTGTAATCCAGAACCCATACGCATGGGGGCAATAAAAACATCGGAGCCTGCATAAGCTTCACGAATGTCGTCCATCCATCCGCTGACCTTAATTTTTTCATTCCCCAGATTTCTGACTTTTCTATGGGGACTTGCTCCGGCCAGCAACAGGCGTGTTTCCGGTTTTTCCTGCCACACCAGCGGCATAATTTCTTTGGCAAGAAACTGTGCTGCATCAACATTAGGCGGATATTTCATATTACCGGTAAAAACAATTTCCCGGTTCTTTTTTCGCGAAAGCGGATGAAAAAATTCCATGTCAACACCATTCCGAATCACAGTAATAGCACGTTTTTCAGGATGGGGGATCAAATCACGATCCTGTTCCGAAATGATAATCTTTTGGTCAAACAGGTCGAATATCTTTTTTTCAAAAGCTTCCATTCGCTTGTATTCCAACCGGAAAACGGGTTTCATAAGCCAGCCTGCATTGTCGGCACGCCGTTTTAATCCAAAGGAAAAAGCATCCTGATAATCCAGCGTTTTAGCAACAGGAACATCCATAAGGTAACGTGCTGTTCGTGAAAGCTGAGCAAACAGGTGGTCAGGATGGTATTCTGCAATCAACGCTTTTATCTTTCTGTTTGCACGCCGGCTGTAAAAGTAACCCGATTGTAACGGAAATCCTAAAAAATAGGCTCGCAGAATATTTACCGCACGCCCATAAGCCGGCAGGTCAATGAAATTAATAGAGCGGCAGTAAGGTTGCAACTGCTCAAAAGCTTTTTGTTTGTCCGCTTTTGGCAAAGGGTTTAAGGCACAGAGAATAATCTCGTGCTTTTCAGACAACACTTTTATCTGATGAAAAGCTCTGAGCTTATCCCCCTTTTCAAGCGGGTAAGGAATTCTGGAAAGCAAAACGAAAATTCTCATAAGTCAGCGTCTGTTCGCTTCGGACAAAGATCATAAAATTTCACGATAAAAAGCCTCCAACTGCCCGATTATTTTACGATTATCGTGTTTTGTTTCCATAAGCTTACGGGCATTTTTACCCAAATTAGCAGCTTTCTCCGGATTTTCATACAAGAGGGTGATGGCTGATACAAAATCTTCAGCTGTATCGGCAAGGAGTATACTCTCTCCATCGGTATATTCAATACCTTCGGCTCCGGTTTTGGTGGAGATAACTGCTTTCCCAAGGCACATGCTCTCAACAATTTTAATTCGGACACCGCTTCCGGAGAACAACGGCACAATAGAAATACTTTTTGAAAGAATAAAATCGCTGGCATCAGGCACTTCACCCATAACCATCACGTTTTTTTCATTCAGCTTCAAAAGCCACCGGGGCATGGCGCGGCCGGCGAGATAAAGCTTCAGAGCTGGAAATTTCTTACGTACTATTGGCCATACCTCTTTCAAAAACCAGCGTATCCCCTTCTCATTGGGCATCCAGTTCATAGCGCCAATATGAAACAAAGCATTTTCCTGCTGTTGTTTATCGTGAAACGGATAGTCTTCAAGATTTACACCAAACGGGATGGCATGCACTGGTTTTTGGCAATGACTTTTAAAAAATCCGGCATCTTTTTCCGTTATAGGCAGGATACCATCAAAATTATTCAGCACTCCTTTTTCGTAATCTTCGAGTGTGGTAAACAGGTGATGCAGGTAAAATTTCTTTACCGGATTCCGGCTTATTGAGAACATACGTTTCCATATAAGATGCTCAATGTTGTGTGCACGCAACACAATCCTGGCCTTGCTGTGTTTTCTGAGAATGTGGAGATATGGCGCCATAAAAAGTGTCTCCATCTGGACAATATTAAATTTTTCCTTTAGTAGAATCCCAACAAGTTTTTCTTCAAAAGCCTTTGAGATAAACCGTTGCATGTGATATGATTGTCGGGAAAACAGGTTTAATAAGGCCGAAATGGGTTTTACGGCCAAATTTAGATGAACGAATTCAATACCGGTATTTTTGCGGTAAGCCATCGGGATATCATCCGGAGCAACATGATATTTATCCGAATCCACAGCGAGAACTTTTACCTGATTTCCGGCATCAATTAACCCTTCAATCAGGTTGTTCATAGCCATGGCACCTCCTTCCTTTGCAGGCCATGGCGATTTGTTGCAAATGAAGAGTATTTTGAGCAGAGACATATTTTATCAGTCTGATTTGTTTTTCAGAAAGGGAATTTTTACTTTACCTAAAGTATGTATA
>VAOU01079740.1_pt1 | contig 13661 bp, 14 predicted proteins | sample 3393871 | NCBI WGS metagenome assembly VAOU01 (sample SAMN08290440, study PRJNA428436) | hydrothermal vent metagenome | isolation source: Deep-sea hydrothermal vent chimney | place: Atlantic Ocean: South-mid Altantic Ridge | depth 1820 m m
CATCATACCACCCGCTCTGCGGGTGGTTGTTGATTTTCTGCAAAATGCACAGAAAATCATTTCTAAGGTACTAATCAATCCGGAGTGCATTGATATCATTGGGCTTCCCCATAAAGAGATGGATATTATTTATTATTTCCAGCCTCAGTGAAGTATTAATCGTTGCATAAGTATTTGTATGTATTTTATCCCCTCACCCCAACCCTCTCCCGGAGGGAGAGGGAGTTATGGTACAAATACTTATGCAACGATTAATACTAATGGGCTAAAGCGTTAAATCTGAGTGTCGGCAATGGAGAAATTATACCGATTTGTTATGAATGAACGAATGACTCCTCCTGGCATATCCATGACAACTATATGTAATTTATGAATATTTTTATATATTCGACAGATGCTATTTGTACGCATTAAATAAGTACGGCTTGAATAATCTTTAATGTGCGTGTACACTTTTAATGCGTACAAATAGGAGGGAGCAATTGTGCCGCGAATTCCAGTAGAAAATAACGATCGGATGTCACTGCGTATTGCTTCGGAAGAAAAATCACTTCTTATGCGTGCAGCTACATTGCAGCATATCAATTTGACCGAGTTCGTCATTCGTACTGTGGTATCAGCAGCACGAGAAATAATCGAACAGAGTGAGCATATCGAGCTTACAGAACGGGACAGCCTGCATGTTCTAAGTCTTTTAGAAGAACCGCCGGCGCCAAATAAAAAGTTGATGGCTGCCGCATTTGCTTTGCCAAAGCGAGCATGACACTTCCTGACTGGCACGAAGAGCCTATTGCTAAACATCATGATCGACAAGCTTTTAATTGTGGTGATGATGCACTGAATGAATTCCTGCACCGCCATGCCCGTAAAAGTCATGAAAAAGGCGGTGCGAAAACATTTCTGGCTGTGAATAACGCTGGCGGTAAAAGGATTCTTGGTTTTTACAGCTTAAGCCCTGCTTCTATTGCTTATGAACGTACCCCAAAAGTTGTTAAGCGTGGGTTGGCTCGTCATGAGGTCCCTGTTTTCAGGCTTGGCCGTTTGGCGGTAGATTGTTCTGTCCAGAATCAAGACCTGGGTGGACAATTATTGCTTGCGGCTGGCCGTCGTTGCCTTTTTGTTGCAACACAAGCAGGGGGTGTCGCCCTCCTGATAGATGCTAAAAATGAACGTATCGCAGACTGGTATGGTGGGTATGGTGCTGTGCCGCTACTTGACGCCCCTCTCTCGCTCCTTCTACCCTTTAAAACAATCCATGCTGCACTTGACGCAGCTAACAAACTGTAAACAGGTTGGTATCAATCGTTACATAAGTATTCGCATGTATTTTATCCCCTCACCCCAACCCTCTCCCGGAGGGAGAGGGGGCTATGGTGCAAATACTTGTGCAACGATTAATAGTTACCGCAGCTATCAAGTATGCCAGATGATTTATCATCGGCAGGCAAGTTTATCAACAAAATGATGGTCTGCTTTAGGGAAATTTCAGCGTGCCTGTATTAATAGCTCAACGGCTGTTTATGGCACTATGCGGTCGTCCGCAGGCGCGGCAATGCGTACCATCGTCGGTACAGGCGTATTTCCCGAGACAGGGTTTGAAATCTATCATTAGATCCCCATGCGTTGAGTACCTGACTCATGCCCGGCTATGGGTTGGGTCTGTGAAGCGGTTAGCAAATCACTTATATCTGCATTGATGATAGTGATTCCCTTGCGTTCACAAAAACGCTTCTCCTTTCGGGAGGGTTCCGGTATGAGCGCCCAGCCTGCGGGCTTTTCTGCCGCATAGATCATATCGGACAGGACCATACGTTCCGTGTCTCGGGTCAGGTACATGCCGAGCAATAGGTATTGCTTGCCTTTACGGTAGCGTTTCAGAAAATCCGGGATGGCGAAACCGCCCATCAATTCAGTGATGTAATCCACATAGTCAGCATCAGAGGCTATGAACGTCGAATCCGGTAACGGACTGCCCATCGGTTTAAACAGCACTGGCAGGCTGGTATCCACTTTATCCTGTTCGATCTCCTGGTAGGATTCACCATCATAATGATGGATAAAAAAACGGTAGTTGGTGCCACCAATACGGGATATTCCACGAATTAAGATATGCGGTGTATCGGCGTAAGAATCCTGTAACTGCGTATCACGATTGATGTCAATGACGTAGGCAGGTTTGATCTCGGCCAGCCAGTCATGCACCCGGGCGCGGCTCCAGTTTCTTTTTCCATACGTTTCATGCAAAAACTTGTTAACGAAGTTGCGGCCTTTTTTATGTTCCATATTCATGGCGGCACGAGGGAATTCATACATCAGGCGTGGTGACATAGGTTGGCCCCCGTTCATTGCCAGAATCAGACTGTCACTGTCGGCGGGAATGGCTTCAGAGCCACCAAGCTCGGTTACGTCTTTCAAAGCGCCCGCCCCCAGGTAGGGAACGATCTGACCTGTTCTGATACCCGCAATAATTTCATTCAATCCTGTACTGGACATATTTGTCTCCGCAGCTTATTTGGTAACTACCTTTAGGATAGTGTTAAGCAAGTAACGTTCCACTATGCAATCGTTTGAATTTATGGTGTGTTTGTGTCGCGCATCTTGTCGTTAATCGTACAACGAGCAGGTGAATGTTGTTAATGCCACTGCCTCCTGCTGATACTGGAGTCAAAATAATTTCATAGTAAACATACATTTGGGTGGATTTTAAAAATTGGCACGGTGATTGCTGAAGGGGATATATGTAAATCTCGTTTTAGAACACCTAATTTTTCACGGTAAGGAGAAAGAACAATGGCATTGCGTCAATGTGCAATTTACGGGAAGGGCGGTATCGGTAAATCCACTACCACCCAGAATCTGGTCGCAGCGATGGCTGAAGCGGGTCAGAAAATAATGATAGTGGGTTGCGATCCAAAAGCGGATTCTACCCGCCTGATTCTACATGCCAAGGCGCAGAATACCATCATGGAGATGGCGGCAGACGCTGGCTCGGTAGAAGATCTGGAACTGGAAGATGTGCTCAAAACCGGTTATGCCGATATTCAATGTGTTGAGTCGGGCGGTCCTGAGCCGGGTGTGGGTTGCGCCGGTCGTGGTGTTATTACCGCGATTAACTTCCTTGAAGAGGAAGGCGCTTATGACGAGGGCATTGACTTTGTATTCTACGATGTTCTGGGTGATGTGGTTTGTGGCGGCTTTGCCATGCCGATTCGTGAAAACAAGGCTCAGGAAATCTACATCGTGGTCTCCGGTGAAATGATGGCCATGTATGCCGCTAATAATATTGCCAAGGGCATTGTGAAATATGCAAACTCCGGCAGCGTGCGCCTTGCCGGCCTGATTTGCAATTCTCGTAATACTGATCGCGAAGATGATTTGATTATCGCCCTGGCCGAAAAACTGGGTACTCAAATGATCCACTTTATACCGCGTGACAATGTGGTACAACGGGCTGAAATTCGTCGTATGACGGTGATTGAATATGATCCGAAAGCCAGTCAGGCCGACGAGTATCGCGTGCTGGCAAAGAAAATTGTTGAGAACAAAAAATTCGTTATTCCTACTCCTATCACCATGGATGAGCTCGAAGACTTGTTAATGGAATTTGGTATTCTGGATGAGGAAGATGAAAGCATCATTGGTAAAACCGCTGAAGCCTGCTGATAGAGGTTATGTGTATTTGTACAAACATGACAGACCGATATTCAGAAACGCAGAACTCAATCATTGATAGAGTCTGTCACAATTTAATTTCAATTCCCTGTCCACAGATGGGTGGCGGAGGAAGAGGAGCAGCAGTTCAATGGCAACAATGACAAACGAAAAAACCGAAGCGCTTATTCAGGAGGTGCTGGAGGTTTATCCGGAAAAAGCGAAGCAAGATCGCGTTAAGCATTTAATGGTCAATGATCAGGATCCTGATAAATCTAAAAAATGTATGACCTCCAACCGTAAATCACTGCCTGGGGTCATGACCGTCCGGGGCTGTGCCTATGCCGGGTCGAAGGGCGTAGTCTGGGGGCCGGTCAAGGATATGATCCATATCTCTCATGGCCCTGTCGGCTGCGGTCAGTACTCGCGTGCGGGTCGCCGTAATTACTATATAGGTATGACGGGGGTTAACGCTTTTGGCACCATCAACTTTACTTCTGATTTTCAGGAAAAAGATATTGTCTTTGGTGGTGATAAAAAGCTGGATAAATTAATAGACGAAGTCCATGGCCTGTTTCCGCTGATGAAAGGGAGCACTGTTCAATCAGAATGCCCGGTGGGCTTGATTGGGGATGATATTAGCGCGGTCGCCAAAAAGAAAGCCAAGGAATATGGCAAGGTCGTGGTTCCGGTTCGCTGTGAAGGCTTTCGTGGCGTATCCCAGTCTTTGGGGCATCATATCGCCAATGACGCTATTCGTGACTGGGTGTTGGGTGCGCGCGATGACGATGACAGCTTCGAATCCACGCCCTATGATGTAGCGATTACCGGTGATTATAATATCGGTGGCGATGCCTGGTCTTCACGCACCTTGCTGGAAGAAATGGGCCTGCGAGTTGTTGCCCAGTGGTCAGGTGATGGCACTCTATCGGAAATGGAACTGACACCCAAGGTCAAACTTAATCTGCTGCATTGCTATCGTTCCATGAATTATATCTCTCGCCACATGGAAGAGAAGTACGGTATCCCCTGGCTGGAATACAATTTTTTTGGTCCTACCAAGATTGCTGAAAGCCTGCGCAAGATCGCGTCCTTCTTCGACGATAAGATCAAACAAGGTGCGGAACGTGTGATTGAAAAATATCAGGCTGAATATGAGGCGGTTATCGCCAAATATCGCCCCCGTCTCGAAGGCAAGAAAGTTATGCTTTATGTGGGTGGTTTGCGTCCTCGGCATGTTATCGGCGCCTATGAGGATCTTGGCATGGAAGTCGTCGGTACTGGTTATGAGTTTGGCCATAACGATGATTATGAGCGAACTACTCAGGACATGGGAAAAGCAACCCTGATTTATGATGATGTGACAGGTTATGAATTTGAAGAGTTCGTTAAGAAAATCAAGCCGGATTTAATCGGATCAGGTATCAAAGAGAAATATATTTTCCAGAAAATGGGCATACCGTTCAGGCAGATGCACTCCTGGGATTATTCAGGTCCTTACCATGGTTACGATGGTTTCGCTATTTTCGCGCGCGATATGGATATGACTCTGAATAACCCGTGCTGGAATAAAATCGTCGCTCCCTGGAAAAAAGGAGTTGAAGAGGATGAGGCTATTGCCGAAAACGCATAATTGCGTTTTTTACGGGCTTCAGCAAACTTAATAATCTGTACTATCAATTCCAACACCCGTTGTCCGCAGATTAGCGGCGCGGGAGGAGAGAAATAATGAGTCAACATGTAGACAACATCAAGCCATGTTATCCCTTGTTCAGAGATGATGACTACAGGAAATCACTTGAAAACAAACGTGTAACGGTTGAAGAATCGGATTCTGATCAAAAAATCAAAGAGACGTTTGAATGGACCACGAGCAGCGAATATCAGGAGCTTAATTTTCAGCGTACCGCACTGACTATAAATCCGGCCAAAGCCTGCCAGCCATTAGGTTCAGTGTTGTGCGCACTTGGATTCGAGAAAACCTTACCCTATGTGCATGGCTCACAGGGGTGTGTGGCCTATTTTCGGTCATATTTTAATCGTCATTTCAAGGAACCTGTTGCCTGTGTCTCCGATTCCATGACGGAAGATGCCGCCGTCTTCGGTGGACAGAAAAATATGTATGATGGTCTGAAAAATGCCAAAGCTTTATACAAGCCTAAAATGATTGCCGTCTCCACCACCTGTATGGCGGAAGTGATTGGTGATGATTTGAACGCCTTTATTGGTAACGCCAAAAAAGAAGGACATATTGAAGAGGATTTCCCTGTTCCCTTTGCACATACCCCCAGCTTCGTCGGCAGCCATACGACAGGTTGGGATAACATGTTTGAGGGCACTTTACGTTATTTTACCATTAATAAGATGGAAGATAAGGAAGTTGGAAAGAACGGTAAAATAAATCTGGTGCCGGGATTTGAAACCTATTTGGGTAATTACCGGGTGATGCACCGGATGATGAAAGAAATGGGCGTTGATTACAGCATTCTGAACGATCCTTCCGAAGTTCTGGATACACCGGCTGATGGCAAGTACAGAATGTATTCCGGCGGTACCACCATCGAAGAGCTGGAAGATGCCCCCAATGCTATTGATACTTTGCTCTTACAACCCTGGCAGTTGATTAAAACGCGTAAATATGTAAAAGGCACCATGAAACAGCCAGCCAGCAACATTGCCATACCGATGGGGCTGGAAGGGACCGATGAATTTTTGATGAAAGTATCAGAACTCACAGGCAAGCCCATTTCCGGGTCTCTCGAGAAGGAGCGCGGCCGTCTGCTGGATATGATGACGGATTCACATGCCTGGTTACACGGCAAACGTTTTGCTCTTTACGGTGATGCGGATTATGTCATGGGCATGACCAAGTTCTTGTTGGAACTGGGGGCGGAGCCAACGGATGTTCTTTGTAATCATGCCAACAAGCGTTGGAAAAAAGCCATGGAAGCGATGTTGGGTGAATCCGATTATGGCAAGAATACTATCGTACATACGAGCAAGGATTTGTGGCATATGCGTTCCCTGGTATTCACTAATAAACCTGATTTTTTAATTGGTAACTCCTATGGTAAATTTATCCAGCGCGATACCCTGGCCAAAGGAAAGGAATTCGAGGTGCCACTGATTAGAATTGGTTTTCCGATTTTTGATCGACATCACCTGCATCGTATGACGACTCTGGGTTACGAAGGTGCGATGTACATTCTCACCACGCTGGTTAATTCAGTTCTTGAGCGTCTTGATGATGAGACGCGTGAAATGGGTGTGACAGATTACAGCTACGATCTTATTCGTTAACTGACCGGATTGTCTGGCCCGGTGTAAATCGGGCCGAAATTCTGTTACAGGAGAGTGTTATGCCGAGTGTAATGTTGCGCCGTTCCGAGTCGGGCAGGCTGCTTTTTTATGTGGCAAAAAAAGATCTCGAAGCAACGGTCGAGACGGTGGAAAAAGACAGTGATGAGGAATGGGGCGGGGAAGTGGTACTGGAAGATGGGTCCTCATGGTATATCGATCCTATTAGCCCGCCACCCAGTTTTCCCACGACGCTAAAATTTAAGCGTGCCTGATGATTTAAACGTGCTTGATGCTTAAACAGGAGATTTAATAATGGCTATGCAAATTGTTGCTGAAATATGTACAGCATGCGGTGACTGTGAGCCTGTGTGTCCAACCGGTGCGGTTCACACGCATAAAGGCGTGTATGCAATAAAATCAAAGGATTGTACTGAATGTGAAGATCAATATGATTTTCCGCAATGTGAAGATATTTGTGAAATTGATGGCTGTGTTATTCCATTGGATTCATGATAAATAATCAAGCGGGTGTTGAGGTCAATGAAATGAGTGAAAATCCGATATTAATTCGCCCCCTGTCTGACAATGAAATGCCGGACTCTGTACGTGTGGCAATAGCATCGAATCATGAAGGAAAGCTGGATGGGCATTTTGGAAGTTGCGTGCAATTTTTGATCTATCAGGTTTCGCCGGAAAACATTCGACTCATTGATGTTCGGGCAACGACCGGGAAGGAAGCCGAGATTGAAAAGAACGCCTATCTGGCTGATTTGATCCGTGACTGTCATATTCTCTACGTATCCTCAATTGGCGGGCCTGCTGTAGCTAAAGTGGTAAAACATTCTATTCATCCCATTAAACATATTGGGGAAGTAGATGCAGAGGATGTGCTGAGTAAGTTGCAGAGCGTTCTTTCCTGCATGCCTCCACCCTGGCTGGCTAAAGTGATGGGCCATTCTGATGAAGCGCGTGTACGATTTGAAACAGAGTGAATCGATATTTTATTGGGCTTTTCCTTTCGGTTCTCAGGTTCCATCCCGCTCTGCATTTTGTTCCGGTTATACCGGGTGTGTAATTTTTCACTAGAATGAATACTACCGGCGATATGATTGAGAATTTTGATTTTTACATTAAAGATGTTGATGCAGATAAACTTATCGATGCTTGCATGCAAGCGAGGCCAGATAAGGAACAAACAGATCTTTTACAGCGCATAAATAAAGCAGTCAAAAATGTGCAGTTTCAGCATGTCCTTTCCCGAACAGGTTGGCATCGTCCGGGCGGGGCGGTGACCCGTGAGGGTGAGCGGATAACGAATAATTTGCGAAACTGGGCAGAGCAGGAATCGGGTGGGCAGGTTTCAAGCTTGCTGGAAAAATATGCTGACAAGGACTGGTTTGCTACCCGTCTCTTGGGGACGACGCATTATCTTGTTGCCACGACCGGTAACGGGAGCGCCGACTTTATCCAGCTTGAGGTGGAGGAGCTACAGGAGGTATTGGCGCGTCCCCTGTTCGATCCGGACGGGTATCCTGAGAGTCTGGAAGAATTTGTTGAACCGATCGATTTTCCGGAACTGGAGCCGGAACCGATTGCCACTCCGCGATACCTGTTTCGTCGTGCAATACCGATTGGCAAAACGCTGGAAGAATTGCGGGTAGAGGGAATGGAACCCAGGCGAATGCGACGATTTATGCATGACTGGAATAAATCAACGGCCGCCATGAATACATTTTTCCAAAATCATTGGGTGATTCGATTTATCCCTTATACGGATCGTTATGGTGATAAAAAATTTAACCTTAAACCCCTGACGACTTATCAGGATCTTGTTCCTGATGTGGCGGGCGCTCTAATTCAACGCGGAGCCGGTCTGGCGAACCTCATTCGTGATATCGATCGTCAGGCGGGGTACCCTATGGCCTGGTACTTCTTTATGCTGACCACGCCTGGGATTAAACATGAAATCGCCTGGTCGGTGATGGAAGATCATTCCGCCGGTTTCGATTATTTACCAAAGCGGGACATCGAGATTATTAAGTTGTGGTGTGAAGATCCGTATAGCATTTGAATCCCCATCCAGAAGACTGATTGTGCGTCATACCACAGAGCTTGGAGCCCCCTTTTTCTTTGTCGCATTTACGACAAACCCTCATGCTTGCTTCCTTATTGAAAACAGTTGCTTAGCACTTGGCACTTACCTTGCAAAGCTAAAGCCAAGTGATTTCTCAGGTGCAATATGAAAGCAAAAGATATAGCCGCCCTTCTCGATGAACCCGCCTGTGCACACAACCGGAAATCCAAATCCGGTTGTGCGCGTCCCCTACCTGGGGCCACGGCGGGGGGCTGCGCCTTTGACGGTGCACAAATCGCACTACTGCCGATAGCCGATGTAGCCCATATCGTTCACGGCTCGATTGCCTGTGCCGGATCTTCCTGGGATAACCGTGGTGCACGTTCGTCGGGGCCGGCGCTGTACAAGGTTGGCATGACGACGGATCTGACTGAGCAGGATGTGATTATGGGGCGCGGCGAGAAGCGCCTGTTTCATTCTATCAAGCAGGCGATTGATTCTTATCATCCTGCTGCGGTGTTCGTGCATAACACCTGTGTTCCCGCGCTAATGGGCGATGATATTGAAGCGGTGTGCCGGGCCGCAGAAGAACGCTGGCAGGTGCCCGTGATACCTGTTGATGCCGCCGGGTTTTATGGCACTAAAAACCTCGGCAATCGTATTGCCGGTGAAACGATGGTGAAATATGTGGTGGGTACGCGGGAACCGGATCCGCTGCCTGCGAGTGCCGCCGAGCGTGATTATAAAATTCACGATATTAACCTGGTCGGCGAATACAACATTGCCGGTGAATTCTGGCATGTGCTTCCCCTGCTGGATGAGTTGGGACTGAGGGTTTTATGCACCCTGTCAGGCGATGCGCGCTATCGGGAAGTGCAAACCATGCACCGCGCCGAAGTCAACATGATGGTGTGCTCCAAGGCGATGATCAATGTTGCCCGAAAATTGCAGGAAGCTTTTGGCACGCCCTGGTTCGAGGGGAGCTTCTATGGCGTGGCCGACGTGTCACAGGCGCTGCGGGATTTCGCGCATCACATGGATGATCCTGATTTAAACAAACGAACTGAAACACTGATTGCCCGCGAAGAAGCGCGTATTCACAAGCTGCTGGAACCCTGGCGGCAACGCTTGCGCGGCAAGCGGGTATTGCTTTATACCGGCGGGGTTAAGTCCTGGTCGGTGATCTCTGCATTACAGGATCTCGGTATGCATGTGGTGGCCACCGGGACCAAAAAATCAACCGAAGAAGACAAGGCGCGAATCCGGCAACTGATGGGTGATGATGTTCGCATGCTGGATGATGGCAATCCACGCGCATTACTGGATCTGGTGCGTGAACAGAATGTCGATATTCTCATTGCCGGTGGCCGCAATATGTATACGGCACTGAAGGCGAAACTGCCTTTTCTTGATATCAATCAGGAGCGTGAATTTGGCTATGCCGGCTATGAAGGCATGCTTGAACTGGCGCGACAAATGGCGTTGACCCTGGAAAGTCCCGTGTGGCAGGCCGTTCGCCGGTCCGCCCCCTGGGATGCTGTCGGCCTGGCCACAGGCTGTTCGGAGCAAGGCTCAAAGCCTCGCAATATAGCTTGTATTAGCAAACGTAAAAAAGCGCTGTCGGTTAATCCCCTCAAGTCCAGCCAGAGTATGGGGGCAGCACTGGCCTTTCTTGGATTTCAAAAAGCCATTCCCATGTTGCACGGCTCACAGGGCTGTACGGCGTTTGGAAAGATTTTTTTCGTTCGCCATTTTCGTGAGCCGATCCCGCTGCAAACCAGTGCCATGGAGCAGGTCAGTACCATTATGGGAGCTGACGACAATATTATTGAAGGTCTGAAAACCATTTGCGAAAAATCTACGCCGGAATTGATCGGCGTACCGACCACCGGGCTGTCAGAAACCCAGGGTTGTGATGTGCCGATGGCCATACATCAGTTCCGCGAAAAATACCCGCAGTATGCCCCCATCCCGGTGGTTCCCGTATCGACGCCTGATTACAGCGGCTGCATGGAAACAGGCTTCGCGGCGGCGACCCAGGCGCTGATTGAGACCCTGGTACCGGATAAACCGGCATCCGGATCAGAACAGAGTTCGCAGCAGGTCAATGTGATCGTCGGTTCTTTTCTGACGCCGGGGGATATCGAAAGCCTGAAGGACATCATTGAACTGTTCGGACTTCAGCCTGTTGTGATTCCCGATCTGTCGGATTCTCTCGATGGTCATTTAACCGATCAGGATTTCAGTCCCCTCAGTATTGGCGGTACGGCGGTATCGGAATTAGCGCATCTGTCTGAATCTATTGCCAGCATCATCATCGGCGCGTCGATGTACAAAGCCGCTGACACGCTTCATGCGAGAACGGGCCTTCCTGATTACCGTTTTGATCATTTGATGGGGCTGGAGGCAACCGATGCCTTCATCAAAATCCTGTCCGATATTTCAGGCAAACCGGTTCCACGCAAGCTGGAACGGCAGCGCGCGCAACTGCAGGATGCCATGCTGGATACACACTTTATGTTTGGAATGGCGAAGGTGGCGATAGCACTGGATCCGGATCTTCTTAATGGCTTCTCGCACCTGCTGGAAGGCATGGGTGCTGAACTGGTCGCTGCCGTAGCTCCCGCCCATGCACCGATATTGAAACAGGTTAAAGCAGTTGAAGTAAAGCTGGGTGATCTGGAAGAACTGGAAATACGGGCGCGCAATGAAAATGCACAAATTATGATCAGTAATTCGCACGCGCTGGAGTCATCCAAACGACTGGGCCTGCCCTTGTTGCGGGCCGGCTTCCCGCAATATGATCAGTTGGGAGGCTATCAGCGGAGCTGGATAGCGTATCAGGGCAGTCGGCAAACTCTGTTCGAGCTGGCTAATATGTTACTGGAAAACCCGCGTGGAGAGGTCCATCCCTATCATTCTATTTATTCACAAAAGCTGACGGACAGTGATGAATCATGCCGGTAAAACGTCGATTAAGCATAGTTGATCCTGCGTCTAATCAGCAAGCAAACAAGGATTCTATAGAGCCAGAGTTGAAGCTGGCTTTTGCAACTACCGATATGGAAACCGTCAACCAGCACTTTGGTTCGGCATCAAGCTTCTCTATTTATGCGTTTGATCAGAACAAGAGCAGGTTATACGAAGTTGTTCAGTTTGGTGAAATGGAACAGGATGGCAATGAAGATAAACTGTTGGCCAAGCTCAATGCACTGGAAGAGTGTATTGCTGTTTATAGTCAGGCCATGGGAGCCTCGGCCATTGCCCAGCTCAAGGCCAGGAATATACAGCCGGTCAAGGTCGCCGCTGGAACGCCGATCACTAATATTATCGAGGCGCTTCAGAATGAGTTGATCATTGGCCCCGGTATCTGGTTGGCGCGAGCCATGCAAAAACAAAAGGCGGCCGATCCAGGCCGGTTTGATGATATGGAAGCAGAAGGCTGGGATGAATGAGATCTTTCGGTTTTTTGAGCAGCCGTTTTTGGATTTGATAGTTATTCTAAAATATATGAGGAATTAACAATGGCAGATGTCGCAGTATTGATTGAGGAGAATGATCCGGTTCTTGAATCGGATTTTGTCAAAGAAATGATCAGGCAAATGCGGGCAGTGGATACCTATGGTACCTATGATAACTGGACGCCGGCTAAAATCCTGGAACCCTTTATTCTGACGAAAGAAATGAAACGGGAAATTCCGATAATCGGAGATCCTGATGAGGTTATCATCAGTCGAATAAAAGCCTTCTACAACGCCATAGCCGCCATGATTGAAAAGGAATGCGGTTTAATGGCCTCACCCGTACTCAATATTACCTATGAAGGTTTTGGCCGCGTTATTATCATCGTCGGCAAACTGGTGGTTTTGGACAGAAACTTGCGGGATGTACACCGCTTTGGTTTTCAGAATTTGTCAAAAATGAAAGACGAGGTCGACAAGGTTTTATCCATAGCATTGGAAATTATTTCTAAACACAGTGCTGCGGCAGGTATGTAGTTGTTTATCTGCCGGTTTGTGACAAGCTAAATAATCCGTGAATTATTAATCGTTGCATAAGTATTTGCATCATAGCCCCCTCTCCCTCTGGGAGAGGGTGGGGGTGAGGGGATAAAATACATGAAAATACTTATGCAACGATTAATAAAACTATAATTAGGGTAATAATGATGGCGAATTTAACCGGCCTGACCCGGGGTGGCGATGAATGGACGCCTGCATTTATCAGTGAAATAAATCAGGGCGAATGTATCGGCTGCGGACGTTGTTTTAAAGTATGCTCACGAGATGTGTTTGAATTGATAGAACGCGATGAAGCCCTGATTGATGATAATGAAGATGATTTTGAAGATGACGACTTCTACGATGATGATGACGAATTCTCGGATGATACTTCAATGGTCATGTCGTTGAAAAATATCATGGACTGTATTGGCTGTGAAGCCTGCTATCGAGTCTGCTCTAAAAAATGCATTAGCCATGTACCGCTTGCGGCCTGATTGATACAGATAAAAATACGACGTTTAATCCCTCCCTCCCTAACCTGGATAAACCACAAGACTCTGTTCAGTACCCCCTTGAGGGGTATAAGTACCTTCACGAAATAATTTTCTGCAAAATGCACAGAAAATCATTTC
>VAOU01004441.1_pt1 | contig 13549 bp, 13 predicted proteins | sample 3393871 | NCBI WGS metagenome assembly VAOU01 (sample SAMN08290440, study PRJNA428436) | hydrothermal vent metagenome | isolation source: Deep-sea hydrothermal vent chimney | place: Atlantic Ocean: South-mid Altantic Ridge | depth 1820 m m
GTGCATTGTCTTTGAAGCGCACACCAAGCCATCGCGCGCAGCGCGTTTTGTCGCACGCAGAGCACACAAGGTGGTGGTTATTTCGCGCGCACTGAAAGAGGCATATATTGCATCTGGGGTTTCGGAAGAGAAAATAATAGTTGCCCACGATGCGGTAGATGAACATCTTTTTGATTCTGTTGCTTCCAAAGAAATTACACGCGCTACACTTACTATTCCACGCACATCAACAGTGATTATGTATGTTGGACACCTCTATGCGCACAAAGGTGTTGCTACACTTGCGCAAGCAGCTGAACATATGCCTGACAATCAATTTATTTTTGTGGGAGGTACTGAGCGCGATATTGCGTATTTTCGCAAACAGTGGGGAAGCATACAAAACATAAATATTGTCGGGCATATGTCTCCAGCAAAAGTGCCGCAATACTTGCGCACCGCGGATGTGCTTGTCATTCCAAACTCCGCAAAAAATGAAGATGCCAGCAAGTTTACTTCACCAATGAAGCTTTTTGAATATATGGCAAGCGGCACTCCAATCGTTGCTTCCCGTGTGCCATCCTTACAAGAAGTACTCACTGAAAATGAAGCGGTATTTTTTACTCCCGATGATGCGGGTGCACTTACAGACAGCATCAATGAAGTCCTTTCAAATGAAAAAGAATCACACGAGCGCACAGAGAATGCAAAACAAAAAGTAGCGGGGTATACTTGGGAAAAGCGCGCCGAGCGTATTTGCAAATCTATTTAATTATTATGTCTCTTCTACAACGCCCATGGGAGCAATTTTTTAATGAATGTGTACGGAATATGTGCAGCGAGTCATCGCGTTTGCTCGACATAGGCGCAGGATTGCGCCTATCAAAAGAATATGGAAATAGGGAAAATCCTGCAAACAGTTGGATTGTGAAACTTATAAAAGAAAAGAATATAGACTATGTAGTGCTTGATTATGTAGACACCTATCATCCACACATTGTAGGCGATATTCAAAACCTGCCACTTAAGGATAACTCTGAAGAGAGCATTGTGTGTTTGGCAATTTTAGAACATGTAGAAAATCCATTTGAATCATTTTCTGAACTTTATCGGGTACTAAAACCAGGAGGTAACTGTCTCTTGTATGTACCATTCCTTTATTACTATCACGCAGAGCACGGCTACTATCACGACTATTGGCGCTTCACACGCGACTCGTTGAAAATGCTTGCAAAACCATTTTCTACTGTTGAAATACAAAATGTACGCGGTCCTCTTGAAACACTGGTACGACTTTCACCGCTTGGTCGAGGTACTTTATTTCAAAATGTTGCTTTCTTTCTTGACCGCATTTTTGGTAAACTTAATTCGCGCCAGACAAGTGGCTACTATGTTTTTCTGCAAAAATAGAGTATGTATAATGAAATGAAAGAACAAATACCAGCAATCTCTGTGATTTCCCCGGTTTATAACGAATCGAGTAACTTACAGGAGTTAATAAAACGCCTGCACAAAACATTGCAAAATATGAGTGTCTCCTACGAGATTATTGCAGTTGACGATGGATCATCTGACGATTCCTATACACAACTTTCAGTATTGAAGCAAACTATACCGGTACTCAGAATTATTCAATTCAAACACAATTTTGGTCAGACGGCCGCACTTTCTGCTGGTATTGAGTATTCTCTTGGAGAAATAATCGTGACTATTGATAGTGATTTAGAGAATCATCCTGAAGACATACCTCGCTTGGTAGCAAAACTTCAGGAAGGATATGATGTAGTCTCAGGTTGGCGGAAGGGTCGTTGGCATGGTGCATTGTTCACAAGACAAATTCCCTCTATAACTGCGAACTGGATTATTTCAAAACTCACTGGTGTTCACCTACACGATTATGGCTGTACACTCAAGGCATACCATAGAGACATTATTAAAAATGTACGACTCTACGGAGAAATGCATCGGTTTATTCCTGCATATGCCGCTTGGCAAGGCGGAAAGATTTCCGAACTTCCAGTAAAGTACAGCTCTCGTGTACACGGAGTTAGTAAATATGGCTTTGGACGCGTAACACATGTCCTTCTTGACCTCGTTGTTCTGGTCTTCCTCCACAGGTATATGAATCGCCCAATGCACTTCTTCGGCAGTTGGGGATTATGGAGTCTCTTTCTCGGTTTTATTGCGGGTATCTCTGCTATTCTGCTACGCCTACTCAATATCAAACACATCGTTGATACACCACTTCCCATACTTTCTGCACTTCTCATAATTATCGGCGTACAGCTTGTGCTGTTTGGGGTGATTGCGGAGATGCTTATGCGCACATACTACGAATCCCAAGGTCGACGACCGTATGTGATTAAAAACGAGGAACAATAACCATATGTGTGGCATCGCGGGAATTGTCGGATTGAAAGAAGAAGAACCGCTCCACAAAATGGTGGCAGCAATTCAACATCGCGGTCCTGACCATGTTGGTATTTTGGTACGTGATGGTGTAGGTCTTGGTCATGCGCGTCTGGCGGTTATTGATACAAGTAGTAATGCGCATCAACCGATGGTATCAATGGATGGAAATACGGCACTTATATTTAATGGAGAGATTTATAATTTTTACGAACTTCGGCAAGAATTTGAACGGCGCGGGTATAGATTTAGGACAGCATCGGATACAGAAGTGATACTTGCACTCTATGCACACGAAGGAGTCAATGGGTTTAAGAAACTTTCCGGTATGTTTGCCATAGCACTTTACGATTTTTCTAAACGGACACTTGTTCTTGTTAGAGATAGAATGGGGGAAAAACCACTTTATTGGTCATACCAGAATGGTATTTTTATTTTTGCTTCAGAACTCAAAGGACTTATAGCTTCAGGGCTTTTAAATAAAGAAATTAATCTTCATGCACTCAGCGCCTACTTGCAATTTGATTATATCCCAACACCATTAAGTATATTCAAAGGCGTGTATAAACTTGAACCAGCAACTATTCTTACAGTAAAGAAAGGTATCATTTCAAAAGAAAAATTTTGGTCACCGCCCGTGCAGCTTTTGCAAATGAACGAAGAGGAGGCAAAGTGGCGGCTTGACATATTGCTACGCGAGACCGTTTCTAAAGAACTCGTCGCTGATGTCCCTATCGGTGTATTCTTGAGTGGTGGAATTGATAGCAGTGCTATTGCGTATTACGCACAGCAAATAAGCACGCATCCAATAGAAACCTTTACTATTGGATTTGATAATCCGTCTTTTGACGAATCGAGATATGCAAGGGAAGTGGCGACACATCTTGGAACGCACCATCACGAGCAGATTATTCACGCGCAAGACGCGCTTGAGTTAATTCCTACCCTCGGAGAGGTTCTGTGTGAACCACTTGCAGATGCTTCAATTGTACCAACATTACTATTATCTCAATTTACTAGAAAATCTGTCACCGTAGTGCTTGGTGGTGATGGTGGTGATGAGCTTTTCGCGGGGTACCCTACATTTAAAGCGGAAATACCATACCGCTTGTACGCTTCACTACCAAAGCCAATACAGTATCTTGTGCGTACAACAACGGAAACACTTCCCATCTCTCACAATAATTTTTCTCTTTCCTACAATTTGCGGAAACTAGTTTCAAGTGATGAGTCAGATAGTGTGCGTCGTCATCTTGAATGGTTAGGTACATTCAATGGAGTGTCGCGGCAAGCGCTCGCCGGACCTGCGCTTTCTGAAACAGTACGCGATGCGAATGTGTTTGAGAGCGTTGAAACAGCTCTTCAAGATTTTACTCAGCGAGATGCGAACAATAGATTACTTTTTGGATATGCACGCAGCTACCTTATGGACCAAGTACTTGTGAAGGTTGACCGTGCAAGTATGCACTATGCACTTGAAACACGCGCTCCGCTACTTGATTATGCGGTGATTGATTTAGTGTTTTCGTTGCCATATACACTTAAATATAGAATAGGTACTACAAAATACTTACTTAAACAAGTGATGAAAGGGAAGCTGCCAGAACATATCATTCATCGTAGAAAGAAAGGTTTTGGCGTACCACTCGCTCAGTGGCTTGCAGGGCCACTTCGCCCTTTGAGTGAGGAGCTTCTTTCGAAAAGTGCGCTTAGCGCCCATGGTTTTTTCAATGAATCTGAAGTTGAGCGATTACTAAGCGAGCATATGGATGGTCGTCATGACAATCGTAAGGAACTATGGAATCTCATAGTCTTTCAGTTATGGTACCAACGCTGGATGCGGTAAACTGGTGAGTATGCGTGATACGAAATACGATATATTGTATAAGACAGAAAAGAGTCATTGGTGGTATCGCGCGCGTCGTGTATTGGTCTCCGGACTTGTTGAGCGGCATCGTGCAGAGCTGGGGAAAACACTGTGTATTTTGGATGTCGGCTGCGGAACTGGTTTGTTGATGCGGGAATTGCAGATTTTTGGTAAAGTTGATGGAGTAGATATTTCGAAGCTGGCAGTAGCATATTGTAATAAGCGTGGTCTAGTTCCAACCATAAGCTCTGCCGAACATCTTCCGTATCCAGACCGGTCATTTGATGTAGTGATAATACTTGATGTTCTTGAGCACTTGTTAGATGATGGCGCTGGTGCCAAGGAGATTGCCCGTGTACTTACTATGAGTGGTATTGGAATCATAACAGTTCCTGCATTCAAATTTCTATGGGGAATTACGGATACTGATAGTCAGCACTACCGTCGATATACAAGAAAAGAAATTGTTGCAGTATTGGAGGGTGCAGGATTAAAAGTACAGCGATCCACATATTTTAATGCCTTTCTTTTTCCACCAATTGCAGCTATACGGTTTGTGGTACGAGCATTTAATATTTCAGTGAAGTCAGAGAATGCTATGGGATGTGGAATTCTAAATTATATTCTGTATAGGATTTTTTCTCTCGAAATATATTTATTGCGCTATATAAATTTTCCAATAGGTGTTTCAGTGCTTGTTATCGTTTCTAAAAAATAATATGTCATCAGAACAACGATTCGGATACGAGTGGAATAAATATTCGTGGGTAACGAAAGACTATGAGCGGCAGTTTCGTAATTGGACTCATCCACTCACGCCTGCTGACTGGAATGGAAAGAGAGTGTTGGACGCTGGTTGTGGTATGGGACGCAATAGCTATTGGCCTTTGCGCTACGGCGCCATGTCAGTAACAGCATTTGATTATGACGAGCGTTCTGTAGCTAGTGCAAAGAATACACTGAGCAAGTTCAAAAATACTGAAGTATTATATAAGAGCATTTACGATATAGATTGGGAAAACCAATATGACATCGTATTTTCAATAGGCGTCATCCATCACCTAATGTATCCAAGACGCGCACTCGCGCGTATGATAAACACTCTTAAGCCGGAGGGGCGTCTGCTCATTTGGGTCTACTGTTTTGAAGGAAATGAATGGATTGTTCGATTTGTAGATCCGATACGCATTCACATCACATCAAAACTTCCCCTGCCCATTATTCATTTTTTGTCGTATTTTTGTTCAGTGCCGTTGTATGTGTTTGTTAAGATATTTAAAGGACCAAATATCTATTTGAAACAACTCTCGGCATTTAGTTTTTGGCATATTCATAGTATTGTCTTTGACCAGCTTATTCCAGAGATTGCGCATTATTGGAATAAAGATGAAGTTGAATCTCTTGTAAGAGATCTTCCAATTGGTGTTGTATCTGTTGAGCATACTCCAGAAGGTACGGGCTGGATATTGAGAGGAATTAAACTATGATAGGGCAGTTTACCAGATTTATAGTTGTCGGAGGAGTCGGTTTGCTTGTAAGTATGGGAATAACTTATGTTGAAGTGCAGTATATGGATATGTGGTATCTTTGGGCGTACGGTATCTCTGTTCTTATAAGTTGGACAATCATTTTTATTGGGAACGCCACTATTACATTTCCAGATCATAAACGATATTTATATCAAAAAAAATATCTTTCTTTTATGGGTGGATATTTAGTACTCTTTTGGGTAAATGCTCTTTTTGTATATATATTTACTTCGTTGATGTCATTTCATTATTTAATATCCATAGTTCTTGCCACGATTATCACTACAGCACTCACTTTCTCTTTCAATAAGCAGTATATCTTCCACTAATTCAATATGAATACCATTCGTCATCATTGGGTTGCACTAATTCTGGCACTTCTTGTCGGGGTTGTTACTTCAGCACCATTTATTCTTTTTGAATTTAATCCCGGATATCAAGGGATTTCCATGATGGGTACTGATGCTGAGGGGCACTACCTTGCGCGTATGCAAGAAGTGTATGATGGATTTCCTTCACAAGGAAATGTATTTCTCTCAAAAAAGAACCTTCCACCAATTGAGCCGGGGTTAGGAGAATTTCTTGAGGCAAAATCTGGACAAGCGTTGCATTTGTCAGTGAGTCAAGTTGAAACATATGGAAAAATGTTCTTTCCGCTGGTTATAGCATTACTTATCTATACACTTGCGTATACTCTCTCATTTTCACGCTCCGCGAGTGTTCTGGCAGTCCTGTCGGTTATGTTTGGTGATTATTTCATGAGTAACCCTCGCGCGATATTTGGACTTTTACACGGCTCAATTTCGCATACGGGGTTTCTGACATATGCAAGGCCAGTCTCCCCGGAGATAAGCGCAATATTTCTTTTTGGTACGCTCATTCTCCTCGTGCGTCTCTTCTTTAGTAATTTTAACCTTTCTCAAGGTCGCAGGAATATTGCTCTAATAGCGGCTGGCGTACTCACTGGCCTATCTCTTTATATTTCAATCTATACATTTGCGTTTCTTGGAGCATTTGAATTGTTGTTTTTTTTGTGCCTATTGTTCCGTCGAAAGTATCATGCGGCGATTGAGGTTGGAGCGGTCGGGGCTCTTGCGCTTCTCTACAGCATTCCTTTTGTCATTAACTATTTTAATCTCACTACGCATTCTGCATATACGGCAGCTTCTGAGCGATTTGGTCTTGTGTTGTCGCACGCCCCGATTCTCGGAGTACTTGTACTTAGTATCATCATCATTGCATGGCTTCTTCCAAACCGTTTGAAGAATGCCCGCGTATTCTTTTTTCTTGCGGCAGGGACGCTTGTGCTTGTTTTGAATCAGCAAATATTGACAGGGCGTGTACTTCAGACAGCACATTTCCATTGGTACATAACAAAACCGCTCATGGGGATAATAGGGTCGATATTTTTAGTGGTATTTTTCGAGCGATTCGTGCATTCACGATGGGTGCGCATTGTTGCGTATGGCGCACTGTGCGGTGTGTTACTCTATGGAGCTATTCTTGTGCAGATTTCATCGTACCGCACTGCTTATCCAGAGGCACAAAAAGCACAACAATATGTCACTGTTCTTGCATACTTGAATACATTGCCAAGTGCATCATCAGTATGGGCTGACCGCGAACTTTCTCTCTATGTGCCAATCTATACGCATGATGATTCCCCAAACAATGGCTATGCCGAGTACTACCTCATTCCTCAGAATTATTTAGTCAAGCGTATGTTGCTTGAATATCGGTTGCGCGGTGTAGCACCTGTAGACATTAGAAATGTGATGAGGCAAGAGCGTGCCAGTATTTCAGCACGACTATTTGGTGTATATTGGAGGGATTCTGCTGGTAGTTATGCCGCGATTCCGGATACTTTGCTCGATACCTATGTACAAGCGTATGTTGAGACATATACGCAACCATTGAATACGCTTTTCCGGGAGCTTGGCGTGACTGAGGTTGTTTGGGATACAAAGGCACAGCCCGAGTGGAACCTTGGAGCCAGTCTTTCCGAGAAACCTACACGGGTTGGACAATTTTTGATATATCGTATAGGTACATATAAGAAATTATGAAGCATCTACTAAACATTCTGCGAAATATAGTTTTTATTAAGGCGTGTTATGGATATGCGCTTGTGCGTGGAGTAGCAAAGAAAATGCCGAATGAAGTCCGGGAAATTTTCGTAGTGCAGAGTGCAAAGATGGGTGACATGGTGTGTTCAACTCCGGTGATGCATGCTCTGCGCGCTCAGTTTCCACAGGCACACATCACCGTGCTTGGAGACACCATAGGAAAACAAATACTCGAGGGTAATTCTGATGTTGATGACTACTGCGTAAACAACAAAAACTTTTTTACACTTCTATGCCATTGCCCGACCAGACCACAATTTTGAATACTCGGAGAAGCGGGAAAGAGAGCTTGATGGATATAAAAAAATGATAGTATAGTTTTCAGTATTATGAAAATAGCGATAATCACAGGAAATACATCCCCTAACTCTGGACTAGGAAGATTTTCAAAAGAGGTAGTACAAGAATTACGAAATCAAGGAGAAGAAATAGTTGTTTTATCAGAATCTGGTGATAGTGACATCAACATTGAATCGCACACAAAGATTGGCTCAATATTTCGAAATCTAATAACAGCGCGGAAAGCAGTACGAAAAATAAATGTAGTGCATGCATTGGACGCATGGCCATTTGCGATATACGGACTTTTTGCAGTCATTGGAACGCAAAAGAAACTTTATATAAGTAGTGTAGGAACATATTCGGTACCTCCTAGACACTTTTCACTCAAACGGTTTCTTATGCGCAGTGCCTACAGGAGAGCAAGTCATATTTTTTGTATAAGTGCGTACACACAAAAACGCATTAGTGAGCGACTTCCTTTTAAATGTTCTATGTCGGTAGTGTATCTCGCAACTACACCACTTCCAAAATCGGACGCACACGCTATTTCTGATATTCGTGTTCGCTACCATATCACTCCCGATATGCGTGTTGTGCTTACTGTAGGTGGTATCAAAGATCGTAAAGGACAACTTGACACGCTACGAGCGGTTATAGAAGTGAGGGAGAAGCGTCCAGATTTAGTATATGTTATCGTTGGGGACATTTCTGATAGTGCGTATATAGATGAAATAAAGAAAGAGGCTAAGAAACATGATGCCGAAAATGCATATCGTATTGTTTCAAATGCATCGTCGGACAAAGAGTTGGCGGCATGGTATTCAATTGCAGATGTGTTTGCATTAACTTCAAACACAAAAGGAAATCATTTCGAAGGTTTTGGTCTTGTGTTCCTAGAAGCTGCTCATTTTGGTGTACCTGGAGTTGGCACCACAGATTGTGGTATTGAAGACGCAATCATTAATAATGAAACAGGGTTACTTGTTGCACAGCGGGATACACACGCAATAGCTCTTGCTATATTAAAAATACTTTCAAATCATCAACTATTCTCAATGAAAGTGCGTACATTTGCATCAAAATTCTCGTGGCAGGCAACAGTTGAAAGATATCGTTCAGTCTATTATAATTGAAAAGACAATGAAAAAACGAGCACTCATTACAGGATTTACTGGACAGGACGGTTCTTATTTGGCGGAGGTGTTGTTCTCAAAAGGATATGAAGTGTATGGTCTTGTACGGCGCAGCAGCAATGACCCATTTGTTAGGGTACGCCACATGAAAGATCATACACATATTCTTTATGGAAACTTGCGTGACATAGCAAGTATTGAACGAGCAATTACCGTAGCAAAGCCAGACGAGATTTATAATCTTGCTGCGCAGTCAGATGTTGGTATTTCTTTTAAGTGTCCTGAAGAAACCGAAGAAGTGAACTACTATGGTGTTGGGCGTTTAGTAAATGCTGCAATGCGTTTTAATCCAAAAATACGAATCTACCAAGCATCAACGAGCGAGATGTTTGGTAAAACCAAACCACCGCAAAATGAGAAATCACCATTTCACCCAGTAAGTCCGTATGGAATGGCAAAGTTAAAGGCGCATGAGGATTTTGTTGTTGGGTATAGAGAGAAACACGAACTGTTCATTTGTTCAGGATTTCTTTTCAATCATGAGTCTCCGTGCCGAGGTGAACATTTTGTAACACGAAAAATTTCAATTTCTCTAGCAAAAATAAAGTTAGGGCTTCAAACTCATCTTGAGCTTGGTAATCTTAATGCAATGCGTGATTGGGGGTACGCGGGGGATTATGTTGTTGCTATGGTGGCGATGCTTCAGCAAAAAACTCCACGAGACTATGTCATTGCCACTGGTAAAAGTCATACCGTACGAGATTTTGTAAATGAGGCAGCGTCAGTGCTTGGGATGGATCTTTTCTGGAAAGGAAAAGAATTGAAAGAAGTTGCTGTTGACGCTTCTGGCAAGACGATTGTAAAAGTAAATAAGGAATTTTATAGACCGGTAGATGTTGACTATTTACTTGGAGACAGTCGTAGGGCGGCGAGAGAGCTAAAATGGAAACCGCAAACAAAATTTAAAGAGCTTGTTCGGCTCATGGTTGAGTCGGATTTTTCCGCTCTTTCCAGTTGTCTTACAAAATGAGATGTATATTTATCAACTAGACAGAACACTGTTACGCGCGCAAGTAAAAGTGGCAATATCGTGTATTAGTGGGCGTGTCTTGAATGTTGGAAGTGGTATATGGGAGCGCTATGAATTGCCACCGAAGGTCACTGATTATGTTCGCATGGATATAGCAGAAGGACCAAATGTAGATGTTGTTGGGCGAGCAGAGAATATCCCGTTTCCAGATAATTCATTTGATTCGGTTATCTCGACACAGGTATTTGAGCACATAGAAAATCCTGAGCAGGCAACACGAGAAGTGTGCAGAGTTTTGAAGAGTGGGGGGAGTATTCTCATAACTGTTCCGCAATGGAATGAACTGCACGAAGAGCCCCATGATTATTGGCGCTATACTAGATATGGACTGCAGTCACTTTTTGAGCGTCATGGGTTCAAACTTATGAATATATATCAACGGGGTGGGTACCACTCAGTATGCGCACAAATGGCGATGCGTTTTGCTATGGATAAATATCATTTACATAATCATTCGATTTTTGGGCGTATCGCAAGTAGATTGTTTCTTGTGTGGGGATCTTTTGCAATATGGCGGGATAAACGAGATGTTTCTCAAGCAAACCGTAAACATGCTATTGGTTGGTGCGCGACTTTTATTAAGATGTAGGGATAAAATAATTACGACAATATAGTTTTTATGAACACGCGAGCAATAACAGAGATTTTGGCTAAAAAGTATGGCAAGGGGGATTTGCTAGATATTGGTGCTGGCTATGGTCGCTATCGGGATATGATAGCTCATCATGTTGAAAAGTATTTTTCTTCCGACAGATTTGATACGCGTGCTGATTTTGTGGAGGATTCCGCACACCTCGGTCATACTGACGAATCGTTCGGTACGGTTCTTTGTAATCAGACACTTGAACATACCGAAAATCCAGAACAATCTGTAAAAGAAATGTTTCGTGTTTTGAAGAATGGTGGTTACGCCATAGCGACAGTACCTTTTTTATTTCCAGAGCATAAAGACCCTACTGATTTCCGTAGATATACTCGTGATGGATTTGTACAACTTTTTACCAAAGCAGGATTTAAAGTTATAGAATGTAAAAGTTATGGAAATTTTTTGGGTGTTAGCGCTGAATTCATACGAATGAGTACACATAATCCATATAAACCGAGGAGAAATCCGTTTATAAGAAAGTTTGGATACTATCTCTCTAGATTCTTCGAATTTCTCGAATCAAGCTCAAGAGAACAAATTTCAGAAACCTCTATTTTTTATCCAAACTTGTATATTGTTGCTCGAAAATAATCTGTCTGTATGAAAATTATTCTACTGCAAGATGATTTTCCTCCGTATGCAAAGGGTGGGGCTGGTATTGTTGCTGCATCATTTGCGCACGAGCTCGTGAAGCACGGGCATGACTTGACCGTCATTACTGCAGTGCAAGACAGGGCACAAGTAGGCTCGTTTAAAGAAAGTGGAATACGCATTGAGCGCATCTATTCAGATTATCAACAGCGATGGCGTTCATGGTTGAGTTTGTATAATCCTGCTACTGTGCCGCAGATACGCCGCATTTTCACTGAAGTAAAACCAGACATAGTGCACGCCCACAATGTGCATTATCATCTTTCATACTGGGCACTTCGTCTCGCAAAAAAGAGCGGAGCGAGAGTTTTCCTCACGGCGCACGACGTGATGCTTTTTCACTATGGCAAACTTACTGAGTTTATAGACACACTACATCCAGAGTGTAAAAAGGAGTGGAATTATAAAATAAGTCCTCTGCAGCAAGTACGCACCTATCGTTTTTGGTACAATCCATTTCGCAATATCATCATTCGGTACTTACTAAAGAATGTTGATAGAATATTTGCAGTAAGCGCTGAACTTAAAAAAGCTCTCGAACAAAATGGAATAAAAAATATTGAAGTGTTGCACAATGGTATAGATATTTTTGCATGGAGAGTCTTACCAGAAGAGGTTAGATTGTTCGTAGAGAAATATCACTTAAAAGATAAAAAAGTAATTCTTTTTGGTGGGCGCATTAGTGCAGCCAAGGGTGGTGATGTGATGCTCGCTGCACTTCGCGAGATTGTGCGTACTGAACCAAATGCTGTTTTACTTTTACTTGGAGCGCGTAATGCGTATGTAGAACGACTTTTGCAGCGTGCAGAAGAATGGAAAATCGACGAAAATATAGTTTCTACAGGTTGGATTTCTGGAGTTGAATTACGCTCGGCATACCATGCAGTAGATATTGTTGCAGTGTTATCTAAATATCTAGACCCACTACCAACGGTCGTACTTGAAGCAATGGCGTGCAGCAAACCAGTCATTGGATCTTGTTTTGGTGGTATTCCAGAGATGATTACTCAAAATGAGACAGGTTATATTGTAAACCCATATGACGAGAACATGATTGTACAACAAATGACGAGGATTTTTAATAATAAAAAAGAACAGATACGATTTGGTACACAAGCACGCACTGTCATCGAAGAAAGATTTTCGATTAGTGTGTGGTATAAAAATACAATTGCCGCGTATAGTAAGATACTATGAAAAACTTACTTGGGGCTTTATATATTTATTTACAATTTGAAACTAGAGAGCTTTCTTGATTGATTCTGTAGTAACAAGATTATTTATATGAATAGCTATATAATTGTACGCAAGATATAACCCCCCTATTTTACATAGGAAACTCTATATAAAATGTATAAAAAAGAAGAGCCAATCAGTCGTGTTAGTATCCGTGCCAAGATAAGTCCGAGAAGTCCCCAAAAAATAACACCCACGACAAGAGCAATTATTTGTAATATAGACGCAAACAGTTGATTGATATATTGCTCGCGTACTTTTTTCTTTGCAGTGAGGTAAGAGCCGGCTGGAGAAAATGCGAGTCCTAGCAGAGACAGTACATAGAGCTGAGAGTAGGGAACCGCTTCCATATAGTTAGGAAAGAAGAAGGCGTAGAAGTAGGGGGCGATGAAAATGTAGAGTGCGATGAAAGCGACGCTTGAGAGCGCAAGCCAGAGCATTTTGCTTTTCATTCCAGCGCGGATTTCTGTGTCGGTACGATTGACGAATTTCGCTTGCACCATTGTGTTTAACATTTTGAGCGGTCCTTTTGTTTGGTCGGGAATGGCGATAGCGAAACTGTAAACGGCTACTTGTATCGGTCCGACAAAATGAAAGAGAA
>VAOU01040046.1_pt1 | contig 13535 bp, 12 predicted proteins | sample 3393871 | NCBI WGS metagenome assembly VAOU01 (sample SAMN08290440, study PRJNA428436) | hydrothermal vent metagenome | isolation source: Deep-sea hydrothermal vent chimney | place: Atlantic Ocean: South-mid Altantic Ridge | depth 1820 m m
AAATCACCTTCTGTGACAAGGCTCGTTGCTTGCAAAGAAATCGTCCCTGCCTGCGCACTTGCTGTACCAACTATAAATGCGACGGCCATTGCTGATTGTTTCATTTTGCTTTTTAGCATCATTTATCCCTCCCATTAGGATCTTTCTACTAATTAAACGGGTTATCCTTAAACCCACTCCGGTTGCTCCTTCAAACTTGGTTAACGCCTGATTCTGTATTCATAGTGCCTGTTGTCGTTAAGTAAACTCTGATTACTTCCGCACGAAGTTAGACGAAAAGTGCAAAAAAAACTGACACTTTGTAACAGCGTTTCGGTATTCATTGCCTAACATGTTTCTGTAAATAAAAATCCCCGGCAACCCCTCCCGCTGAACGCCCAACTTTCTAAGGACAAGGTCAAGAGGTCGGAGTGATTTAATTTTTGGCAAATTTTCCCATCAAGTTTTTTTGATTGAAAACAAATAAATCACTTCGACCCCTTATTTTTATTTCAGGCTGACAATATGGGTTCTTTTGATAACTTTCTTTTGATTCCAATAAGCCCAATTAAACCTGAAACAAATAACCAAACCGCCGACGGGACAGGGACCGCTGCGGGTGTTACCGTATATGCTTCAAAATTTTGTGCCAGAAAAAAAGCTTTCCCATCATAAAGATCCTGAATTCTAATCGAATTAAAAACTTCACCAGCATCGTATAAGATTCCAAAAAAACCGGTATCATTTATACCAATATATGGACCCGTTATGGTATCTGAAAGTGAGGTTGTTATAGATAGAGGGTCTGCAGTCCGAGATGCATAAAAAGTTGTGCCAATATAATCAAACCCCAAAGCAATCAGGTTAGAAAAGGTAATGCGTGTATCACCCTCACCCCCGACCCCACCCCCATTACCCCACGAAACTAGCATCACTCCTGAGTTACTAATAGACCAACTCACCTCGAGAGGATAACTTCCACTAACTGTCGCAAAATGTAAGAAGCCTGCAGTAATGCCAGTGGGATTTCCATATAATGCGGAGCTAGTGAATGAGCTGAAATTTTCAGTTAAATCACCCGTCCCACCACCAACTGCATTGCGCCAGCTGGCTCTATCCGTAAATGTAACAAGTCCTGCATTTGCTCCTGTTGAAAATATTAGCAACAAAACAACAAAATTAATATTTTTCATATTCTTCCCCACTCTTTAGTTTTATACACATTCGTCATTTAAAACCAGAACGCTAGTATCGTTTAGTATCACGAGGCAGAGCCTGGCTGACACCTCCCAAATGAGGGGGGATTCAGGAAATACAGGGAAAAGGAGAATCTTAAGGGTAAGCCAGTAAGTCTTGCGTAGAGCTTTGATTTATTTAGCTTTATGCTTGCGTGGATCCCTGGTGCGAGACGAACACCTGATCCGAAAGTAATAGATGCAGTAACTCGGCCTGGCGTCGGGCGCCGGTTTTCTGGAAGATGATTTTCAAATACCAGCGTGCGGTTTCATAGGTCAGCCCGGCGTGTTCGGCCGCTTCACGTAAGGCATCTCCCCGACTCAGGTGTTGCGCCAGCTTTGCCTCGGTCAGGGTAAGACCGTAACGGCGCTTGAGATAGTCGGCGGGAACAATGGATTCCTGTTCTGGATCGGAGATAAAAATAATCACAGCAGATGAAGCAGGAAATAGACTGGCTTGATGAGGCAGGGGAATCGCCGTGACATAGAAGGGACGTTTGCCAGAAGGCCTGCGAATACTTATGGTAGAGGGCGGCTCTTCCGATTGCCCATGATGCACATTCAGCGCAGATTGAATGACAGTTAAAAGTTTCTTCTCGTCCGTCCTGTGACTGGAACTAATCGTCCGGTCATTGGCAAACAGTCCGTCGGCTTCACGCATCAGCTTTTCCGCAAACTGGTTAGCGTGAACGATGTTTGAATGTTCGTTCAAAAAAAGGACACTGAATTTCAGGTGGTCGATAAAATGAAGTGTATCATTGATTTGTGAGTCCTTGATCGCCAGACGGCGAGTCATTTCCATGGCTCTCGTCATATGTCTGGATAGATGCCTGAATTTTTTAATATCCTGTTTGCTAAAAGAACGCCCAAGTTTTGGCCGGTACATGAAAAACTTGGTTTTGATATTATCCTGCGATAAAAGATTCGTGCCCAGCGAGTAAAAAAAGTCCTGGTTCGCTAACCACTCATTAAAGTATTCGGTTTTACGGTAGAAACCGGGTTTGTTGTAGTATTCATCTAGTGACTGATCGGTGCGAATTTTTCCAGGGATCTGAAATTCGGGAACCTCGTTCCATGGGTTATTAATCAGATAATGATTGATGTATGAATTGACGCAGCTCGGATTTACTCCCTGCAATTCAAGTTGAGCAAGTCTGATTTTTACGGTATCCAGTATATAAATACCCGCGGCATTCGCATTAAACATATCCTGAAGAGACTGCAGTGTGGTTGACCACTCTGATGGTGCGAGAGAAGCGGCATAGATATTATCGATAAGCTGGTGCGTTTTTTCCATGTCTCCCCCCCCCTAACCCGAATAAACCGCAGGATAAGTACCTTCACGAAATAATTTTCTACAAAATGCGCAGAAAATTATTTCTAAGGTACTAATGCGAACTACTATCAATCGTTCCATAAGTATTCGCATGTATTTTATCCCCTCACCCCAACCCTCTCCCAGAGGGAGAGGGGGCTATGATGCAAATACTTATGTAACGATTAATACCTTTGTCTTATATATGTGTATTGTTTTATTGGCCAGGTAAACCGGAATGGCTACACAATGTGCTTCTTGCCTGTATATTCTGTTTATTAACGTGACAAATAGCTACAATAACTATATGCCTTCAAGTATTATGGGTCAATAAGACAAAGAACCGATTTTCCGATGTGAACTATGACATTAAGGATAGATGTGGCGTTATCTTTATGCGAGCGACACATGATCGATAGTACGGGGCCAGGAAATGCCCATTTCAGTTTGAGGGTTTTACTCGTTGACTGCGGGATTTTCATTACAAATTATTTTGCCCATCATCGTTGCCGCATTGATGCTGGGTATTGGCATGAGTCTGAGTGTACTCAGTTTTGCCCATCTTCTGTCGGCTCGTCGGGCGGCAATAATTGCTTTTCTGAACCAGTTCCTGATACTTCCCTTACTGGCATTTGTGATTGCATGGGTATCACCGATGCCGAGTGAATTACAAGTGGGACTGGTGCTAGTGGCGTCCTGCCCCTCTGCATCTACGTCTAATCTTTTTACTTATCTTGCCAGGGGTGACACGGCACTGTCCATTTCATTGACGGCGTTCAATAAAATGTTTGCCATTATTACTATTCCATTATATGTGAATTTTGCAATGGATCTTTTCTATCAGACAAAGACACATATAGAACTTTCATTTGTCGATACTTTCGAGCGCCTGATGCTGATGGTATTGTTGCCAACCATGGCTGGCATGCTAATCCGTCTCCGCTTTCCCGTATTTGCGGAGAGGTCGAATGGGAATATAAAAAAGATAGCCGTTGTCTGTTTAGTCTTGTTGATCGCATGGCTGGTTGTTAAGCAACGCCACTCGCTGATTGATATGCTGTTTGCCAGTGGACCTGCTGCCGCGATACTGTGTGTTCTGATTATGTGTTGTAGTTATGGCTGTTCAAGTTTGTTCAGGCTTTCCAATGCGCAACGTACCGCGATCACGCTGGAAAGTGGCATGCAGAGTGGCGGTATGGCCATTGTTATTGCTGCTGGTATTATGGGATCAACTGCGATGGCGGTTCCTGCGGTTATTTATTCCCTGCTGATGTATTTATTTGCGGGTGCTTTTGTCTTGATGAAAAACAAGTCCGCAGAATTCCAGAATAATTACAATCTGTAACCAAGTCTCAAGCCGATGGTTCTCGGTGCGCCCCAGTAACGTTTTATCCCATAGAGTGGATCACTACGGTTAATGGTCTGCGCATAGAGCTTGTTAGTCAGGTTCCTGCCATACAGGTTGGCATACCAGCGCCCGTTTCGACTTTCAAAGTCAAGGCTCATATTAACAAGCCCATAGCTATTCTGTTTCACCTCCGGATCGGTGTAAATGTTAAAATAGACACTGGACTGATAACGGTATTCAGCATCAAACGTCAGCTTTCCGTTATTTAATAACCAGCTATAGTCTGTCGCCAGATTAAGCGAAATATCGGGTGCTTGTGGCAACGGGTTTCCGGAACGATCTGGATTATCACCCGGATTGTTAGGATCGACTGAAACGAAGTCAGCAAATTTTGCATTCAGCAATGTCGCCGCCAGAGAAAATCCAAGATTCCACATTGGTTGAAAACGGGCTTCGAGGTCAAGGCCCTTTATTATAGATTTTGCCGCGTTGATAACAATAGGGTATGTGCCAACCGGAGCATTTCGGGGTGGGGTTCGTAATTGCATATTGTCATAATCATAATAGAACAGAGCCACGTCCAGAAGAAGATGCTGTTTCGGCAGGGTAGATTTAATACCGGCTTCATAGGCCCAAAGATACTCCGAATCAAATGCCGGCTGTATACTTGAGGTATTAAAACCACCTGCTTTGTAACCCCGTGAAGCGCTTATGTAATAAAATTTGTTTGAGTGGGGTGAGTATTCCAACGTGAATTCAGGTGTTAATGCTCGCCAGCTTTTTTCTGCATCCTGTGTTGTTATTGTAGTGCCGGTAGATTTTGAAACTGTCTTGACAAGATCCAGCTTGCGCCTGTCATGGCTGTATCGTATTCCCACCTTACTGCGCCAACCTGGGAAGAAGCGCCAGGTGAGTTGCCCAAAAGTGGCATAGGAGAGCGTGCCGACCGTACCATCAGGCACACTTCTTACGCCGTTCAGTGGCAGGCGTACATCCAGCATTTGCTCAGCCTCTTCATTAAATAAAAACAGGCCGGTTATCCATGACAGGTTTTTTTGCGTAGCCGAGAGCAGACGTAACTCCTGCATGAACGCATTGGAGTCCGCCTTCGGGTAGTTAGCGGAAAAATTCACATTGGTGCCATCAAGATCCATGGCAAGCTTACCTTGCGTATCCACCCAGGCGGTTGTTGATATGAATTCAAGATGTTCGTACTTCCAGTTCAACCGGGCGCTATATCGGTTGCTTTGCACATTCAGATTAGGACTGACATTAGAGGTCAGTTCACGCGGGTTCTCAGGCACAATGCCACCAAGGGCGATGCCACCGTTTACGCCATGGTGGGGATCCGGCTGAGGTGCGATAGCGCGTGAGCTGTCTTCGCTGCTATGTGAAGCAGTCAGTAACAACCGCAGATTTTCCGTGGGGATATACAGCAATTTTCCGCGCATGGCGTAATAATTCTCATCATCAGCATCTTCGTGCAAATAAATATTTTGTGAGTAACCATCGCGCCGGGTTGCCGTTCCGGCAAGACGAAACACTAGCGTTGAGCCGGTTATCGGCAGGTTTACTGCACTGCGGAGTTGACGTTTATTGTAACTGCCATAAAGAATATCCGCATACGCTGTTTTGTAGGGTTGGGGATCTCGTGTATGGATACTGACTGCACCGCCAACCACGTTGCGTCCCAGATAAACCCCCTGCGGACCCTTGATAACTTCTACTCGTTCCAGATCATAAAAATCTACGATGGAATCGAAAGCCCGGGGCAAATAGATACCATCAACAAAAGTTGCAACACTGGCTTCTGCACCGGCTGAAATAATATCGCTGCCTACGCCACGCAAATAGGGCTGGCCCAATAATGCGTTGGTTTTTAAGATGAAGCCAGGGGTTTTGTATTGGAGATCGATAGTGTTATTTATTCCAGATCTATCGAGTTCCTGCCCAGAAAAATAGTTGACTGTCTTGGGCGTTTGCTGCGGATCAACAGGCTGCCCTTCCGGTGTGATAACAATGGTTCTTGCTGTGAATTCGCCTTCTGGTTTGTTAGGTGTGGATTCCTGCATATCGGAATCATTTGATTCCGGTTCTGCCATAACTTGATGGGCAGAACAGGATATGAGTAGAAACAACCATATTTTCCAACAGAAGCATGATCGGGGTTGTTGCGTGATCTGTTCCATCGATTTTCTCTTATCATTATTAGTACCTTAGAAATGATTTTCTGTGCATTTTGCAGAAAATTATTTCGTGAAGGTACTTATCTTGTGGTTTATCCAGGTTAGGTCTTTATTATGTAAGAGAAAAACCCCTTCTTGCAAACAGGGTTTCCTAATATAACAGGGTAAGATCGTACTTTTTGGATAGGCTGATTCAAGTAACTGAATAGCGCTATTACCCCGGGAGGATATGATGCAGAACAGCTATTTTACCAGCTTAAGGTGCGAACCTGGTGGAGGTTTGTCCGGTTCGGGCGCGGGGGGCGGTTCGTTACTACTTTCATTAAACACCATCCCCTGTCCATTTTCCTTTGCATAAACGGCGAGTATGGCGGAAACCGGAAAACTGACATCCGTGGGTTTACCGGAAAAGCGTGCATTGAACATGACGTAATCATTAGCCAGTTCAAGCGAGTTCACAGCTACCGGACTGATATTCAATACAATTTTGCCAGCATCAATATACTGGGAAGGCACATCCACCTGTTCAGCTTCAGCATTCACCAGCACATAGGGCGTCAGGCTGTTATCGACAATCCAGTCATACAAAGCACGTAGCAAATAGGGCTGATTGGAGCTCATTTCCATGTTTCAGATCCCTGAATAAACTACCCCGCCACAAGCGGGCGGGGTATTAATCTGTAACGTACTGATGGGTTTCGCTACTGGACTTCGCGCTTCGCTCTACCCATCCTACTGTTTTTCGTGGCAAGCCACGGGGAATTAAACCCAAAGAGATTAAAATTTACCAGACTCAGGCCTGATGAATTTCTTTTTCCAGCTCTGACAGGCTCTCCATGAACGAATCTCGTTCAAACAGGCGCGCCGCATAACCCATCAATGGTTTGGCCGAGGGCGGCAACTCAACCCCAACCTGCGGCAGACGCCAGAGCAGGGGTGCCATCACGCAATCTATCAGGCTGAACTCGTCGCTCATAAAGTAGGGTTTCTGCTCAAAGATGGGAGAAATCGTCACCAGGCTGTCGCGCAATTCCTGACGCTGTTTCGCACTGTCCCTGTCATTACTGTCAAGCTTTTTATAAAGGGAATACCAGTCACGCTCGATACGCCGCACCATCAGACGATTACAGGCCCGGGCAACCGGATCGACGGGCATCAGTGGCGGATGGGGAAACCGTTCGTCCAGATATTCCATAATAACCAGATGTTCATATAGTACCAGATCACGATCTACCAGGGTGGGTACTTCATTATAGGGGTTAAGATCTTTTAGATCCTCCGGTGTATTATTCGGATCCACACTGAGGGTTTCAAAATTAATGCCTTTTTCCGCCAACACAATACGCACCATGTGAGAAAAAGGGCAAAGATCACCTGAAAACAGGGTCATTGCGAGTCGTTTATTCGTCACTTGTGCCATCATGCCGCTCCAAAACCTGATACCTTAAAAACAGACAAAGGGGGATAAAATTCCCCCTTTGTCTGCTACTCAGAAAATGTAAGAAAAACTAATACGAAAATGGTTGGGTTAGGGGGGCAAGAACCCAGCCTGCTAACCTACCCCTTGCCAACCCCGCCATTTCCTGATCGAGATAAACCGGACTCTTTTCAGCCCCCCCCTTTCAATGAATGAGGGAAAGCTAAGTAATATCAGAAAATAATTTTTTCTGAAACACACGCAGAAAACGATATCCGAAAATGCTAATGAACGTCTTTCCAGAACTCCTTCTTAAGCGCATAGGCGAGGACCAGGAAAACCGCCAGGAAAATGAGCACTTTCACACCCAGGGCATAGCGTACCATTTTTGCCGGTTCGCCCATGTATACCAGAAAGTTCACCAAATCATGTATCGTCTTGTCATATTCAGCTTTTGACATGGTGCCCGGAACGACGGTTTTATAACCGGTAATCACTTTGATGGCATTACCTTCAGCATCCTTGTGGGTCTTAAAGATGGCTTTTTGCAGCCCCTGTAATTTCCACAGTACATCAGGCATACCCACGTCTTTGAAGGTAGCATTGTTTACGCCCCAGGGACGTGAGCTATCCGTATAAAAAGTACGCAGGTAAGTATACAGCCAATCCGGACCACGGGAACGTGCAATGACGGTCAAATCCGGTATTTTGATACCGAAATAAGCCTTGCTCTCGGCCCCTGTCATCGCCACGGTCATGGTTTCACCCACTTTGTTGCCCGCGTACATATAGTCTTTCTTGAGTTCCTTTTTACTCAGACCAATGTCTTTCGCCATGCGACTATAACGCATGTAACGAGCAGAATGACAGCTCAGACAGTAGTTTACAAAGGTACGTGCGCCATTTTGCAGGGATTTCTGGTTACTTAAATCCACATTGGCTTTGTCAAGATGTTCATCACCTTCGGCATTTGCCAGCAACGGCAACACGACAAATAAACATATTACGAATATCTTTTTCATCAGCCTGTCACCCTCTCTGGAACCGGTTTGGTTTTATCAATAGCCGTGTACCAGGGCATCAGAATGAAGAATGCAAAGTACATGATGCTAAACAAACGAGCAAAATCCGTCAGTAGGGGCGTTGCGGGCTGCGTGCCCAGCCAACCCAAAGTGATAAAGCTGACAATAAAAAGCGCCAATGCCGTTTTATAAATACCCCCACGGTAACGTATGGACTTGACCTTGCCTCGATCCAGCCAGGGCAGCAGGAACATCACAACAATAGAAGCCCCCATCGCCATTACGCCGAAGAATTTGTCCGGCACCGAGCGCAAGATGGCATAGAACGGAGTGAAATACCATAGTGGTTCAATATGCGGAGGCGTCTTCAATGGATTCGCAGGAATGAAGTTATTTTTCTCCATAAACCAGCCGCCAAATTCGGGGGCAAAGAATATCACCGCTGAGAAAAACATCAGAAAGACCACCACGCCGACAATATCTTTCACCGTATAATAGGGGTGGAAAGGAATTCCGTCTTTGGGAATGCCGTTTTCATCCTTGTTCTTCTTGATTTCGATACCATCGGGGTTATTGGAACCCACCTCATGCAAAGCAAGGACATGCGCCACGACCAGGCCTAAAAGAATCATAGGCACGGCAATCACATGGAAGGCAAAGAAGCGATTCAGGGTAACATCGGATATCACAAAATCACCGCGAATCCACAGTGCCAGATCATGGCCCACCACGGGAATAGCGCCGAACAGGGAGATGATCACCTGCGCGCCCCAGTAGGACATCTGCCCCCAGGGTAGCAAATAGCCCATGAACGCTTCGGCCATCAGCGCCACATAGATCAGCATACCTAAAAGCCACAGCAGTTCACGAGGCTTACGGAAAGAACCGTACATCAGACCGCGGAACATATGCAGATAGATAACGATGAAGAAGAATGAAGCACCGGTTGAATGCATATAGCGAATCAGCCAGCCCCAGTTCACATCACGCATGATGTATTCCACTGAGGCAAAGGCCAGTCCTGCGTCCGGCTTGTAGTTCATGGTCAGGAAAATACCGGTCACAATCTGCATCACCAGCACCACCAGGGCCAATGAACCGAAGTAGTACCAGAAGTTAAAGTTTTTGGGAGCGTAATATTTGGAAAGATGATCTTCCCACATTTTGGTCGCCGGGAAACGCGCATCGACCCAACCCATGAATTCCGTCATTTTATTACTCATCATGCGGCTCCTTCATCATCTTTGCCAATCGTCACACGGGTATCCGCAAGATACATGTACTTCGGCACTACCAGATTGGTGGGGGCAGGCACATCCTTATAAACCCGGCCCGCCAGATCATAGCGTGAACCGTGACAGGGACAAAAGTAACCCCCTAACCATTTGGGACCCAGATCAGGTGGCGCAATTTCAGGACGGTATGTGGGCGAACAACCCAAATGGGTACAGATACCGATAACAACCAGATACTCAGGCTTTCTCGAACGGTGTTCGTTTTTGCAATAAGGCGGTTGATGATGCACTTCCGAATTCGGATCACGCAGCTGGCTATCCAGTGTTTTCAGATCCGCCAGATTCCGCTTGGTGCGGCGAAGGATCCAGACCGGTTTACCCCGCCATGCGACGGTTATCATACTACCCAGTTCGAGTTTACTGAAATCCGCTTCTACAGGTGCGCCCGCAGCCTTCGCGCGTGCGCTAGGCTCCATAGACGAGATAAAGGGCACAGCAACGAACCCGACACCCACAGCCCCGACCACCGACGTCGCGGCAATCAGGAAGCGGCGCTTGCTGGTATCAACGCCATCGGTACTCATTCAACATCTCCAAAAGAAAGTTGGGAGGAAACAACCACCTCACACTGTAGCAGATCCTCGGAAGCATCCACCTTAAACAGCCTTCAGACGACTGGTCGCTCGTGATAAAAATACTTAACTGCCTGAATTCATTTTAGTATTTAAGGATATTATTAATATCCTGTAAACCAAGCGCGAGTATTGTCTATGATTCCGGCGCGGCGGTCAAGGAAAAGCTGAATAAAGTCTAGTAATTCAATAGGTTATACTGGGTTTAAACTATCAACAAATTCGCACTCAAGATCGAACGTCCGTTTCAGATGCGCCGCCAGCGCCTGTATACCGTAGCGTTCAGTGGCATGATGGCCGGCCGCAAAGAAATGAATACCCCGTTCATGGGCCAGATGAAAAGTCTGTTCAGAAACCTCGCCGGTTAAATAGGCATCCACCCCGGCATCCGCCGCCGCTTCAATATAGTTCTGGGCGCCGCCGCTACACCAGGCAATGGTTTTAATCACCCGCTCATTCGGCACAAAATGCAGGGGTCGGCGTCCCAGTGCTACTTCAATCTGAGCGGCAAAGGTGTCGGCTGTCTGCGGCTCGGTCAACTGTCCCCAGAGACCGACCGCCGCCTCATCCTGACCAGGAAACCGCCCTTTTGTAATCAACCCCAGCCGTTGTCCCAGTTGGGCGTTATTGCCCAGCTCCGGGTGAGCATCAAGCGGCAGGTGCCAGGCCAGCAGACTTATCCCGGCATCAAGCAGGGCTCTGATGCGGCGCATTTTTATCCCCGTAATCGCGGCCCCTTCCCCTTTCCAGAAATACCCGTGATGCACCAGCAGGGCATCGGCTTTTGCCACAACCGCGGCATCGACCAGGGCCTGGCAGGCCGTCACACCACACACCAGCCTGCGCACTTCAGACCGTCCTTCGACCTGCAAACCATTCGGGCAGTAATCGCGAAAACGCTCCACCGCCAGCAAGGAATCAGTGTAATTTACCAGCTCCGTCAGTTGCACCATGCGTAAGTTATCCTCTTGGGTTAAGATGTAAACTCCAGTATCTAATATTTTTCTCAAGAATGCGCATCACTAAAACTATCAAATTTATTATTCAGTTTGCCACCATCGGGCTGGCTCTCGCCTTTGTCCTGCTATTTCTGTTTCCGACTTTGCTGCCTGATTTGAGCTTGCAGAAGAATCAAAATGAAAAACCTGTGGTCGAATTCAGGCAGAGCACACCCGAACCCCGTTCCAGTACCGGGCCGGTTTCCTATGCCGATGCCGTCGAGCGGGCCGCACCGGCCGTGGTCAATATTTACACGCGTAAAATCATCACCGAGGCTAATCGCCCCTTTGCCAATGATCCCGCCTTCCGCTATTTCTTTGGCGAGAATGCCCAACGCCCCCGCCAGCGCACAGAATTCAGCCTGGGTTCCGGTGTTATCGTCAGCCCCCAGGGCTATGTTCTCACCAACAACCATGTGATTGCCGCCGCCGATGAGATTCAGGTTGCCCTGCGGGACGGGCGGACCACACAGGCACGGCTGGTGGGTGCTGATCCGGAAACCGATCTTGCCGTACTGAAAATTAAACTCAAGAACCTGCCTGTGATTACTCTGGGCAATGCCAAAGCCTTACGCGTCGGTGACGTGGTGCTGGCCATCGGCAACCCCTTCGGCGTCGGCCAGACCGTCACGGCAGGCATCATCAGCGCCACCGGCCGCAATATGCTGGGTATCAATACTTTTGAAAACTTTATCCAAACCGACGCTGCCATTAATCCCGGCAATTCCGGTGGCGCCCTGATTACCGCTCATGGTGATCTGATTGGCATCAACACGGCTATTTTTTCCAAAAGTGGCGGCTCTCAGGGAATTGGCTTTGCCATTCCCATGAGCCTGGCCAAAAATGTGATGACCCAGATCATCGAGCATGGTGAAGTCGTGCGCGGCTGGCTGGGCGTGGTGATTCAGGATGTCAGCCCTGAACTGGCTCGCTCTTTCGGCCTCAAAGATAACGCCGGCGTCATACTCAGCAATATCATGCGTAACGGCCCGGCAGAAAAAGCCGGACTCACCGTTGGCGACATCATTACCTGGATTGGTAAAGTGAAAATCGATAATGCCAAACAAGCTCTGAAACTGATCAGCAAAGTCAAACCCGGCAGCAAAGTACACATCCGCGGCGTGCGTCAGGGAAAGAACTTTGAAACCACCGCCGTGATCGGCACCCGGCCACACATGAAGGTTCCTGAATAAACAACCCCGCCGCAAGCGGACGGGGTATTAAGTGGTCGCGCGCTGATGGGTTTCCCCTCCGGACTTCGTGCTTCGCTCTACCCATCGCTTTTCATCAGAGGATTTCAAAACTGGCGCGATTTTTTGCGATAGCAAAAATCGTGACAAGTTTGAAAGTCCTCTGAATGTAATCGTTCAAACGGTTCAGATTGTGGTTCACTTCGCTCACACAATCTAACCTTATTCGTTATGTGTTTTTTGGTACGTTCTAGCATAATTCTGCTGACTTGAGTGCATTCATAGAATCAATAAATTGTATTTTTTCTGAGAATATAAATATCTCATTGCCAACTCTATTCGATGCAGATTGAGACAGCTGGTGTATAACTTTTTGTTTCTCGGCGTACAAGTTAAAGATGAATTCTTGATTATCATATGAAACCATCCATTTCTTATGTAGATTCTTCACATTTTTTGAAAGCCTTCGATGATCTTGTTGTAAATAATAATTCATATATAGATCAGCTCCTTTCTTGAAATATGGCGAATCTAGATAGATAAATATCTCATTTTTCTTTTTATCAAGATTATTAATAAACTGAATTCCATCATAGTTTGATACTGTAATGCGACTTTTTGCGCTATATATTTTTTTTATTCTATTAATTAAATCCTGTTTATTAAATCTCGCATCAATTTTGTATTTCCCTAGCTGCTTCATTCCACCTATTACACCACCTTTTATCACGCCAGAAACATTTGTTCTGTTCAGGAAAAAGGTTGATTTAGCCAGATCAAAATAGCTAACGCCCGCATCAGGGGCTTTCAAAGTTGGCGGGGCTTTTGCGGTTTTTTTGCAAAAGCCGCGACAGGTTTGAAAGTCCCTTGGATGCGTTTGTTAGATGCCCATTATTGACCTTTGTTAAATATACGCATACACTATACGCACAATCCTTTGTAGGAATTATGATTATGAAAGCTTTCGATATTCAGGCT
>VAOU01016086.1_pt1 | contig 13519 bp, 10 predicted proteins | sample 3393871 | NCBI WGS metagenome assembly VAOU01 (sample SAMN08290440, study PRJNA428436) | hydrothermal vent metagenome | isolation source: Deep-sea hydrothermal vent chimney | place: Atlantic Ocean: South-mid Altantic Ridge | depth 1820 m m
CCGAAGATGTTTGATGCGGTGTTTGACAGGGTTCAGGAACTGTTGGCTGGGCCAGTGGAAAGGAACGACTAAGGACTAAGTGACTAAGGATCAGACAGCTGTGCGGGCTAGATTGTGGGCGCGTCTCGTGGCGAATATTTTACCGAAGACCGAAGACCGAAGACCTGAAACTTGAAACTTGAAACCTGAAACTAAAAAAACTTTCGACCACCAGGCCTTTCTCAAAACCCTGGCAGCCTCCCCGGGTGTTTATCAGATGTACGATGCCAACGACAAGCTGCTGTATGTCGGTAAGGCACGGAACCTGAGAAAGCGAGTGTCCAGCTATTTTCGCAAGACGGGTCTGAGTCTGCGCATAGAGTCTATGATGCGGCGGGTCACCAGCATCGAAGTCAGTCTGACCCATACCGAGACCGAGGCCCTGCTACTGGAAAGCAACCTGATCAAGAGCATGAAGCCGCATTTCAATATCCTGATGCGCGATGATAAATCCTATCCCTATATTCGCCTGACCATCAATCAGGACTATCCGGGGTTCTCAGTTCACCGTGGATCGCGCAAAGACAGGGCGCAGTATTTCGGCCCCTTTCCCAGTGCCAGTGCAGTACGGGAGATGCTGACATTGTTGCAGAAAACCATTCCAGTCAGGCAATGCGAGGACGGTTTTTTTCGCAACCGTTCCCGTCCCTGCCTGCAATATCAGATAAAGCGATGCACTGCCCCCTGCGTGGAACTGATTAGCAGAGAAGATTACGCCAGAGATATTGAACAGGCAGTACTCTTCATCAATGGCCAGAAAGATACCCTGGCGGAGTCGCTGACAATAGCCATGGAGCAGGCATCAACAAAACAGGAATTCGAACTGGCTGCGGAATTGCGAGACCGAATTTCAAGCGTTCGTCAGATTCAGGCAAAACAATATGTCAGCGGCAAGCAGGGAGATTTTGATGTCATAGTTCAGGTGCAGGAGGAAGGAACAACGGCTATCGGTGTCATGTTTATTCGTACAGGCCGCTCACTGGGTACCAGGGTCCTTTTCCCGCGCTTTGGGCTGGAGCAGGGAGAGGGCGAGATGCTATCGGCATTTATCGCACAGTTTTATTTGAACAAACCACCGGCCAGATTAATACTGTTGCCGGTGCAACTAGCCGATTCTGAACTGCTGTCTTCAGCTCTCACTGAGAGAGCAGGGTATCGGGTGCGACTTGCCACTGTGCAACGTGGAGATAAACGGCGCTGGTTGGAGTCTGTCAGGATTAATGCCAGGGATGCCCTGCGACGACGACTGGCGACTGAGAGTAATTACCGCGAGCGATTAAATAAGCTGGTCGATGCGCTTGATTTGCCTGCAAGTCCCGAGCGTATTGAGTGCATAGATATCAGTCATACCCAGGGTGAGGCAACTGTCGCATCTCTGGTGGTGTTCGGTAGCGAAGGACCGCTTAGCAGTCAATACCGCCGCTACAATATCACCGGTATTACACCCGGTGATGATTATGCCGCCATTCACCAGGCCTTGAGCCGCCGCTTTCGTCGCATGAAAGATGAACAGGAAATGTTTCCCGATCTATTGTTGATTGACGGCGGCCGAGGTCAGCTGGCATCGGCCTGTGATGCGCTGGCAGAACTCGGTGTAAGCGATGTCATTACCGTGGGGGTGGCGAAAGGAAAAGAGCGCAAAGCTGGCCGGGAGCGTTTATTTAGACCTGGCGAGTCTGTGCCAATAATGCTACCACCAGACTCACCCGCCCTGCATCTGGTGCAGGTAATCCGTGATGAAGCACACCGGTTTGCCATAACAGCCCATCGCCGGCAACGTGCCAAGGCGAGAGTTACATCCACTTTGCAGTGCATACCCGGTATCGGCGATAAAAAGCGTCAGGCACTGTTAAAGCATTTTGGCGGACTACAGGGTATTGAACGGGCAGGAGTAGATGACCTGTCCAGGGTGGCTGGTATCAATCGCAAGCTGGCGGAACGTATCCATGCCTGTTTACATTGATCGATTGCTCCTGCAGGTTTGTACAGGCTCCCATCAGGAAAGCAGTTATCAGCACAGCTAACAAAGTGTTAGACTTTAACAATACTTAACACAATGGGTTAATCTGCCGCCGTGCCATTAAATGTCCCCAACTTACTGACATTATTACGCATCCTGCTGATCCCGTTCTTTTTCGTCGTCTACGTGATTGATGCGGGCTGGAGTAACCAGGTTGCCACAGTTATATTCGTCGTTGCGGCAATTACAGACTGGCTTGATGGCTATATGGCCAGACGCTTGAAGCAGTATACTACTTTTGGTGCATTTCTTGATCCAGTGGCCGATAAGCTAATTGTTGCCACGGCCCTTGTCCTGCTGGCAACGGATCAAAAAGTAATGGACCTGGTGGTTTCCGGACCCTTATTTGCTGCAGCAGTGGCAATAATAATTGGCAGGGAAATCGTCATCTCGGCACTACGGGAATGGATGGCTGAACTGGGTAAGCGTGCAAGTGTAGCTGTCTCCTATATTGGCAAGGTCAAGACTACTTTACAGTTGATCGCGATCAGCCTGCTGGTCTACCAGGAATCCTTATTTGGCGTGCCAGTTTTTGCGCTGGGTGAACTACTGTTGTTTGTTGCAGCCGCACTGACCTTATATTCAATGATTGTCTATCTTAAGGCTGCCTGGCCAGTGCTCACAGATCAGGAATAACAACTTGACTCCTGAAGCTGTGTGCATACAATAGTCGGCCCACGCGGGAATAGCTCAGCTGGTAGAGCACGACCTTGCCAAGGTCGGGGTCGCGAGTTCGAATCTCGTTTCCCGCTCCAAACACTCGATTGGGAAGCAGTTGCTTCCTTTTTTTGCTCCCTGTGGCTGGGTGGCAGAGTGGTTATGCACCGGCCTGCAAAGCCGTGTACCTCGGTTCGATTCCGGGCCCAGCCTCCAATTACCTGTCTTGCTCTGTGTTAGCAGGGGCACCGTTATTACCTGTTGCCCGGCTGGTAATTGTTACTTTATCAACACAGTTCTTCATGCAGGCATCCACTTTGATATCCGGCCCAGTAGCAAAGACAAAGCCATCACGGTTCGGCATTTTCACTTTGGGTAGTGTTTCTGCGTTCATCACCTCATCTTCCGTAATGATATCGTTCATTGCCAGGATGTAGGCGGTCATAGCATAGACTTCATCGGCGCTCAGTGATTGTGCGTTACCAAAAGGCATCGCGCGATTGATATAGTCCCACAAGGTTGTAGCGTATGGCCAATAGCTGCCGACGGTTTTGACTGGGCGATCAGAAGTCAGTGATGATTTCTCACCGATTAGTGCCCGAAAGCGACCAACACCCTCACCGAAAACACCATGGCAGGCTGCACATTTATCAAGAAAGACAGGTTCACCGGTCTGGGATGTACCCTGTCCAGCGGGCAGGCCGACTCCATCGGGGCCGACATCTATGTTCCAGGGAGCAATTTCTTTTTCGTTTGTCGGGCTGCCCAGTCCATAAGTCTGTGCCATCGATTCTTTATTGCTACCATAGGCAATCAGTAAACCCAGCAACAATGTGACAGTAGCCTTAACTGATCTGGACATTTTCCACCTCACCGCTGGAGTGTACCATCCAGGTTTGAATCGCATTGTTATGATACATGGAGTACATGCCGCGTACCTTGCGCAGTTGTTTGTAGCTTGGCTGCACATAACCGGTTTCATCGATAACACGACTTTGCAACAGGGCCTGCTGACCATTCCATTGCCAGTCGATCTCGAAACGGGTTAGTGCTTTGTTGAGTACGGGACCTTTGATACGAGCCTGCTGCCAGTTGCGTCCACCATCAAAAGAGACATCTACTCGCTTGACCTTACCCTCACCGGACCAGGCCAGTCCATTAATGACGAAGTACCCTTTGCCCGGCATAGGGTGCTCGGGACTGGGAGATGTAATGACTGATTTGGCCTCCTGAATAAAGGTGAACTGTCGTGCCTTCCCTGTAGGTAATAGATCGGTATAAGTGGAGGTTTCTTCGCGCGTCTCCCACGGACGATCACCGACTTCCAGACGACGCAGCCACTTCACATTGGCCACCCCTTCCCAGCCGGGCAATATCAGTCGAAGAGGATAGCCCTGCTCAGGACGAAGCCGCTCACCATTCTGAGCATAGGCGATCATTGCATCATCCAGGGCCTTATCCAGTGGAAAGCTGCGTGCCAGGGCGGCTGCATCGGCACCTTCAGACAGCAGCCATTTTGCCCCCTTGCGGACACCCGCCTCATTTAACAATAAGCGCAGCGGAACACCTGTCCACTCAGCGCAGCTGAGCAGGCCATGGGTAAATTGCAAGGCGTTGTTCGATGTGCCGCGCTGTTCCAACGCGCCATTTCCTGCACACTCGAGAAAGTAAATACGACTAATCGAGGGGAAACGCATAAGATCATTGACAGTAAACTTCAGCGGTTTGTTGACCATGCCATGAATAACTAACAGATGGACATCAGGGTCGATTTTCGGTGTTCCCGCATGATGTCGTTCAAAAAACAGACCATTTGGGGTGATGATGCCGTGCAGGTCCTGTAATGGACAAAAGCTGATCGAGGCTTCACGTGTGGGCAGAAGCAAGGGCAGGAATCGCCGTATGACATTTTTCTCGAAAATAGAAGGTTTGCCATAAGGCTCAGTACCGACACCGGAGCCAAGTTGTTTACTCCAGTCGGGGATTTGCAGGACACCCGAGGCCGCCTCAGCAGACCCAGTTCGTCCCGCCGTCAGTGCAGCCACACTTAGCAGACTGTTTCGAAGAAAGCCACGACGTTTCAGTCTGGCCAGCTCTGTTCGTTGATCAAGTTTAGACATTTATGAATACGCTCATAAAATCACAACAGAATGGAGAATAACTATACAGTATTATAAGCTCCCCAATCAAAGAGGGAAATCTGGGTTGTTAATAGCACAGCGGGAATAGCGTACTGTCAGTTACAGTAGAATAATGTCAAACAGTTTAAAAAGGCTCTAAATGGAAACCCTGTTCTCATCAATCGAATATAAAGACCCTGCATGGATAGCGATAGCGTTTATATTCGGGTTTTTTAGTAAGCAGGCAGGCCTGCCTCCTCTGGTTGGGTTCCTGATCGCCGGGTTTACGCTGAATTACCTGGGAGCCGAATCTGGTAACTTTCTGGAAGAGATGGCGGATTTAGGTATCACTCTTCTATTGTTTTCGATTGGTCTAAAATTACGCATTCAGGAATTACTTCGCGTAGAAGTATGGGGCGTTACACTCATCCATATGCTGTCTATCAGCATTTTTATAACCGTTAGCCTGCTTCTATTGGGGAGAGCAGGGTTTCCTTTATTTGGCGAATTGACTTTAACCAGTGCCATGATGCTTGGCTTTGCCCTGTCATTTTCAAGTACAGTTTTTGTAGTCAAGGTGCTTGATGGCCGTGGTGACATGCTTTCGCAATATGGCCGGCTCGCTATTGGTGTACTGATTGTTCAGGATATTGCCGCGGTTGTTTTTATCGGTGTTTCAGATGCGAAGGTTCCATCGGGCTGGGCAGCAGGGGTAATAGCCCTGCTGGTCATCGGTCGTCCCGTACTGCTCAAATTATTCTCCAGGGTAGGGCGCGGGGAACTGCAGGTACTTTTCGGTCTGGTGCTTGCAATAGGGGGTGCCGCTCTGTTTGATGCCGTGGACATGAAAGGTGACCTGGGTGCACTTGTTTTTGGTATGTTGCTGGCAAATCATCCTAAATCAGGCGAACTGGCAAAAAGCCTGTTTAGCCTTAAAGAACTTTTTCTGGTTGCTTTTTTTCTCAATATAGGGATGGCAGGATTGCCAGATGCCACAGTTCTGGGAGTTGTGATTATTTTACTTGTGGTTCTGCTGTTCAAGACAGGTTTATTCTTTCTATTGTTTTCACGTTTTCGGGTCCGCACCCATTCCGCCAACAGTGCATCCTTATTATTAGGGAACTATAGTGAATTTGGCCTGATTGTGTCCGTTATAGCCGTATCTCAACAATGGATGTCTCAGGAATGGTTAGTGGTTATAGCGGTACTGGTAGCAAGCTCATTTGCCATTTCATCAGTTGTAAATAATTTTTCTGATAATTTTTATTCTCGCTATCAGGATCGACTTAAAAAATTTGAACATGGCAAGCGCCTGCCGGGTGATGAAGACATCGATTTATCAGGCATTCATTATCTGATTTGTGGTATGGGTAGAGTGGGAAGTGGGGCATTTGATTATCTCCTGGAACAGGGCCACAAGAATCTTCTTGGTCTGGATTTTGATGGTAACGTGGTAAAACTTCAGAATGCCAATGGGCGCAAGACGCATTTTGCCAATGTCAGCAGTCCAGAATTCTGGTCACGGATGGATGCTAAGGATAATAAAATTGAATGGGTAATGCTGTGTGTGCCAAACTCAAACGCCAATGAAATAGCCGCCAGGCTGGCGCGGCAATGGGGATACAAAGGTCTGATTTGTGCGACAACAAAGTATCCAGACGAAGAGGCACGGCTAATAGCAGCAGGTGCTGACGCGGTCTTTAATATCTATGCAGAGGCAGGGGCTGGTCTTGCACAAAATGTACAGCAGATATGTAATATTACCGCTAAAGATTGATTATTATTTTAAGTGCAGCACTATAATCTCATAAATCCAATACCTGAAACCGGTTTCAAATAACACCTGTAGGTGCGAATTCATTCGCACAAGTGTTTTAGGTATCTCTGTGTGCGAATGAATTCGCACCTACATATATCTCGTTATTGCGAAGTGCATTTTTAAGCTGATGGCAATGCGATCCTTGCCATGATATGCACGCTTTGTAGCTGCACGCTTCAGGTCTCGCAGAGGCATGGCATACACATCAGAGGCTCCTTAAATTATACGATTAAGTTTTAGGTTTTTTATTCTTCCGCATTTTAGTCGACGAAGTCTCAATTTTTTTCCCCCCACTTTTTCTTACAGGTTTTCTGTTTTTAGAATCCGGTTTACCTTTAGCACTTCTTTTAGAATCACGTAATCCCGAAGCTTTCAACTCCGAAATATTTATTTTCCTGCCACAAACGCGGGTATTTTTAAGTATGCGAAATGTTTCTTTCGGCATTCCTGCGGGTAAATCAATGGTAGAAAAATTGTCGAAGATATCGATGGCGCCGATGTAACAGCTATCTATATCGGCTTCATTGGCGATAGCACCGACCAGGTTACCTGGTTTGACGTCATCATCATGACCGACTTCTACTCTGTAGCGGCACATTTCCACATCCGGGAATTCTTTTAACGGCCTGGGTTTTATCGATAAGGGTCTTGTTTTATTATCGGTCCGGCCTTTACTGCCATCCCTGTCCACAGGTTTTCTATCCCCGCGCGGTCTGTCCGGTCGCCTTTCTGATCGTCTTCCTGGTTCTCTTCCGGACTCTCTTCCAGATACTCTGTCAGATCTTCTTTCCTGTGCCTGAGCTTTTTCTGACACCAGCAGTGGTACTTCACCCTGGGCAATCTGAGCCAGGGCTGCCGCTATTTCCAGTGGATCAGCCTTGGTCTCATTGTGGTATTCAGTGATCAGGTTCTGAAACATTGTCAGATCATGGTTCGTTAGAGTGTCACTGATTTTTTGCTTGAATGCTTTGGTACGCAGCTCGTTAACCACCTTTGCGGTTGGGAATTTCATCGGCTCAATAGCCTGGCGGGAAACCCTCTCTATGCTCTTCAGCATGCGTTTTTCACGCGGTGCAACAAACAGGATAGCTTCACCGCTGCGTCCAGCACGTCCGGTGCGACCGATACGATGCACATATGATTCTGGATCATAAGGGATATCGTAGTTGATGACATGGCTGATGCGATCGACATCGAGGCCGCGTGCAGCAACATCGGTAGCGACCAAGATATCAATCTTGCCGTTTTTTAACCTTTGAATCGTTTGTTCACGTGTTTTCTGTGCGATGTCGCCATTTATGGCGGAAGCAACAAACCCACGTGCTGATAATTTATCTGCCAGTTCTACTGTTGCCGTCTTGGTGCGTACAAAAATTAACATGGCATCAAAGGCCTCTACTTCCAGAATGCGGGTGAGGGCGTCCAGTTTCTGATGACCAGGGACCTGCCAGTAGCGTTGACGAATTGTAGTAGCCGTTGTTGTTCTGGTTTTAACCTTTATTATTTTGGGCTTGTTCAAAAAGCGTCCCGCAACTTTGCGAATGACATCCGGCATGGTGGCAGAGAACAATGCGATTTGACGTTGTTCCGGAATTTTTTCCATTACCCATTCAACATCATCAATAAAACCCATGCGCAGCATTTCGTCTGCCTCATCCAGCACCAGTGCTTTAAGCTTATTCAGTTTTAATGTGCCGCGTTTTATATGGTCCATTACTCTGCCCGGTGTACCAACGACGACATGGACGCCACGTTTAAGCGGGCGTAGCTGCAGGTTGTATGCCTGCCCACCGTAAATAGGAAGAACGTGAAATCCTTTCAAGTAATGGGCGTAGGACTGGATCGCTTCAGCCACCTGTATGGCCAGTTCTCTGGTCGGTACCAGCACCAGCATTTGAGGATAATTATTTTTTAGATCAATCAAATCCAGCAGTGGCAGAGCGAAAGCAGCAGTTTTACCTGTACCCGTTTGCGCCTGACCAATGATGTCGTAGCCTTCAAGCAAATATGGGATACATTCTTGCTGGATTGGCGAAGGGGACTCATAGCCTATATCATTGAGTGCTTTCATCAGGTTAGATGATAGTCCCAGGCTCTTAAAATCGGCGGATTGTACTGATGAAGACATGGTAGGCCTATATGCTATGCGGACAGGGAATAACTCTCAATTATACGATATATTAGTGAGTTATTATATAGAGTATGAAAATACTCTTATTTCTACAATTCATAAATGAAAGAAACGTAATGATTTTAAGATTTTTTATCGTATCGGTATTGATGCTTGCAAGTGAGCAGTCTTTGGCTGCAGAGCTTCGTGTTGCCGTAGCAAGTAATTTCGCTCGCACGATGACAGGCCTTATCCAGCAGTTTGAGGCAAACACGGGGCACAAAGTGAAACTGGTTTCTGGCTCAACGGGCAAACACTATGCACAAATTAGAAACGGCGCACCTTTTGATGCCTTTTTTGCTGCCGATATAAAACGTCCCAAACTGCTTGAAGAAGAGGGGATAGCGGTACCTGGTAGCCGGTTCACCTATGCTATTGGCAAGCTCGTACTGTGGAGTCCAAAAGTGGATGTTGTTGATTCCTCTGGCAAGGTACTGGAGCGCGGAAATTTCCGCTATTTGGCAATTGCAAACCCCAAACTCGCCCCATACGGCAGGGCGGCCAGAGAGGTGCTGCAATCCCGTGGCCTGTGGGATAGTATGAAGGGTAAAATCGTACGTGGAGAAAACATAAGTCAGGCCTATCAGTTCGTTAATAGTGGAAATGCAGAACTGGGCTTTGTTGCCTACGCGCAGCTAAAACACCCTGATCAGCGGATTAAAGGTTCATACTGGAAAATACCGCAGGCGCTTTATACTCCTATAGAACAACAGGCTGTGTTGATTAAGGATAGTGAGGCTGGACGAAGTTTTCTCTCATATATCCAGAGTAAAGAAGCATTAATGATAATCAATGATCATGGCTACCAGACCAGGAGCCTGGCCGGGCTTAGGTGATAGAATTTGGCAATGTTTAGTGAAGCCGATCTCACCGCACTTGTTATTACCCTGAAGCTGGCAGGGATAACGACACTGATCCTGTTGTTGCTGGGGACGCCGCTGGCCTGGTGGATGTCTCGTACACAATGGCGCTTCAAGTTTCTACTGGAGGCACTGGTAGCACTGCCTCTGGTATTACCACCCACTGTGCTGGGTTTTTATCTGTTGCTTTTGTTAGGTGCAAATGGCCCCCTTGGTGGATTGCTGGAGGCGCTGGGTGGCAAATCACTGGCATTTACTTTTTCAGGTCTGGTCATTGGCTCAGTTATCTACTCCATGCCTTTTGTGATCCAGCCATTGCAAAATGCTTTCGAGGCCATTGGTCGTCGTCCGCTTGAAGTGGCGGCAACCCTGCGTGCCTCACCAATAGATCGTTTTTTTACTGTTGCAGTGCCGTTGGCCCGATCAGGTTTTCTGACCGCCGCCGTGTTGGGTTTTGCCCACACGCTGGGAGAATTTGGTGTTGTGTTGATGATAGGTGGCAATATTCCCGGCAAGACCCAGGTAGTCTCTATTGCTATCTACGATCATGTAGAAGGGCTGGAATATGAAAATGCCCATTGGTTGTCCGGAGGATTGCTACTGCTTTCTTTTCTTATGTTAGTGATCGTCTATGGGATTAACCGCCGATTCAGGCCAGTGCAAGCGTGAGTTTTTCTCAGACATGACGATAGAGGCCAGATTCCAGCTTGATAAGGGGTCATTTTCTCTGGATGTAGAATTGAGTATACCGGCCGAAGGAGTGACTTCACTGCTGGGTCCATCGGGTTGTGGCAAAACTACAGTATTGAGGATTATTGCCGGTCTGGAAAAGTGTCACAATGGCTACCTGAAGGTAGGCGATGAGGTCTGGCAGGACAGGGATCAGTTTGTACTTCCACACCAGCGTTCGCTGGGCTATGTATTCCAGGAGTCCAGTTTGTTTGAACACCTGAATGTGCATGATAACGTCGCTTATGGTGTAAAACGAGTGCCCGGAAAAAAGCGGAAATTTTCGCTGGATAAGACCATCGAATTGACAGGTATAGGGCATTTACTGGAGCGCAAACCAACGACTTTATCGGGTGGCGAACGACAGCGAGTAGCCATTGCCAGGGCGTTGGCTGTAAGCCCGGGTATACTCTTAATGGATGAACCACTGGCAGCACTGGATCCGGCCGGCAGACAGGAAATTCTGCCCTACCTCGAGACATTGCATGATGAACTGGATATCCCTGTGATCTATGTCAGTCATTCACCTGATGAAGTTGCACGGCTGGCAGATCATCTGGTGTTGCTTGAAGCAGGCAGGGTGAAAGCGACAGGACCTATAGCAGAAATGTTGACCCGATTTGATCTTCCGCTTGCCCATAACGATGATGCTGAAGCACTCATAGAAGCGGTTGTGGCGGCCCACGATGATGAATATGAACTGACCTACCTGGATTTTGCCGGTGGCCGCTTTACAGTAGCGCGTAAAGCATTAGCTGTCGGTCGTTCTGTCAGATTACGGATTGTTGCGCGTGATGTTAGTCTTACTCTGGAACACCAGTCCGATACCAGCATTCTGAATATTTTCCCGGCAGTCATTGATGAAATCACGCCGTTGGGGAGGTCTCAGCTTACTGTCCGATTGTTGGCGGCAGGTGTGCCGCTGTTGTCCCGCATTACGCGTAAATCAGCCGCCTTGCTTGATTTGAAACCAGGGAAGTCAATCTATGTGCAGGCAAAGAGTGTTGCTTTGTTGTCCTGAGCAAGTATCTTGCAGAGATACAGGGAAACCAGAAAACTGGATTAGCAGGTGGGGAGTCGGGAGTCAGCAGGTCGGCTTAGCGAAGCGTAAGCCAACAAAGTACTCATTCCCGACATTCTCTGAAAATCTGTGCGTTACAAGTAGCGCAAATATCTCTATCCAGTCGTTCATAGATCGATTTGATAGCAGAGGTCTTGCTATCAAAAAAATGGTCATTTCCTATAGCCTTGACAAAACAGGTTCTGGCAACAAATTCATAGACTCTTGATTTCAGTCCGACAAAATATAAGCCACCGCCAAGGCCCTCCAGGCGACGGTTCTCATTCACAAACATTTCTGCACCACTCAAATCGATCAAATTGATGCCGCTAGCAACGATAAGAATATGATATATACGCTCATTTTCAACAATCTGATGAATGCGATTCTGTACGTAGTTCTGTGAGCCGAAATAGACCGACATATCGATGCGAATAATTTTCAACTGTGGGCATTGCTTTAGCGGTTTTTTATGTATATTGATAAAGCTTCGTTTGTGATCATCGTCATCAATAGCCATGGTGGGGATGTAGGGTGTTGATGTGCGGGCGAGAAAGAGAATTAATGACAGAATTACACCGAAATAAATCGCAAATTCCAGTTCGAAAAACAGGGTGGAAAAGAAGGTTGCCAGTAGTATTGCTGTCTCAGACCTGCTGTAGCGCAGAACATTTCTTATGTGGTGGAAATCCAGCAGGTTATAAGCGACGATCAGGATAACACCGCCCATTGCGGCGACGGGTAAATAGGAGGTGATCGGTGCGATTAACAGGACTATCAGCATCAGGGAAATGGCTGCAAATATTGCAGACATCGGCGTTTTTGCACCGGCCTCGTAATTTATGCCAGAACGAGTGAATGACCCTGATCCGGCGTAACTGGAGAAAAAACTACCGACGATATTGGACAGCCCCTGGCCGATGAACTCCTGGTTGGCATCTATCTTCTGGTTCGATTTAGCTGCTACGGCACGGCTAATCGAAAGGGCTTCGATCAGACCAAGTAAGGCAACGGCAAAGGCCTCAGATCCCAGTAATCTGATGGTACTGAATGAAAGATCAGGCATCGAGAATGGTGGCAGATGCCCCGGTATTTCGCCAACCAACGCGATGCCATTGGCTTCGCTATTCATGAAATATGCGACGATCCCACCAACGATGAGCCCTAGTAGTAGATTTGGAATCCTGGGTAGGAAGCGTTTGGATAGCAGGGCAGAGAACAGTGTGGCCGCTGCAACAACGAACACATAAGAATTGATGTCGCCGGTCTTGTTCCAGATATCTACCCAGGTCTGTAGAAATGATGCACCTCTGGGGATCTGCAGGCCGAGGATATGTTTCATCTGTGATGTGGCAATGAGTATGGAGGCCCCCGCGGTAAAACCGATAACCACGGTATGCGAGACAAAATTAACCAATAATCCCAGGCGAGCCAGACCAAAAGCAAGCTGATAGATGCCAGCAAGCAGGGTAAGGGTCAGTGCCAGTGAAATAAACTCCGGCGAGCCCGGCACAGCGTGGTGGCTAATAGTCGAGAATACGACAATTGAAATTGCCGTAGTCGGGCCAGAGATGAGGTGGCGTGACGAACCGAAAAGTGCTGCTATGATCGGTGTGACCATTGCGGTGTACAGCCCATATTCCGGCGGCAGGCCGGCAATAGTGGCAAAGGCCACGCCCTGAGGCAGGACGATGACGGCACCAGTGAAGCCGGCAATCATGTCTGCTTTCATTGATTCTCTGCTGCAGGTTTTCATCCACGACAGGAATGGAAATATTCTGTAAATATTAGTCATTGGTTTGTATTGCTATCTCAAAAAATCGTCATTCCGGTGAATACCAGAATCCAGTAAGGTTAAAATTAATATAAATCAAAGGCTTACCAGATACTCACATTCGCGAGCATAACGGCATATCTTTCATTAAGATAATTCATTAAGCTGACCCTGCTAAATGTTATAAGGGACAGCAGCGACAGGTTTGTAAAAAACTCAGGTAGCTTAGAGATCAGGAAACTGCACTGTCTTCAGTTTTTTTTTCTGTTTC